>WNFY01000441.1_pt1 | contig 41954 bp, 47 predicted proteins | sample 5400091 | NCBI WGS metagenome assembly WNFY01 (sample SAMN13153364, study PRJNA577476) | soil metagenome | isolation source: 60 cm soil or saprolite under grassland replicate 1 | place: USA:California | collected 2016-06-15 | reverse complement strand
GAGACGAGAAGGGAACTGCAGCGCCCAAGGCTCCAGTGACGGAGGGAGGTTTTGGCCAGGTCCTCGATGCGCCCAACCCCGACAAGGAAGGCGCTCCGGCGACCGCAGACCAGATCGAGAGGCAGCAGATGAGTTGGACTGGAGCAGTTCAACAGGCCGAAGTAGTCGCTCGCGCTGGCAAAGTCCCCGGCAGCGTACGCCGCGCCATCGAAGCGGCGGATCGGGCAACCGTGGACTGGAGGGCTGCGCTCCGGAATTCATTCGCCGCTGCCATTCCCGAGGACTACTCCTGGGCATCTCCCAACCGGCGCCACATCGGCTCAGGACTATACCTGCCAAGCCTTCGCAAGGACGGCGTGGGTGAAATTGTGGTCGGCGTGGACTGCTCCGGCTCGATCAACCGCCGGCAGCTAGGACTCTTCCAGGATGAACTGAACTCCATCATCTCGGAGCGGAGGCCCCAGCGGGTGCATGTCCTCTATTTCGACACCCGGATCCATAACGCCGCCATATTTGAACAGGGCGAACCGATTACACTCGAACCAGTGGGCGGCGGCGGGACCAGCTTCTGTCCCTGCTTCGAATACATCGAAGAGCAGTGTATCCAGCCGCAGGCGCTCGTGGTCTTCACCGACCTTGAGGGCTCCTTCCCGAACGCCGCACCCAACTACCCAGTCCTATGGGCGGCCACCAAGGATCATCCGGCTCCATTCGGTGAGGTGATTCCCATGGCTGCCGCATAGGTTAATCCAGGGCTGAAGATTCGCGCTCGTTCAGCAGGTGAGTAGTTGCCTCGGTAGTTTTCGCGCATGCCGAACCAGCCTCCGAGCGCGCCGGACCGCAATCACATGCATCACACACGCTGAGAGTTTTACGCCTTTGGGAGGTATTGCCCGGTCGTTTGCATGCCTGGTTCCGGACCATCACGCATCAGGACGGTCGTCGTACCTGCAACGATCCTGCTGAGCTTCATCTCATTCTGGAGAGCCGCCGCGATTGTCCTGGCGGACCTCGGTTCTTCCGCATATTACGTTGGCGGCATCGCGGAGAGAGCGATCGGCAAGTCCGCGCCGTGGTTCATCCTCGCAATCATGCTGCTCTCCTACTGCGTCCGGGCAGTCTATATCGAGAGTTGCAGCATGTTCGTGCGCGGCGGCGTATACCGAGTCGTGCGCTATGCCATGGGGAATACGGCAGCCAAGTTCTCAGTCTCCGCTCTACTGTTTGATTATGTGCTGACTGGCCCTATCAGCGCGGTGAGCGCGGGACTCTACCTTGCCGGCCTGATCAACGAAGCGGGAGTGCACTTTCACGTGTCCTGGCTGCGGTTGCCGTCTCACCTGTCGGCGGCAGCGTTCGCCATCCTGGTGACGCTCTATTTTTGGCAAACCAATCGGCGGGGCATACCGTTTTCCAGTCGAAAAGCGCTGCGCATCATGCAGATCACGTCGGTGATGGTGGTGATCTTGATCGGCTGGTGTGTCCTCACGATCGTCAAAAAAGGCGCGCAGCCGATACCCCCGCCGACTTTGGGCCACTTCACATTCGGCGAGAATGCCCTCGGATGGCTAAGCGGCACGGCGGGCCCTCAGATCGCCATGGTGGCCGTGCTGATCGGACTTGGGCATTCGCTGCTGGCGATGAGCGGCGAGGAGAGTTTGGCTCAGGTTTACCGCGAGATTGCCGCTCCGAAACTGCGAAATCTGTTCCGTGCCGGGCTGGTCATCTTTGTTTTCAGCCTGCTGTTCACCTCGTTGGTGTCATTTTTCGCGGTCATGATGATTCCCGACAGCGAGCGCAGCAAGTACTTCGACAACCTGATCTCCGGCATTTCGATGTTCCTTATAGGCCCTGCCGGCCTCAAGTTGGCCTTCCATGGGTTTGTGGTGCTGGTTGGAGTATTGATCCTTTCGGGCGCGGTGAATACGGCCTTCATCGGCTCCAATGGGGTGCTGAACCGGATCGCGGAAGACGGCGTCTTGCCCGACTGGTTCCGGGAGCCACATCCGAAACACGGCACCACGCACCGCCTGCTCAATCTCATTGTCGTTTTGCAACTAGCGACGATCCTCGTCACCCGCGGCGACGTCTATATGTTAGGCGAAGCTTATGCCTTTGGCGTAGCGTGGAGCTTCGCGATGAAAGCACTTGCCGTGCTGGTCCTTCGCTTTAAGGAACCACAGACTCCACGATGGAAGGTGCCGATCAATCTTCGAGTGAGAGGTAGGGAACTACCCGTCGGACTTGTCTTGATCACCACTGTTCTGTTCGCTCTTGCCGGGATCAACATGCTGACCAAGAAAACGGCCACGCTCTCCGGCCTGAGCTTTACGATGGTTTTCTTCGTGGCCTTTTCAATCTTTGAAGCACGTCGCAAGACAAGGGCTCTACAAAGAACGAAGCCGGGCGAAGAGCCGGAATCGGAGAAATTCCGGTTTGAGCTGCAAACCGAACTCTCCCCAAAGTCGTTGCGAGTACGCCCGGGCAGCGTTCTCGTCGCCGTCAAGGATCCGAATAGCTTGGATCATTTGTATCGAGTGCTCGAAGAAACCGATCCGACGGAGAAAGATATCGTTGCGTTATCAGTGAACCCGAATGCCGCGCCGGAAGAAAACATCGCAGACGCAGCTCAAGTCATGGGCAAACAGGAGACGTATCTTCTGAGCCAAGTGGTCCATGCGGCCGAGAAAGTGGGCAAGCCGGTCCAGCCTGCCATAGTACCTGGCAAAGACCCATACGCGCTCATCATCCAAGCAGCGCAACAGTTGCGCTCTTCGCGAGTAGTTCTTGGCGCATCGTCGTCGAGAGGTGACCAGCAGCGCAAGATTCTGTCAGCATGGCGAAGGCAGCAATCGCCAACGCTCCGGCTGGAAATTATCTCCGGTAAAGAGTGGAACTCGTTGCATCTCGGAGAATCTGCCAAGATCAGCGAATCCTCAGGATAAAAGAGAAACCCGGTCTTCAGAAGGCATCGCACGCGATCCGGTGTGTGCTCTTCGGCTGGCAGCCGCGCGCCGCAAGGGCACTTCTAAATCTAAGGGTTCGCCGTGACAGAGGTTCAGAAGTTAGCCCAATTCGTTGCCGAGGCCGACTGGGAGGCCCTCCCCGAACCCACTCGCGAGCAGCTCAAAATCCGGGTACTCGATTCACTGGCGTGCGCAATCGGGGCACAGGAAGGAGAGGCTGTGCGGAAGCTCCAGGCCTGCTTGGCTGAGCTCGATGGGCATGGACGGTGTCACTGGATGGGAGGCGGCCTTGCCTCACCGGATCGCGCGGCACTGTACAACGGCGCGCTGGTTCGTTATCTGGATTTCAATGACAGCTATCTGGCGAAACGTGAGACCTGCCATCCCAGCGACAACATTGCTGCGATTCTGGCTGCGGGCGAATATGTCGCAGCCTCGGGGCGCGACTTGCTTACGGCGATCGCCGTCGCCTACCAGGTACAGTGCAGGCTGAGCGATGTGGCCCCGGTTCGGGCGCATGGCTTTGACCACACGACGCAGTTGGCCTACTCCGCTGCGGCGGGAGTATCGAAGATCCTGGGACTCGATGTCGCGCAGATCGCGCACGCCATTGCCCTCAGCGGAACCGCCCTGAATGCCTTGCGCGTCACGCGCACGGGGGCGCTTTCTCATTGGAAGGGACTGGCGGCCCCGTATACGGCTTCATGTGCATTGCAACTGGTACTGCTGGCGCGGCATGGCATTACCGGGCCGCTGGAAGTCTTTGAGGGCGAGAAAGGCTTCATGGACGCTCTCGTTGGCCGCTTCGAGATCGACTGGCAGCACGAGAACCCGGAGCGCGTCTCCCATACCGTTCTCAAGAAGTACAACGCCGAAATGCATTCGCAAACCGCGATCGAGGCCCTGCTGCAACTCCGGACGGCGCACCATGTCGATCCCGCGCTGGTAACGCGCATTGACGTCAGGGTGTTCGATGTGGCGCACAGAATCATCGGCGGCGGTGAGGAAGGCGATAAAACCATCGTGCGCACCAAAGAGGAGGCCGATCACAGCTTGCCCTACGTGCTGGCAGTGGCGTTGCTGGACGGCCAAGTCATGCCCGAGCAGTATTCGTTGGAACGCATCCGCCGGGCGGATGTTCAGTCGCTTCTTCGCAAGGTCTTCATTCAACCCGACGAGAGTTACTCAACGCGCTTCCCGGACGAGATGCCCGCCCATGTCAAGGTTACGCTCCAGAGCGGCCTGCTAGTTGAACGCGAGATCAGCGCCCTGGAGCCGCCTTCGTGGCAGTGGGCACGAGAAAAGTTTGAGCTGCTCGCCTCCGCCTATACATCGCCGGAGCAACGCGCCGGCATCGTTGAGATGACTTCGAGTCTTGAGCAGGTACGGATCGCCGATCTGATCAAGTTGCTTGCCGCGGTCGGCTCTCGGCGGCGGATTCAGCCGAGTGCAGCGTAAGGTGATTCCATGAGCAATGCCGAACCAGACAGTCGCGCTTTCGAGTTTGTGAAGATGAACTGCAGGGAATCCAAGCCCCGCGTCCATGGCGTCACCGAGATTCGCGGGCCGTACTATACGCCGGTGGGCAAGCGCTACCTGGAAGATCTCTTCGAGACCATGGGCGCCTACATCGATGCGCTGAAATTCGCCGGCGGTTCTTTCAGCCTGATGCCGCGGCGTGCAGTCATGGAATTAATCGAGACGTGCCACCGCAATAACGTGCTGGTATCAACCGGCGGGTTCATCGAATACGTCTTGACTCAGGGCACAAATGCGGTGAACCGCTACATTCAGGAATGCAAGGAGCTCGGCTTCGATATCCTAGAGGTTTCCAGCGGATTCATAACGTTGCCCGGCGACGATTGGCTGCGGCTGGTCGAGCGCGTGCAGAACGCCGGGCTCAAGGCAAAACCGGAAGTTGGCATTCAGTTTGGCGCCGGCGGCGCTACGCGCGCGGAAGAACTGGAAGCGGCTGGTACCCGTGATCCTGCGTGGCCGATCCAACTGGCTCGCCGATTCCTCGATGCCGGCGCTTATATGGTGATGATCGAGAGCGAGGGCATCACCGAGAACGTGAAGAACTGGCGCACCGACGTGCCCGCCAAGATCATTAACGCCCTGGGACTGGATAAGGTGATGTTCGAGGCAGCCGATCCCGAGGTGTTTGCCTGGTACATTCAGAACTACGGCCCCGAGGTGAATCTCTTCGTGGACCACAGTCAGATCGTGCAACTCGAATGCCTGCGGGCTGGAATCTGGGGAACAGCGGGACTCTGGGGGCGGGTCGTCACTTACAAAGATCAGTGACTCGCGGCCGGACTCTATTTTCGGCAGCTTTCGAACCATCGTCGCTTCATCTTCGTCGCTATCATCTAAAGCCTTCAAGGAGGAATGACCATGGCTTCTCGCACAAAGGCTGCCGGCTCCACTCCCTCACAACTGGCGACCCCCACGGACCTGCACGCCGACGCAGCGCAGGCCATTTGCGATGCGGTCAATCCGCTGATTGCAGATTCATTGGCTCTCTTTGTCAAAACCAAGAATTTCCATTGGCATATGTCCGGCGCTCATTTTCGTGATTATCATCTTTTGCTGGATGAGCAGGCCGATTCCATCCTGGACTCAGTCGATGTTCTAGCCGAACGTGTGCGGCGAATCGGGGGCACCACCCTTCGCAGCATCGGCCATATCAGCCAGCTGCAAACGATCAGCGATGACAATGATGAGCTTGTAATGCCGGAGCAGATGATTCAACGTCTACTCGTCGACAACCGGCACATGGCGGAGATGCAGCGCGCAACAATTGAGGTCTGTGAAGAACACCGCGACACCGCCACCAGCAATCGTCTGCAAGAAATTCTCGACCAGACCGAAAAGCGAGTCTGGTTCCTGTATGAGGTTAGCCAGGGCGGCATGCGTTCCGCTCAAAAGCAGCCCGAGCACAAAGCTGCTTAGCTGGCATTCATTTGCTGACATCCACCACGGCGACTTTGTTGACGCCGCTTCAGGCCAGGTACAACTTGTTATCTGGCGTGGCAGCCATGTTGCGCACTACGCCGCCGCCGGAGGGAATCGTCTCCGTGCTGAAGCTCTCGGTTTTAGGATCGAATCTGACCAGGGTGTTCGGGTTTACCCCGGACTCGCTGTACCAGACCTCGCCGTCGCTGGTGCTCGTAATTCCGTAGGGATGCGATTGCGACCCGCCTGGCGAGGCCCACTCCTGCAACAGCTTCCCCTTTGCGGGATCTAAGTGGCCCAGATAGCCGCGGGCATAGTCGGTGTAATAGATTGTGCCATCGGCGGCCAGCGCGAGCCGCCGTGGCCGCGCCCCTGCCGAAAGCAGCGTGTACTCGCGGATGTTCATCGTCTTCGGATCAATGCTGGCCAGCTTATTGGTGCCGAATTCGCAGAAGAATGGAATGTTGTTCTTCGTGACCACGATGCCGTAAGGGATCGCGTGTGGAGTCGGCGCTTGCTTCAGCGTCATCTTGCCCGTAGCAGGGTCCAGTCTGCCGATGTAGTTGGTCTGCGCATTGGTGAACCACAGAATACCGTTCTGGTCGATTACGGGCGTGTGGGGATCGATTTTCGTCCGGGCAGGCGGCCTATATTCGGCGATCTCGCCGGTCTTTGGGTTGAGCTTGCCGACGTATCCGCCCGAGATTGCGGTGAACCAGATGTCGCCTTGCTTGTCGGCGACCAACCCGTGCGGGCCGGAATTGGGTGTCTTGAGTGGATATTCCTTGAATGCGCCTGTCGTGGGATCCAGCCGGCCAAGCTTGTTCGCGGCCTGGCCAGTGAACCAGAGTGAGCCGTCCGGCGCGACGGCCGGATCGTGCGGCCGGGAGTTCGGCGTTGGCACGTCGTACTCCCGGATCGGTACGTTCAGGGTTCCGGTCACGGCGAAGGTAAGAATTCCGCTTGCGGCTACGAACAAGCAGAGTTTGCGTAACATGCTACTCTCCTGATCCCCAGGGATGTACCTTGAACTTGGGCCGGTTGGATGCAGGCAGCTACGTCCGCGTTCCCTCCGGCAGTTTTCACTCATCCGGAACCTGCTCCCTGAGTTCTCGCAGCCATACTTCAGCTCTCCGCATCCGCCGGCGCGCGCCAATCACTGCGCGGAGAGAGCGAGCCTCCCGAGCCGACCTTTGGGGCGTTGGCAAGCAGGACCGCTTGAACTGGCTAAGCTTGAAGAAGCGATACAAGAACACCTCCAGCCATTTCTTGATCGTCTGCAGCGAGTATTCTCTGTTCGGCTCTTCCCTAGAATCCGACGGTTGCCCGGTGTTGCCCCATGTGTGATGCGCCAGAAAGGCCACTTTGCTGGGACGATATCCGTACCGGGTGATGTAGTAGAGATGGAAATCTTGTAACTCGAAAGGTCCGATTGCTTTCTCAGTCTCCTGGGCCGACTGTAGTCCTCGGTCACCTCCGCCGGGCAGGAGTTCGGGCGAAATCTGCGTCTCCACGATCGCTTGGAGAATCGCGCAGGTCTCAGCCTCAAATTGCTTCGTAGCAATCGCCCAACGGATCAGGTGCTGGATTAAGGTTTTCGGCTCCGAGGCATTCACGCTGTAATGCGACATATGATCGCCAACGCCGTAAGTGCACCAACCAAGGGCGAGTTCACTCAGATCGCTTGTGCCCACGACCAGCGCCTGATGATAATTTGCAAGGCGGAACAGGTGAGAGGTCCGTTCTCCTGCCTGCACATTCTCGAACGTCACGTCATATACGGGCTCTCCCCGCGCAAACGGATGGCCGATGTCCTTGAGCATCTGCAGGCAGGAAGGCTTGATGTCGAGCTCGCCGCTGGTAACGCCCAGCGACTCCATGAGCGCAAGAGCGTTGCGCAGCGTCGCCTCGCTGGTGGCGAATCCGGGCATGGTGTGGGCCAGCACGTTACCTCGCGGCAACCCGAGACGATCCATCGTTTTGGTCGCCACGATCAGTGCCTGGGTGGAGTCAAGCCCGCCGGAAACACCAATCACCACTTTGCCCAGGCCAGTCGCATTGAGACGCCAACCCATGTACCTGGATGTTGTACGCTTCAAAACATCGCGCATCCCGCGCGGCCAGACCGCTGGGCACGTAGGGAAAACGTTCGGTGGCCCGGCGCAGCGGAATCGAGCCTTCGGGAATTTCAAACTCCAGCGGTATATGGCGGATCGCGCCCACCCGCTCGCGGTGCTCGCTGGCGCAGTCGTTGAAAGTGTTCATTCGCATCCGCTCCTGCATGAGGCGGTCCAGATCGATGTCTGCAGTAATAAGCTGCTCCTCGGATGCGAAGCGCTCTGATTCAGCTAGCAATTGCTGATTCTCGAAGATCATCGCCTCTCCGTCCCAGTCGAGATCTGTCGTCGATTCCCCCTGGCCGGCGGCGGCGTAGAGGTACGCGGCCAAGCACCGCCCGGACTGCGAAGCGCACAGGCTGCGGCGATATTCTGCTTTGCCGATCTTGATATTGCTGGCGGACAGGCTGAGAAGCACGGTTGCACCCGCGAGTGCAGCGTAGGTGCTGACGGGGATCGGCGCCCAGAGGTCTTCGCAGATTTCCACCGCGATCGCCAGCCCGGGGATCTTCGCCACATCGTAGACGAGATCGTTGCCGAACGGAATGTGCTGTCCGAGGAATTGGATCTCATCCATCATCGCATCGCGCCCCGAGGTGAACTGGCGTTTCCCGTAGAACTCGCGATAGTTCGGCAGGTAACGTTTCGGAATGATGCCCAGGATCCGGCCACGGTAAATCGTGAGTGCACAAGTTGAACAACTTTCCTTGGAAACGAAGAGGAGCGCCAATTACAACGATGGGCAGCAGCTTGCGGGTAGCCTCCACGATGTCGCAAACCGCTCTTGCCGTGGCATCCAGCAGAGCGTCCTGATGGAATAGATCCTCGTTGGAATAGGCAGAGATGCCGAGTTCCGGAAAGAGTACAAGAGCAGCTTTCTCCTCGGCGTCGTATGAGCGCTAATGTGCGTTCCGCGTTGTAATTTGTTTCCGCCATCCGCAGAGTAGGAACACACACCCCGGCGCGTATGAATCCATGCGAATAGAGCGAATGAAATGCATTCACTCTTGTGGGCGCGAAGGACGGAGCGGCGGGTTCATTCATGATGGGCCACTCCACCGCAATCAAGCAGCCTTGCGATGGCTTGTGGGCTTCCGCTGACGGGCCGCGGTGCGGGCCTGTTTGGAAAGGGCTGCGTGCGATAACGTGTTTTTTGGTTCTCGCTTGAGCGCCTCCTCGCGAGCGCGGGAGGCGCGAGCCGACGGCTTCTGCGCTGGAGTAGTCTGCCCCTTGTGGTAGGCGCTTTCTGCGCTCTTGCGCGTCTTTTCTTTGACTCTGCCGGGAGCGGGCGGGGGCAGCGGCACGCCAGCACGGCGCGCCTCATTGAGTCCAATTGCAATCGCCTGCTTGGCAGAGCGGGCCCCGTGCTTGCCTCGGCGGACATGCTCAATTTCTTCGTGGACAAACTCGCCTGCGGCAGTGGTTGGAGACTTACCTTCGCGTAGATCCTTTTTCGCTCGTTCAATCGTCGATTTCGTCGGCATAGCAAACCTCCATGCGGCGCAGATGCAAAAATATAGAGGTTGGTTTGCCGCGAAGCAGTCCTCTTCCGTGCTTCGGCGCATCCATACCCTTGAATGACGAATTTCGTCCTCTTCGTGCTCGCTTCTGCTCTCACTGCCACGCTCGCCACCGACCGCCTGCGGCTGCGGCTCACGTATCCGAGGGATTTGCTCATCTCCGTGTTCGAGTGGTTTGGAGAGATGGGCCTGTTCTGCATGCGTGTGTTGCGTTCCGCCCTGACTCCTCCGTATGAATTCGGAGAGCTGCTCCGGCAGTGTGACGAAGTAGGATCGAAGTCGCTGCCACTTGTGGCGCTGGCCGGAGCTGCAACGGGCGTGGTGCTCTCGCTTGAGACACGCGACAGCCTGGTCCGGTTTGGCGCTAAGTCTTTCCTGCCCGCAGTCATTGTGTTCTCCATCATCAAGGAGAGCGGTCCGATCATCACCGGACTGATCGTCAGCGGGCGGGTGGGAGCAGGAATTGGCGCTCAGCTCGGCTCCATGAAAGTCACCGAGCAGATCGATGCCATGAAAGCCTCTGCGGTAGACCCCTATAAGTTTCTGGTTGGCACCAGAGTGTTGGCTTGCATGCTGATGCTGCCGCTGCTGACGCTGGCTGCGGATTTCTGCGGCATTTTCATGGGCTGGATCGCCGACACTCTGGCAGAGCCCATTTCACTCCGGTTGTTTTTGGAAGCTGGCTTCAAGAACATGCTCTTCAGTGATTACATCCCGGCGACGTTCAAGACCCTGGTCTTCGGCTTCATCATCGGGATCGTTTCTTGCTTTCAGGGCATGCGAACGCGAGGCGGTACGGAAGGAGTGGGACGGTCTGCCACCAGCTCCGTCGTGCTCTCATCGCTGTTTATCGTGCTGGCCGACGTAGTTCTGGTACGGCTGATCTTGACGATCTGGGGATAGTGCTTATGAGCAACGAGGCTGGTCCGGCAATCACAATTCACGACCTTCACAAGGCCTTCGGCGACCAGAAAGTATTAGACGGAATCAGTCTGGAGGTCGGGCGCGGCGAAACCGTGGTCGTGCTGGGCCGGAGCGGAGGCGGCAAAAGCGTCTTGTTGAAGTTGATCATCGGTCTTCAGTCGGCCGACGCCGGTTCGATCAACATCGCCGGGCAGGAAGTCACGAAGCTAGATGAAAACCAATTGAACGAAATCAGAAAGAAAATAGGGTTTTTGTTCCAGCAGGCGGCGCTCTATGACTCGCTCACCGTTGAGGAAAACGTCGCCTTTCCCTTGAGCAGGCACACTAAAAAGTCCAGAGAAGAACAAAAGTCCCGTGTGCGTGAGCTTCTCGCCGACGTTGGCATGGATGGAGAGCTGGAGAAGCTGCCATCTCAACTCTCCGGTGGCATGCAGAAGCGGGTTGGACTGGCACGCGCTCTGGCGCTCGATCCCGAGATACTGCTCTTTGACGAACCCACCGCCGGGCTCGATCCAATTACTGCGGCGGAGATTGGAAAACTCATTTTGGAGTTGAAAGAAAAGCAACGGCGTAGCCTCATCGTAGTCACCCATGATGTCCATGGCGCAAAAATGTATTCCGATCGTATGGTCTTGCTTCACGAGGGGAGCATCAAGGCTGAAGGGAGCTTTCATGACTTGCAGGGCAGCAAAGATGCGGTCGTCACAGCCTTCTTCAGGGCTGAGTCCAGGTAAATATCCATGACAAGAACCTTTCGGCTCGGAGTCTTCATCGTAACCACACTGCTGATCTTCGCCGCGGGAGTGTTCTGGATCGGGAAGAAGCAATTTCTCTTTCATAAAACATATCGCTTGCAAGCCGACTTTGAAAACGTGGCCGGGTTGAATGAGGGAGCCGAGGTGCGCGTCGGCGGAATCCATGAAGGAACAGTCCGGCAGATTCAATTGCCGGCACGCCCAAGTGACAAGGTGCACGTCTTGATGCACCTTGCAGGCGGAACGCGCAACGTGATCAAGAAGGATTCCCTGGCCTCCATCAGGTCCGAAGGCCTGGTTGGCGATAAGTACATCGAGATCTCAATCGGTTCCGAGCAGTCGCCCAAGGTAAACAATGGCGACACGATTGAAGGCGAGCGTCCCCTGCAGATGTCCGATCTCCTCAAGAAGACGAATGACGTTCTCGACTCCACAAAAGGAGCGGTGCAGAACGTCAATGACACGGCGGGCAATCTTAAGTCGATCACCTCCAAAATCGACCAGGGCCAGGGGACGGTCGGAGCGCTGATCAACAACAAAAAGATCTACCAGAATGTCAACGCCGGTGCGGCCGCATTTCAGGAAAATATGGAAGCGCTCAAGCACAACTTTTTCTTGCGCGGCTTTTTTAAATCGCGGGGATATGAAAGCGCAGCCGACCTGACGAAGAATACAATATCGCAATTGCCCGACAAGCCGGTTGCGAAAACCTTTTCCTGTGAGGCCAACAGGATATTCGCCAAGCCCAGTACTGCTAAGCTCAAGGATGGAAAGACGCTGAACGATGCTGGAAGCTATCTCGAGAGCAATCCATTCGGCTTGGCAGTGGTAGCGGCGAGTTCCGACATGAAGGGAGATTCCGATAAGCAACGGCTGCTGACGGAGGCGCGGGCGATGGTAGCCCGCGACTACCTGGTGAAACATTTCAAATTGAAAGACACTCGCATCAAGACCTTCGGGGCTGGAAAGTCGGACAAAGCTCCGGAGGGCGGCAGCGTAGAGGTTCTCATTTACCCGGAAGCAGGCTCCGCAGTTCAGGACCGCAGCACAAGCAGCGGCGCTTCTTCCGGCCAGCAGAGGGTTCGGTGATGAGCACCGGGACTCCAGTGTAGTTCTCGGAGAATGAGAGCGTCAGGCAGCTCGATCTCTCTTGGCGCGGCGATGCTTTCGCTGCTGCCGTCCCACTGCGAGGTCGTGAAGCGCTCTTCGCCCGGTCTTTTCCGAATAGCGGCCCTTGGGTGGGGCAGGGATCTCCTTCCCTGACCGCCGCTCGCGCGAGATCTTGATCGCAAGCGCTTGCGCCTGCTTCTCGCTCTTGGACATCGCAAGCTCTCAGTCTCGAAGCCTGGCAAATTAAAGGCGAGGCGAAGCATGATTCAGTCGGTTTGAAGCTCATATAATAGACCTAATGCACCGTAAGGTCGCGCGGCAGCACATCGCGAAATACCCAGTCGATTCGCTTCACCGCTAAGTTGGTGATCTCCATCAGCTCCGGGTCGTGTCGCACATGCACTTTCAGCATCACTGCCGTGATGGTTGACCTCGGCGACGACCGCGAGGCGCACGGACAATTCGTGTCGTCGCGTATCGTAGTGGCGCAGCGCGATAAAAGCCAACACTCCCGCCACAATTGCAGTGAATCCATCCGAGTACAGGACTGGACGGCGACCAGGCAGTAACCACCAATCGAGCAGAATACCAGCTCCAAAAACGAGGGCACCGACACATGCCGCGACCGCGTAGACATGCCAGCGGGTATGTCTACGGCGTAGTTGCTGTTGTGAGCCGAACGGGGGCTTGTCTTCTGCGGAAACAGTTGCCGCTTTTGTAATCGACATTGACTTACTCCAAAACGCGGGCGGGTTGCATAGCGGCGGAACGCAAAACCAAGTATCCGGCAACTCCGGAGATAACTGATGCTGCTAATACTCCCAGCTTCGCCTGAGCGGTGGCGGTCGGTTCGGTAAACGCAAGATCGGTGATGAACAGCGAAACGGTGAAACCGATTCCGCCGAGCAGCCCAATTGCGATCATGTAAGCCCATCTGGTATTCGGCAGCAAAGACGCGATCCGCAGTCGTACCGCAACGAAGGCAAACAACCCGATGCCGGCCACCTTGCCCACGACCAATCCCAATGCGACGCCGCGAGTCGCAGGGCTCCAGAATGCCTGCCTTCCGATCTCGGCCGTGAGTGTTACCCCGGCATTTGCAACCGCGAATATCGGCAGCACGAAGTAACCCGACCAAGGCTGCAATAGGCGGATAAGCCTGTCGGCCGGCGACTCCGTCGCGACGGTCAACTCCTCAAGCTCACCAAGAATTGCCTCGACGCGTCCTACTTCGTGAGGCGAGCCCGCATGCCGGATGTCGCTAAGAAGGCGCTGCGCTGATGCGACAAACGAAAACGTATCGGTGGAGGGTGATGTCGGTGTGATCAGTCCCAGAACCACTCCAGCGATGGTCGCGTGAATACCGGATTCGTGCACAGCAAACCAAAACAGCACGGCGAAGGGCACGTAGGCCATTAGGCTCTGGATTCCGCCCCATCGCATCGCAAGCATAATCGCGACCAGCAGAACCGAAGCCAGCAGCGCAGCGATGGAGATTTGTTCGCTGTAGAACACCGCGATAACAATGATGGCACCGATATCATCTGCGGTCGCGATAGCCAGTAGGAGCATTCGGACTGAAGCCGGGACGCGGTCGCCCGCAAGCGCCAATATTCCCAGTGCGAATGCTATATCTGTCGCCATCGGGATGCCCCAGCCTCGCGCGGCAGTCGTACCGTGATTCAGCGCGGCATAGAGAGCTGCAGGAACCAGCATTCCTCCCAGAGCGCAGATAATCGGCAGGGCCGCCCTGCGCCATTGCGATAACGAACCGTGGACAAACTCGCGCTTTACCTCCAGCCCGACCACAAAAAAGAACACCACCATCAGTGCATCGTTGATCCATTCGCGAAGCGCGTGGGAGATGTGCACCGGTCCGGCATGCAGAGAAACCGGCAGGTTCCACACGGCCTCGTAGGATCTGCTCCACGGCGAGTTCGACCAGCCAAGTGCGAGAACCGCCGCCGCCAGCAACACCATTCCGCTGATGGTCTCGGCGTGTACGAATCGCTGGGCAGGCAGCAGAAGGCGGCGCGCGGCATACGAGCTGCGCGCCTTTGCAAGCACGGTGCCACGACTACGGGGTGGAACGGCCATAGTGCCTCGGTTTTATTGCGCTTCAGCCGCAAGGCTGGTCTGCAGATCAAGGCTCGATGGCTGTATTGCATTCGAAGTCAGTGAATTCGAAGCCAGTGTCGCCTTACCGAGTATGCCGGCCTCACCAGCAGACAAGTACCTGCACACTTCCGCCGGGGAGATCGGCCATTCCCATGCCTGGTAGTTCACCGTGCCAGGGTGCGGCGGCAACGAGTAGTCATACTCGGCCTGTAAGCGATAGTGCTCAACCGCCGCGGTCAGGAACCGCGGCAAATCGTGTTGTGAGCGGTACGAGGCGGCTGCCACTGCCCGATTGCGCCGTTCATGCGGGCTGAGCACCAGCATCACCTCGCTGCCTTTCCGCTGCTGGAAGCGGTGGAAGATCAGAGCACCGGCGGGCGAGCGGTGATAGAAAGGCATCTCCCAGACCGATATTCCGAGGTGCCTCCGGACCATCGCTCTTCCGAGGTGCCTCCGGACCATCGCTCCAAGCGTGCTGCAGGCGTCGTGATCGGGATGACCTCCCTCGTAGGCTGGTACGAGCAACCGCTCGGGTTGATAACGGCGGATCAATTTTCTTAGGGCGGCAAAGGCTTGAGGAAGAACCCGGTACAACTGCTGGTCCGCCAGCTGTGAATGGGTTACGTAGTCGGGCAGGAACTCGAATCCCGCCGCGCCGGCCAGCGACGTTGCGCCCATGGCTTCGACACGCCGCACAGCGGCATAGTTCTGTCGCGAACCGTAGGCCCGCCAAAAAGCTGCGTCCGCCGGCGCACCGTCGGTGGCAAAGACGACGAGTGCGTCCCGGAGCCGCTGGAGCAGTCCCGCGCACGCGGTCTCACCCGTGGGGTGAGGTACGAGCACGAGTGTGCGGCCGGCGAAAAACGAGTGTGCGTCGGCTGGAACCACGCTCATCGAGGTCTGCGAGTTCGGTGCCGCCTCCAAATTGTAGGTCCCATAAGTTGTGTATGAGCGGTAGCGGAACCGGAACCCGCCTTGGGCACCATCAGGGCGACTCGGATTATGGAGTTTTCGTCGCCGCCGAACAGTTCATACATCGCAGCGCAGCGGTGATTGCCATCGTGCACATAGAAATAGTCATGCTCGGTCCGGCAGACGATCGGCGGCGGCACTGCGCGCCCGGCCCGCATCATTGCAAGCCATTCGGATATGCGGTTCGGATGTGTACAACTCTCCGACCGCTCGATGCGGCGGAGGGGGATGCTGGTAAACTTCGTCTCCACCTTGCCATACCAAGTGCAAGGTGCGTGTCTCCACAGCCAGTCATAGACGCCGTGGTCTTCAAAACGGACCGCGACCTTTCCAATCGCGGTTGCTCCGGTGGTATGCATGGTAGTCCTCTGCGCAGTTCAGCCCCTGTTGGTCTTCGTGGCCGTGCAGGGACACGTGTAACGAGCACGTGTGGTCAGGCCACAAGCTCTTGCGAGGGAAATACGAGGACTAGCAAAGGCGCGCGCAGGTGAGGGCCAGACGTTCGGAGGTGGTGCTCGGTGCAACTGCATACGTTTGCCCCAAGCACTCGGAGTGAGCGGTTGTCGCAAACAGCAGCGATATTGTCGATAGTGCCGAAAACAGCAGCGAAAGAACTCCGAAGAGTTTCTGCTGCGGGGCGGGCGGCCCGCCCCGCAGCGGGAAGAGAGCAACAAACATCTGTTTGTTGCTCACCTGCCGAGGTGCCGTAAGTGTTTTCAACCTGCCCGCAAATCGTCGCTCCTGCAGGAGGGTTTTTCGCTCGGGGCGGGCGCTAGTAGATCCGGATCTTTGGAGGCGATTGGATCATTTCCTTTGCCGCCAGGGAGCGGTTCCGTCGCAGGCGCGTATTGGCGTCGCTCAGGGAAAAGACCTCCGCGTAGAAGTCTTTGCCTGCCCATTGCTGCATCTATTGATAATCTTCGTGCGTCCGGTCGAGTAGCACGTCGAGAAGATTGGCATAACCGCCAACGCCGGCAAGTCAAGCCAATAACGGACGCCCTAGAACCGGGCAGTCAAGCTCCGGTCGTGCCCGGTCTGAACAGCTCGATTGGCATACAGGGGCGGGAGGGACTACGCTGAAAACATGTCCGCGAACCGCGGAGCCGATCCGGGGGAGATAGTCCACCGCACATCCGCTAAGGAGATGCTGCATGCGGCTGTTACAGATGAGGTCGCGCTCGTTGGTCATTCTTGCGTTTGGCTTCGGCACGTAATCATTCTCATCGCGGTGCTGGGATTCGGCGCAATCCAGCGTGCTCGCGCGATCTATAACGAGATGGACTCGACGCAGCGGGCCTACTTGGAGGCGGAGTCGTTCCGCCGTGACATCGCTGCAGATATGTACCTGGCCGACATTCTTGTACGCGATTATCTGCTAGACCCTTCGCCGCAGAGCGCTCCTATGCACCGGCAGCAGCTGATCGAGATCCGCAACTCGCTGCAGGCCCGGATGGATTTGCTGGCGCAACGGATCGGCGAAAGCGACACCCACGCCTATGCCCGGCTCTGAGACCAAGTACAGGTCTATTGGGATTCGCTGGATCCGATCTTCGAGTGGACCCCGCAGGAGAAGGCGGCGGAAAGCTGGTCGTTTCTCCGGCACAACGTGCTGCCACGCAGGCGGGCAGTCATGGACCTGGCTCGAGAGGTTGCGCGGGTGAATCAGGAGAACCTGGACCGGGAACGTCAGCGAATCCGTGAAAGCCAGGACGTGCTACATCGCTTTCTGCTGAAGATGATGTGGATTGCGCTGGGCCTTGGCACACTCGTAGCTCTTATTACGACCTACCGCGTTGCCGACCTGGAGCGAAGGCATGATGAGCAGACGCGTCGCATCGAGGAGGCCGAAAACAACCTGCGCCGCCTGTCGCGCCGCCTCGTGCAGGCGCAGGAGGTGGAGCGCAAGTCACTCTCGCGCGAGCTGCACGACGAAGTGGGACAGATGCTGACGGCACTGGGGATTGAGCTGGCAAGCCTGCAATCACTCAGGAACTCCGATCCGAGCGCCTTTAGCGCGCGGGTTGACGACGCCAAACGCCTGAATACGGCGGCCGTACGCGCGATCCGCGATTTGGCGATGGGCCTTCGCCCCTCGATGCTGGATGACTTTGGACTGGCTCCCGCGCTGGAATGGCAAGGTCGTGAATTTTCGCGCCATACCGGAGTTCCGGCCACGGTGACGGTGGAAGGAACGCTGGACGACTTGCCGGATGCTTATCGTACCTGTATTTATCGTGTGGTCCAGGAAGCACTTACCAACTGCGCCAAGCACGCACAGGCCAAGCATGTTTCTGTCACTGTACATGATCAGCGCGAGTGCGTGGAAGCCGTGATCCAGGACGATGGAATAGGATTCAACTCAGCGTCGCGGACCGGAGGACTGGGTCTATTGGGGATTGAGGAACGCGTGCAAGAGCTAAACGGGGCACTGCGAATCAGCTCTCGGCCGGGGAAGGGTACGACGCTGAAGGTTCAAATTCCCGAGAAGAAGGGAGAGGCAGCGTGGGCAAAATCCGCATCCTGATCGCCGACGACCACGGCATTGTACGCAAAGGGCTGCGGCTTCAACTGGAGCAGCAGGAAAGCTTCGAAGTTGCTGGCGAGGCTAGTGACGGGCGTGAGGCCGTCTGCCTGGCGGAAGAACTTGCTCCGAACGTGATCATCATGGACATTGCGATGCCGAACCTGAACGGCATCGACGCAGCGGCGCAAATGGTAAAGCGCAATCCGGACACCAAGGTCATCATGCTCAGCATGCACTCGGATGAAAGCTACCTGACACGCGCATTGACGGCGGGTGTGAAGGGCTATCTGTTGAAGGAAACCGCGGACGTTGATCTCTGCCGTGCCGTGCAAGCGGTAGCACAGGGAAAGGTGTTCTTCAGCCCAGCCATTGCCAACACGCTGCTGGAGGACTACATGCGCCAATTGCAACAGCGAGGCCTCCAAGACTCCTACGACCTGCTGACCGATCGCGAAAAGGAGGTGCTGCAATTGCTCGCCGAAGGCAGATCCAACAAAGAGGTTGCCTCGACACTTGAGCTGAGCACCTACACCGTCGAGACACACCGCACGCGGCTGATGCAGAAGCTGAATTTGCGCAGCGCGGCCGACATTGTCTTGTACGCAGTGGAAAAAAAAATCATTTCCTGAGCAACCCACGCCGTACTCCGATTTTTGTCGCGTTATACCCTGTTGCCTGTATTTCCTCCGGCCAGCCATACACGCCATAGTGAATCTGTCAGTTCGCGGCCCCGAACCTGAGGCCACGCCAGGCATCCGCCTCGCTGATCTCCCGAGGCGGATGCCGATGCGAGATACATGGCAGGGGGATATATGAGCACTGATGTCGTGGTTCGTTCCAGTCACACAACGGAGTACGCGTGGCCTTGCCCGGAATTTTTCGAGCACTTCCGGGGCACGCGAAAGCGGCTGTTGCTGCTGGATTATGATGGGACGCTCGCGCCGTTTTCGCCGCAGCGCAATCGGGCGTTTCCGTATCCGATGATCCCCGAGCTGCTCGCCTACATCATGAATAACTGCAACACCCGTGTGGTGCTCATCAGCGGCCGAGGCGCGCGGGAAATTCCTTCTCTGCTCGGGCTTGATCCTCATCCAGAAATTCGCGGATCCTACGGACTCGAGCAACTGCACGCGAATGGACGCTACATAGTAGCCGAAATTCCCGAGGAGGCGCGGCGAGCACTTGCCGAGGCCGATCGCTGGTTGCGGAGCACCGGTCTGTCCAACTTGGCCGAGATCAAGACGGGCGCAATTGCCATCCACGACAGAGCTCTCAGCCCCGCGGAATCAAACCGCGTCAAAACGGCGGTGTACCAGGTCCTATCGCCACTCGCACTGGAGCATAACCTTCTGCTGCAGCCGTTCGATGGCGGCATGAAACTTCGCGCGCCGATCTACAGCAAAGGCGATGTGGTGAATTCAATAATCTCGGAGTATGGCCCCGGTACACCGGTGGCCTACCTCGGCGACGACCTGGCAGATGAAGATGCTTTCCGGGCCTTGTATGGCCGCGGACTTAGCGTTCTGGTTCGCCCGCGATGGCGGTTCACAGCTGCCCAGATGTGGCTTCGTCCTCCCCAGGAAGTCATGCAGTTCCTTAATAGTTGGACTCACGCCTGCGGAGGTGAGGTATGAGCAGCTTGATCGTGGTATCCAATCGATTGCCGCTGAATGCCGAGGAGCACCATGGCAAAATCACTCTGCTGCCCAGCGGCGGCGGACTGGTAACCGCCCTGGTGCCGGTACTGCGTGAAAATGGCGGACACTGGATTGGATGGAGCGGATGGAAATCGGATGTAGATTTCACCCAGGCGCTGCAGCAGTCCGCGGGACCGAATTATTCATTTGAACCCGTTTCCCTGAGCGAAGCCGACAAGGTTTGCTATTACCAGGGATGCTGCAATCAGATCATCTGGCCACTTTTTCACGGTCTGCCGTCGCGATGCGACTTCGACTCTGCCTATGGGAGGCATATTGCCGGGTGAACCAGAAGTTTGCTGACGCTGTCGAGCAGATCTGGAACGACGGCGACTTTATTTGGGCGCAAGACTTTCATCTTATGCTGTTGGCCAATTGTCTGCAGGCCCGCGGTATGCGGTGCCGCACAGGCTATTTCCATCACATACCATTCCCCCACGCCGACGTTCTTGAAAAGCTCCCGTGGCGCATCCAGTTGCTTCGCGCAATGCTGCAGTTCAATTCCCTCGGCTTTCAAACCGTCCGCGACAGGCGCAATTTCGTGGCTGCCATACGCCGCTTCCTGCCCAATGTTCATCTGCACCGCCTTGGCAACAATGTTCTGGTCCGCTGCGGAAGCCGGTGTGCCGTTGTTGGCAGCTATCCAATCAGCATCGATTTCGAAGAGTTTGCTGGTGCGGCCGCCAAAGCGGATGTGCTGTATGCCGCGTCCAATGTGCGCCAGGACCTCGGCGAAACGAAAATGGTTCTGGGCATTGACCGGCTTGACTACACAAAAGGCATTATCGAACGACTGAAATCATTTGAGAAACTACTCGCTACCCACGCGGACCTGCGAGGGCGCGTGTCGCTGCTGCAGGTTGTTGTTCCCAGCCGCGAGGGCCTTGGCGAGCACCAGCAACTGAAGCTTGCGATCGAAACGCGGGTCAGCCAGATCAACGACCAGTACGCCACAACAGCATGGGTGCCGATTCACTACATGTACCGCAACCTATCGCGCCCGGAGTTGGTGGCTTTGTATCGCGCTGCCGATGTCGCGCTGGTAACTCCGCTCAAAGATGGCATGAACCTGGTGGCAAAGGAATTTTGTGCTTGCCGAATCGACGAAACGGGAGTGCTGATCCTCAGCGAGTTTGCCGGTGCCGCAGCCGAGCTCCGTTGTGGCGCCGTTATCGTCAATCCCTACGATGTCGATGCAGTTGCGTCGGCCCTGCATTTGGCATTGGGAATAAGTGAGCCAGAGCAGCGCAGGCGCATGGCCAGAATGCGAAGTAGCGTTCGGTGCCAAGATGTGTTGCACTGGTCACGCTCATTCCTCGCGCACGGGGAGTCGATGAAGCTCGATGCATGGCCTAAAACGCCCGGACCTGGCGAAACTGAAGTAGCCGGTTCAAATTCGATCCCGGGTTGTCGCCCATGACACAGGAAGCCCGCCGCGGACCTGGCACTGGTAACCCGTCCTGTGCGTCCGAAGCTGAGCTGCACCGCTGCGACGTGAGCGTGCGCCGGCACCATCACGGCCGATCGAGCGCGGCCTTGATGGCGGCAACCAAGGTGGGAGCGCCAAAGGTCCGGTTCCACCAAGGGCGCGAGATTCCATTGTGTTCGTGTGTACGTTCCTCACCCAGAAGCTGTGTCAGCAATTGCCGTTCCGCCATTCCACTCGCACATCGTAGCGCGATCTTTGCTTGTTCGTAGCCCTGAGCGATGCGCTACTTGAAGTACAGCTAGCTCAGTTTGAAGTGCGCCTGGAAGTCGCTGGCTCAAGGTCGATCGCTGCTCGAGACAGAAATGCGACTCACCAGCTAACAGTTAATCGCGATAAGAATACACGGAACGACTTCGCAGATATTCTCGTGTCTGAGTGTATGGCCACCTTCCGCACGGTGGCACTTCAACAGAACTTCCGATTCGCGGCATCCAGGTGGGCACTGCACGGATCTCTATGCCAACGCTGGAGAAGATCGCTGCCGTCGCGAAGACATTTAAATCCAAAGGAACCGGCGTTCTGATCTGGGAGGGTCTAATCAAGATCAGCATGTAAGCAGCGGCAGGGCTTCATGTAAGCAGCGGCAGGGCTCAAGGCAAGATCTCTTTTAGAGAACCGCAGAGCCGAGGATCGAGCGATCGGTAACGCGCGACAAGGACGACTGCTGGTCCAGATGGCTCTGGTGGTGGCCTTTCGCTTCGATCGGCAGCACGAGCAAGCTCGATTCCCGGGCTGCAAATCACCGCTTCCCATGGCGCCATCGCGCCCGGTGCCACGGGCGTAGCAGCAGTCGAGTTCAGTTCCGCATTTCGCGGGTTCGCTAAGGGTTCGATAAGCGTTCCCAAGCGTGGTTTAGAGCTCTAAACGATAGAACCGGAACTTGGACCGTTTAACCGAATGTTTTGGTATAGCGGTCGGTTTCCGGATTGCCCGTGATACGGGAGTAATCCGGCAATTGAGCTTGCCCGCCCTCGCTAGGGCATCACTCTAGGGTTCGGCGCGGCTGGGGCCATGCTTTCTACAAATTGGTAACAGGGGAAGCAGCCGATCAAAGGATCAAGTCGTAGTCAATCCCGTTCGAACGTTGCATCCTTCCAAGGAAGATAAACATGCCGCGTCGAACGAGGTCGGCCTGAATGGGGGCGGGACGGTAATCGGTTGATCTTTCCCCATTCTCGTCCCAATGCCACATCCACATGTCTGAGAACTGGCGCAGGTTGCTCTCCATGAAATTGTTGAACCGCTTCACACTTGGGAGCAGGGCTTTCTCCGGTTCTAGAACGTCTCGACTTTTTTCAATCGAAAACGCAACGCCATCCCTGAACATGCCCCCGCGTTCAAAAGCAACGTTGAACTGCAGCTCCGTCCGACCGCCATAATGAAGAGCGTGGCCATCCTTTTCCTTGATGGTGTTCGGGTGGAAGATGCTGGACGGCAATTGCTTCTTGCTCTTCAGTTCTTTGCGAATTTCCTGAAGCCGTCCTATCTCGTGCGCCTCGGCTCTACGCTCAATTTCCTGCACTATTGATGTCAGCGACACAATCCCCCCGGCCACGGTTACATGGGTTGCCAAGTCGCGACAACTGTTGCGAGCGGATGCCTCGATTGAGGTATCCGCTCACCTGTGGTCCCGTAGCCGCCCGGGGCGTGGCTCCGGAGCCGGGCCACCGCCCCGCCCGCGACGATTACCGATACGTGACGACGCCTTGCGGTAACCACTCGGTAACAGCGCTGGTCGAGCCGCCCTGGTTTTTATCTCCACTAGCCAGGTCCGGCTGACCCAGCACGACAGTTCCGCTGCCACCGGTTACCTGCTCGGACGGCGGGAAGATCAGGGTGCGGTTGTTATTCAAATCAGCGACTGCCAGGTTGCCCGAGAAATCAAAGGCCAAACCTGAGGGACCATCATACTTGGTCGCGGAGGTTCCACTTGTGGCGCTGACAAAATCCGTCTGGCCCAGAACCGCCGACGCCGCCATACCGGTAGTGAAGGGAGGCTGATACTCTCCAGCACGCGCTCGTTCAGATAGTCTGCCACCCAGAGGTTGCCGTCGGAGTCGAAGGCCAAATCCCAGGGGTAGGAAGCGTTGTGCTAGTGGTGTCGCTTCAATCCGATAGAAAGTTCTGCTGCCCGATTACCACGGTGGCCATTCACGCGATCTAGATGACGGAAGTACATGGTATTGCTCGGTGTACGTAGGTAACTGTGACAGCGACTCGCTTGCAGTTAGCATTGCGGATGCTCCTCCCCCCGGTCGAGCTGCACCAAGTTCTCTACTTGTGGCAAATCGAGAGGTGAAATGATGACGCTTGCTGCTGACACAATTATTCCTCCAAATCAGATAGTAGATGTTCGATTGTTGCCCGATAAGAAATTGCTTCGGGCCGGGCTGCTGATGCTGCTCTTTATGACTGCCGCCTTTGGTGGGGCAACATGGAATGCCATGCAGAATCTCTCGAGCGAATTGAAGGCACTCCCGGTCATGCTCTTCGTGGTTGTTTGCATCCTTGTCGCGCGGCTCTACTCCAAGGTGGACGAATTCGCTGCCGTGCAGCGTACCGCGGCGTGCGCAGTTAAACCCGCGTCCGCGCAACATACTATGGAACTCGCGCAAGTTCCGCTGGGGACTCGCAAGAGTATCTGGAACTATTGGGATGAGAACGGTACGGGCAAACAAACAATCGAATGCGTTAGCAGCACTTACGGTATCGCCGCGAATGTCGTGCAGCACCTGCTCGAACACTATGACGTGAGATGGCGCGAGCAGGTAGCGACGCTTTACTGCGACAATCCGCAGAATGAGTACACGGGCTCCATCGGTATCGACCGGAATCAAATAGCGCAGGATGCTCGCAGACTCAAATCCGGCGTGCCAATCTATCCAGTTGCCGGAGTATGGTTATGCAGCGACTGCCGTAAGCGCCCCTGTCACTGCAACCTCGTGACATGGAAGGATTAGCAACTCTTGTCAGCAGAGGTGGACGGGCGGAGCTACTCAGCAAAGCGCAGCAGGTTTTGATCGGTGACGAATTAAAGTACGGCGTGATGACGTTCCACTTGGCGGCGAGCAGGCCAAGCATGAGCCGCCGCAGGAATCAGAGACGTTGAGAACACAAATGGCACGCTACAAGGCCATAGACTCGCCACTCTCCATCAGCCAGAGGTGGTGGAGAGGCTACGACAAGCCGAGTTGAACAGGGAATTGTATAGCTATCAACATCGCATACTCACGGTGCTCTGCACCGCCCATCGGGAGATCACCAAACTATGAGCGTCTACGTTGATGACATGCAGGCCAGCTGTGGGCGAATGAAGATGTGCCACATGACAGCTGATACGCATGAGGAATTGGTGGTGATGGCGGATCGGATCGGTGTGGCACGGCGATGGATTCAGTATCCTGGCACTTGGAAAGAACACTTCGAGATTTGCCTTAGCAAGCGAGCGGCGGCAACAAGGCTTCGGGCTGTCGAGGTAACGATGCAGGAGCTTGTGAAGCGTCAGGTGGCACGACGTGAATTCACAGGGTTGAATGGATGGCCGGAATCCGCCAGACTATCCACATGACAGCAAGACAGGTTCGCGAACCGAAACTCGGGGAAGTGGTGGGAGCATCTGGCCATCGTGGAGTATTCAGGATCATTGCCATTAATTCTGCTTCCAGAACTGCTGATCTCAAGCTCATTGGCGGTACAGAGACGGAGATTTGTGGCGTTCCGTGGACAACACTAACGCAGAAAAGCCGCGAGGATGCGAACCAGGCGGCTTTCAGAGTCGCGAGAGAGGCTACGAAGGATTAACCGTCTGTCTCCGCCGGGGTCAAACAGACTAAGCTGCTCTCCAAACAGTCTCTGAAGCGGGTCGGGAGCTTGGTAGGGGCAATCATGCCCAACGAGGCATCGGCACAGCCTCGCGGAATCGCATCATTAAAAGCATGAACCTTTCGCGAATCGTCCTTCTTACTGCCGCACCACCTCGGCATCCATTGTCCAGTCAATGAGCAAGGCAAGCACTACGACAACACTGACCACCTCCCCGAACCCCTCAATTTACGGGACCCCCATTACCCTCTGATCGGCGTTGACCTGCCCCGATTCTCTCATCCATTCATAACTGGAGATTCGTAAGGCTCTGATCGGTCCCCTTTTTCTGTCACAGTCCCAGAGTTAGTCTCCGGCAGTTGTTAAGCAAGGCAGATCGCGGCTAGCCGCGATCTGCCTTGCAAATTCGTTTGGCGTCCTCTCTCCGAGAGCCCTGTGAGGACGACTCGCATTGTATTCCATCCTCCAGGCCTCGATTCGCTCCGCAGCTTCGGCTATGCTGGCGAACCAGTGGGCATCCAGGCATTCCGCCCGAAGGGTTCCGTTGAAGCTCTCCACGAACGCGTTGTCTGTGGGCTTCCCAGGCCGGGAGAAGTCGATCTTCACGCCGGCACGATATGCCCACAGGTCCAGCACCTGGCTGGTGAACTCACTGCCGTTGTCACAGAACAGCACCTGCGGAACCCCGCGCTGATCAGAGATGCGTTGCAACACCCGCACCACATCGTGCCCCTTCAGGTTTTGCCCCACTTCGATGGCTAAGGATTCCCTCGTGTACACGTCCACAACCGTCAGGGTGCGGAAGCGGCGCCCGTGACTGCATTCGTCAGAGACAAAGTCCAAGCTCCCATATCTGATTGGGCCGCTCCGCTCGTGGTTTCTGGCGGCTGTGCATACAGACCGTTCGCCGCGTCTTTGGCCGCGCCCGCAGGCCAAGGCCCTCCTCACGATAGATACGGTAAACCAGCTTCTTGCCTACGTTCCAGCCCTCACGGTTCAACAGAACTCGAAGCTTGCGATAGCCATACCGAATGCGCGATGTGGCCAGCTCCCGCATCCGCATTCGCAGTTCTGTCAGAGGAGCCTTTCGACTCCGGTAGCGATGTGTCGAGACAGGCACCCGCACCACTTCGCAGGCACGCCGCTCGCTCACTCCGTACCCGCCGCGCAGATACACCACCACCGGGCGGCGCCGTGAGGGCTTCACCAGTTTTTTCGCAGCACATCCTGAAGCATGGAGCGATCTAGCGTCAGCTCCGCCACCAGTTTCTTCAGCCGGCCGTTCTCTTCCTGGAGTTGTTTGAGCTGCCGGACCTGGTCCACTTCCAGTCCGACGTACTGTTTCTTCCAGCGGTAAAACGTCTGTTCGCTGATCCCCACCCGCCGGACCAACTCCGCGATCGGCAAGCCCATCTCCGCCTGCTTGACGATCGATACGATCTGCTCGACCGAAAACCGCTTGCGTTTCATTCGGCACAATCCTCCATCTCTGGATTCTGCCGAAAACTAACCCTCAAACCGTATTAACTTTTGGGGTGCCGATCAGCTCCGGTGAAGGCCGTGTGGACTGGCGTGTGATCGGTAGGCATTCTCGCTTTGTGGACGAGTGAGGTCCTGGAGGCGGGGATGGATGGTCCGGGTTCGGCGGCGAATGCGTTGGTAGCGCCTGTAAGGCGCAGGAAGCGGAGTGCGGGGGAGAGGCTGAGCATCGCGGAGGAGACGCTTTTGCCGGGAGCGTCGGTGGCGCGAGTGGCTCGCAGCCATGGGATCAATGCCAACCAGGTGTTTGCATGGCGCAAGCTCCATCTGGCCGGCAACCTGATCGGCCATAGATCGGCAGCGGCCGGTGCGACCGCCGCTCGGTTGCTGCCGGTTAGCGTGAGCGAAACGGAATCACCGCTGATCGCAGATGCGGCCAGTGTGCCGGCCGCGATTTCATATTCCTCGCAACCACCGGTTGCATCGATTCACATCCAGCTTCCGAAGGCACAGATTCGAGTAGAGGGCGGCGCCGATCTTCAGGTGCTCCGCGCTGTGCTGGAGTGCCTGCTGGGATGATTGCGTTTCCGGCTAACACGCGCATCTGGATTGCAGCGGGCGTGACTGACATGCGCCGCGGCTTCACCGGACTGAGCGCAGCCGTGCAGACCACACTCGAACAGGACCCGCTCTCCGGCCACGTATTTGTCTTCCGCGGCCGTCGCGGCGATCTGATCAAGATTCTCTGGTTCGACGGCGATGGCCTGTGCCTGTTTGCCAAGCGTCTGGAGCGCGGACGCTTCGTGTGGCCGAAGACTAAGAGCGGAACGGTCTCGCTGACGCGTGCGCAGTTGTCGATGCTCTGTGAAGGGATCGATTGGCGCCGTCCGGTGCGAACCGCGGAATCACTGATGGCGATCTGAGGACATCTGCTGATTTGCACAGCTATTTATGGGGGTGCGAGGCATATCGAAGCAGAGTTCATGGCATACTCCGCTCATGGTTTTCTCGCGAACAACGCTGTCGGATCTGAACACGCTGGGCGCGGACGCGTTGAAAGCGATCCTGTTGGCAACCCACGAAGAGCTGATCACGACACAAGCGCAACTGCTCTCGCGTGATCACGAGATCGAGCACCTGAAGCTGCTGATCGCCAAGCTCCAGCGCATGCAGTTCGGACGTCGCTCGGAGAAGATCGAGCGGCAGATCGAACAGCTTGAGCTGAAGCTCGAAGAACTGGAAGTCAACCGCGGCGAGCAAGCACCTCCACCGGAACAGCCTTCGAGTTCAACGAGTACGCCTCCAGTTGCAAACAAGCCAGCGCGACGTCCGCTGCCGCCGCATCTTCCGCGCGAGACCAAGACGCATGAGCCCGAGCAACATTGCTGTCCTGAGTGCGGCGGCACGCTGAGTAAGCTTGGCGAAGTAAGCTTGGCGAAGATGTCTCGGAAGTTCTTGAGTACGTTCCTCAGACCTTTAAGGTCATCCGCCACGTGCGTCCGAAGCTGAGCTGCACCGCATGCGATGTCATCGTGCAGGCGCCAGCGCCATCGCGCCCGATCGAGCGTGGCATCGCAGGGCCGGGGCTGCTCGCGCACGTTCTCACGGCGAAGTACTGCGATCATCTTCCGTTGCACCGCCAGAACGCGATCTATGCCGGCAAGGCGTCGATCTGGAAGTTTCGACGCTGGCCGATTGGGTTGGCGCATCCAGCCGCTTGGTGCAACCGCTGATGGAAGCACTGCGCCGCTACGTGCTCGATTGCGACAAACTCCACGCCGACGACACGCCGGTTCCGGTGCTGGCTCCGGGCAACGGTAAGACCAAGACCGGACGGCTGTGGACGTACGTTCGCGATGAGCGTGCCGCAGGTTCGGCCGTGTGGTTTGCCTACTCGCCGGACCGCAAAGGCGAGCACCCGCAGCAGCACCTGCGCGAGTTTAAGGGCATACTCCAAGCGGACGCCTACGCCGGCTTCAACCAATTGTATGAGAACGGTCGCATCCAGGAAGCCGCCTGCTGGGCCCATGCGCGGCGTAAGTTCTATGAGCTGATGGAGGCGCACAAGTCGCCGGTTGCAACCGAGGCGGTCGAGCGCATCGGAGCGCTCTATGGAATCGAGAACGAGATCCGGGGCCGCTCGCCGGATGAGCGTCGCGAAGTACGCCAGTCACGCTCGCGGCCTCTGCTTGATTCCATGTACGAATGGCTCGAAGCTTCATTGGCGAAACTCTCCAAGAAGTCCGACACTTCGGCGGCGATCCGTTATGCGCTCGCACGCTGGGACGCCCTGGTGCGCTTCTGCGACGATGGCCGCGTGGAGATCGACAACAACGTCGCAGAACGGGCCCTACGCACCGTGGCCATCGGTCGCAAGAACTACCTGTTTGCCGGATCGGACCGTGGGGGCGAACGTGCCGCCACCTTCTACAGCCTAATCGGAACGGCGAAGCTCAATTGACTCGATCCGGAGGCCTACCTGCGCCAGGTGCTGACGCGCGTTGCCGACCACCCGGTCAATCGCATCGCAGAGCTTCTGCCCTGGAACATCGATACCGGTTCCACCGCCACTCTTTAAACCAGTCAATATCCGTAAGTGTCCACAAATGCGATTCGTGGACACTTAACCCTTAATTCAGGCAGTCAAGACGGTTCCGACCGGATGCTTACGGAGATTCTCGGTTCAAGTTTAGCTGCGAGATCGGTTCGCCGCCGCCGCCGGGACGGTGGGAAAGTGGAAAACGGTTTGTGTTTTCCAAGGCGGCATCGCCGCCGTCTTTTCCACGGTCCAGGGTTCGCCGGAACTCCTCCGGCGTTCTGTAGTCCAGTCCGCTGTGCGGGCGCTCGCAGTTATATTCCTGCCGCCAGTTCTCCAGTGTTGTTCGGAGATCGTTCAGCGTGCGGAGCCAATGCGCATTCAGGCATTCGTCGCGCAGCCGCCCGTGAAAGCTCTCTACGTGACCGTTCTGCATCGGCCTGCCGGGTTGGATGTGCACCAGCATGAGCTTCCGGTCTTCCGCCCAGCCGATCATCCTTCGCGAAGTAAACTCCGGGCCATTGTCCGAGCGCAGGTTCTGCGGTATACCCCGCTCCATGATCAGCTTTTCCAGCACGCGGATCACGCGGCCACTGCCCAGGCTGGTATCGGCTTCCAGCGCCAGGCACTCCCGCGTGTAGACGTCCACCACGCTCAGAATGCGAACCATCCGTCACGCTGGCCAGCCCGTCCACGATGAAGTCGATCGCCCATTCCTGATCGGCCCGCAGCAGCCGCAGCTCTGCCGGCGCCGAGCGCACCAGCCGCTTGCGCCGCTGCCGCCGCACCATCAACCCTTCTTCGCGATACAGCCGATAGACCCGCTTCACATTCACCACCATCCCGCGCCGCACCAGCACAACATGCAATCGCCGGTACCCATAGCGCGGCTTCTGCCGTGCCAACTCGACCAACTTCCGGCGCAACTCAACATTAGGATCGGCCACCGCTTCGTAGCGATAACTGCTGCGATCCAGCTCCAGCAGCTCGCAGGCTCGTCGTTCGCTCAGCCCCATCTCCTGCTGCACGAACGAGACATCTTGCCGCAACCCTACAAGCTCCAGCCGTTTTTTCGGATCACCGCCCGCAGTGCCTCGCGATCCAGGCTCAGATCGGCCACCAGATGCTTGAGCCGCCGGTTCTCCTCCTCCAACAGCTTCAACCGCTGCGCCTCGGCCACATCCATGCCGCCGTACTTCGACCTCGAGGCATAGAACGTTGCCGCGCTGATCCCATGCTCGCGGCACAGATCGGCCGTCTTCACTCCGGCCTCGTGCTGCTTCAAAATCCCAATGATCTGCTCTTCCATGTACCGGCTCTTCTTCATCCCAGTCCTCCCCTTCAGATTTGACCCAAAACCCAAAAACTAAGCCGGTGCCAGGTTGAGAGTTCGTGGCCTGTCGTGGTTTCCTGAAAGAGAGAGGGAAACGAAAGCATGGCGAAGCGTGGGCACACTGAGGAAGAGATCCTGCGGGTTTTGCGGGAAGCCGAAGCTGGCGAAACGGTAGTCGAGGTCTGCCGCAAGCACGGGATCAGTCAGCAAAGTTTTTATCTCTGGAAGAAGAAGTACGCCGGTCTGGGATTGAGCGAGCTGCGGGAGCTGCGTCAGTTGCGCGAGGAGAACGGCAAGCTGAAGCGGCTGGTTGCGGATCTGAGCCTGGACCGTCACATCCTGCAGGAGATTGTCGCAAAAAAGCTCTAAAGCCTCGCATGCGGCGCGAGCTGGCAGAATGGGCGCAACAGACGCACCAGGTAAGCCAGCGGCGGGCGGCGAGGCTGATTCCGATCGAGCGGATGACCATACGTTACCAGCACCACCGCGATCCTCAGGACGGCGCTGCGCGTGCGTCTGCGCGAGCTGGCCGGCAGTCGTTTACGTTACGGCTACCGGCGGCTGACGGTGCTGTTGAGGCGCGAGGGTTGGTCGGTGAACGCGAAGCGGATTTATCGCCTCTACACCGAAGAGGGATTAATCGTCCGCACGCAGAAGCGCAAGCAGCGAGCGCAACGGCAGCGCCTGCCGCTAGGGCAGGCCGTGCGGGCCAATCAAAAATGGAGCATGGATTTCGTGGCACAGCGATTGCCTGACGGTCGCTGGATTCGTGTGTTGACCGTGGTTGATCAGTTCACTCGCGAGTGCCTGACCCTGTTCGCCGATACCTCATTGAGCGGAGAGAAGGTTGCCGCAGCGCTGGACAAGGTCGTGGCAGATCGAGGCGCACCGCAGTCGATCACGGTGGACAACGGAACCGAGTTTGCTTCGAAGGCGATGGATGTCTGGGCTTACACGAACCATGTGCATCTGGATTTTACCCGGCCAGGACGGCCGGTGGAGAACGGTTACATCGAGAGTTTTAACGGCAAGCTGCGCGATGAATGGCTGAACGTGGAAGTCTTTTTTACCTTGCTCGATGCTTGCCGGAAACTGGAACACTGGCGGCATGACTATAACCATCTCCGTCCGCATTCGGCGCTGGCAGACAGAACCCCGGCCGAGTTTGCCGCCATCCACCGCGGTGCGAATGACTGCGACGATGTCGCCTTGGAAAACGCTCCGCGTTTCCCACATTCGCACCGCACGGCTGCGGCGGGGACGGTTCTGAAACAAGGCGGGTTCTCAAGGCTGTTGCTGGAGGCCTTCACTTAAGTTACATTAACCGCAAACATGCCGGAAAACCGGCACCAACCGAATCACGCAGGCTGAAATTTCCAACCTCCTGCGGCTCAGTTTTCCGGGGCGGGTCAATTACGGGAGAACTCCAGTTTTCAGTGGTTGAGTTTTCCGGGAGCAGGTCAGGCTCCCCAGAGTACGGGTGCGCAACCTAGCAAAAGCAGAACAGGCAATCCACTCCTTTAATTCGGGGTTTGGGAGAAGCAGCATTATCATGGATTATGGCGGATCTGAAATCTGGTACCATCGCCGTGCTTGCAGAGAAACCTTCGGTGGCACGTGATATCGCCCGGGAGCTGGGTGCGACCACCCGCGGCGACGGATACCTGCACGGCAACCGCTACGTTGTGACGTGGGCGGTGGGGCATCTCGTAAGCCTTGCCCAGCCGCACGAAATCAACCCTGAATGGCGCCGCTGGCAGCGCGACCTACTCCCCATGCTGCCGAGCCAATGGCCGCTTGTAGTCTACGAAAAAACTAAGGACCAATTCGAAATCGTAAAGCGGATTCTGAATTCGCCGAAGGTTACGCGCGTCGTTTGTGCGACTGATGCCGGGCGCGAAGGGGAGTTGATCTTTCGCTATATCTACGAGTCAGCGCAGTGCCAAAAGCCGGTCAGCCGCCTTTGGATCTCTTCGCTCACGCCGGAGGCCATCCACAAAGGGTTCTCAGCCCTGCGACCGGGCGCCGACTACGACTCGCTGGCGGATGCTGCGCGTGGCCGCAGCCAGGCAGATTGGCTGGTAGGTATGAACCTATCGCGTGCCTATTCTCTAGCCGACAATGAAAAGCTTTCCGTGGGGCGCGTCCAGACGCCCACGCTGGCTATGGTGGTTGAGCGTGAACTTGCCATACGCCAATTCGTGCCCGAAGAGTACCTGGAAATCGTGACCGATTTTCGACCAAGTGAAGGATGTCCCACGGGCGATGCTCAGCAGAATCTCTATCGGGGTACGTGGTTCCGTGCGTGGGCCGGAGAGGGGGTAGACAAGGAATCCCGGCAGAAGGCGATGCGGCTGCCCACCGATGGAAAAGAAGCGAAGAGAATTATCGAGCGTGCGCACGCCGGTCGGGCCTCCATTGATTCGATCCAATCGGAAACGCAGCGCATGGCTCCGCCGCTCTTTTACGATCTTACAGAACTCCAGCGGCACGCCAACCGCCTGTATGGCTTCAGCGCGCAGAAAACGCTGGATGTCGCACAGGCGCTGTATGAAACTTACAAGCTCATTAGCTATCCACGCACGGACAGCCGACACCTCTCACGGGATGTGGTGACGACGCTGCCTCTGATCGTCAAGAACATCGAAGGTCCTTATCGTGACCATCTAGCACCCGGCACGGGCGAGCGCGCCTTGGGACGAAGGTTCATTGACGACTCCAAGGTGACCGATCACCATGCCATCATTCCTACCGCAATATCTCTCGGGAAGGGCCGCCTGTCGGATGACGAGCGCAAGATCTACGATCTGATCTGCCGGCGCCTGCTCAGCGCCTGGCAGGATGACCACATCTGGTCGGTTACAACCGTGATCACCGCGATTACAAACGGCGATATCATGGACCGCTATCATGCGTCGGGAACCGCTGTGCAACAGGCGGGTTGGAAGGTATTGGATATCGTCGTCGAGAAGAAGGCGAAGCGGGGGCAGGGAAGCGGAGAGGAAGAGCGGGGGGAACAGGTCCTGCCGCCAGGTTTGGCCAAGGGCCAGCCACAAGAGGTCATCGACGCTAAAGCCTTGACGAAGAAGACCCGGGCACCCAAGCGGTACACGGATGGCACCCTGCTCACGGCCATGGAGACGGCGGGTAAGACCCTCGATGAAGAGGAATTGGCGAATGCCATGAAGGAAACCGGTCTGGGGACGCCCGCGACTCGTGCAGCCATGATCGAGGTTCTCCTCAAGCGGGATTACATCGTGCGGCAAGGAAAGGCTCTCGAGGCCACGGACAAAGGCATCCGGCTGATCGAGGTGGTCCACCCTGAGGTGAAGAGCCCCGCCATGACAGGTCAGTGGGAAGCCTATCTCACGCGGATCCAGCGCGGAGAGGCTCGACTGGGGCCGTTCCTGAAAGGCATTGAGGATTACGTAACGGGAGTGGTGGGCAAGGCTGGGCAGGCGCCGCCCGCTGCCAAGGCACCGGTGGAACTTGTGGCCCCAAATCCACAAAATGTTCACGTTGCTCTGAAGGCGTCCAATAGCGGGTCGCTGCCAGCGGGCGACCTGAATAGTCTCCTGCACAACTCATTCGGTTTCTCCTCTTTCCGTCCCAACCAGGAAGCTGTCTGCCGGGCGGCCATCGAGGGACAGGACGTGTTGCTGGTCATGCCAACCGGGGCGGGCAAGTCGCTGTGCTATCAACTGCCGGGCATCGTCCGCGGCGGGACGACGCTGGTAATCAGCCCGCTGATTGCCTTGATGGAGGATCAGCTTGCCAAGCTCAAGGGGCAAGGCTTTGCCGTCGACCGCATTCACTCTGGCCGCCCGCGTGCGGAGTCGCGGCAGGCTTGTGTGGATTACCTCAGCGGTATAACGCAGTTCCTTTTCATCGCGCCGGAGCGGCTGCGGGTGGCCGGTTTCCCGGACATGCTCGCCAAACGACCGCTGTCCCTCATCGCCATTGATGAGGCGCACTGCATCTCTCAATGGGGGCACGATTTCCGGCCGGATTACCGCATGTTGGGCCAGTACCTGCCCCGCTTTCGTCCGGCGCCGGTAATAGCGCTGACCGCTACCGCAACACCTGTCGTTCAAAATGACATCGTCGAGCAGTTGGGGCTGGCGCAGACGAACCGCTTCGTTCACGGCTTTCGCCGCGACAACCTCGCAATTGAGGTTGTCGAAATCGCGCCTTCCCAACGGGCCGAGCTCGCCGGCGAACTGTTGCGGGAGGCGGAGCGCAGGCCGGCAATCGTCTACACACCCACGCGCAAGCAGGCCGAAAGCGTAGCAGCCGAACTTGCCGCCCACTTTCCCGCCGCTGCATATCACGCTGGGATCGACGCTACGCGCCGTCAGCAAGTCCAAGAGAAATTCCAAGAGGGCCGGATCCAGGTGATGGTGGCGACGATTGCTTTTGGCATGGGGATCGACAAGGCTGACGTCCGCACCGTGATCCACACCGCCCTGCCGGGCAGCCTGGAAGCGTACTACCAGGAAATCGGGCGCGCCGGGCGTGATGGTGCGTCCAGCCGTGCGATCCTGATGCACTCCTACGCCGATCGCTACACCCACAAATTCTTCTTCGAGCGCGATTATCCGGATGTGACTGTGCTGGAGGCGATCTTTACTCGGCTCCGGGCCGAGCCACATGAAAAGGCATCCTTAATGACGAAGGTCCGGATGGATGAAGAGGTTTTCGACAAGGCCCTCGAGAAGCTCTGGATTCATGGCGGCGCCGTGGTGGACTCCGCTGAGAACGTGATCCGTGGCCACGACCAGTGGCGCGAATCCTATGTCGCCCAGGGTGAGCAGAAGCGGGCGCAGATCGACCAGATGATGCGTTACGCGGAGAGCAATCAATGCCGCATGGCCACCCTGGTACGCCACTTCGGCGATCTTGCTGACGGAGAGAAGCCGTGCGGGATATGCGATTTCTGCGCTCCGGGGCGGTGCGCCGCGCAACGGTTCCGTACCGCCACGGAGGCGGAGCACAAGACGCTTTTGCGTGTGGTAGCAGCATTGCACTCGGGTGGCGCGAAATCGACCGGCAAGCTGTACGGCGATTTGTGTCCCAACAAGGAGATGAGCCGCGACGCATTTGAAGAAGTGCTCGGCGCCACGGCGCGTGCGGGACTCCTGCAACTCTCGGACGAGGCCTTCCAGAAAGATGGCAAACAGATTCCGTACCGTAAGGCCAGTCTCACGCGCACCGGCCAGACCGTGGACGAAAGGACGCCGGTCGCATTCGTCATGAAGGATACGGCGCCCCCATCTGGCAAGCGGAAAAGGAAGAAGACGCCTACTGTTCCTAGTCGGAAGCGGGTATCGAAGCCTGAAACCGCGCCTGGATCGGGGAAATTGGCAAATGCGAAGGGGGCTGAAGCCGAGATGGACATCCGCCGCGAAGCGGCGTTGCGCGACTGGCGTCTGGCCGAAGCCAGGCGGCGTGGCGTGCCAGCGTTTCGAATCTTAAGCGACCGTACACTGAGGGCCTTGGCCACCAGCCACCCTGTAACAAACCAGGAGCTGCTCGCCATCCCGGGAATCGGGTCCAGTACCGTGGCGAAGTACGGAACGAATATCTGCCGCGTGCTACGGGACAACGGCGGTTGAGGGATTCATCTCGTAATTTGAGTCTAACGCTTGTCCTTGGCGGGCCTTCTTGCGCGATCTGTTCTTTGATTTCCGACCTTCGTATCAAGTTGATGCTGCTCGCCCGTCGTTTCTCAGGCTGGCAAGGAGCTCCAGGCACGCGATGGGCACATAGTAGGTTCTGTACCGCAACCCGTCAGAGTGTTTCACGCCGTCGGGATCTTCTACGAGCACGGTCGCTCGTCTTGTGATCCGGTTCACGCGACCCATCAGCCGCCGACCTTCGAAGGTAAAGGTCACGGGTGAGCCGATTCTGATGCCGGATGCCTGGGCCCGTTCGCGCCGCGTGATGAGGTCATGGGTGTGGGCACGATGCAGGAAAATCCTGGCGGCGATATCCTGGAAACGCGGTGCCGCGCAATTGCTGATTTGCCAACACAACTGCTCAATCAGGTGCACCATTTCATGCTCGAAGACCCGCTGCAGTGCTTCTAGCCGGTTCTCGCACTCCAGACCGCAGACACTGACGCGCCGGTCCATCTCGCCGAACCCGTCGAATAGAATGCTGCTGGCAATAGCGATGTCATAGTCCCGCCAAGGCCTGGCGGCACAGACCATCGAAAAAGTGCTTATCATAGGCGTCGAACAGAAACTCAAGGTCGCTCGGATGAATCGCTGTAAAATCCGACTCCCGCAGGTAGTGCGAATGAGCAAGCAGATCCTGTTGAATCCGGCGGACGCGTTGCTCGATCAACTCCTCCGGCAGTCGCATAATAGCAACCGCATCGGTCAGCACACTGCTCGCAAGGGCGGCGATTCAGGTCATTGCACCTATTCTCCTTGATTTCGCGAACTAAGGAAAGACCATGCTCCGGAACTTATTAACTACAATGCGTGCTTGTTTGCCGACGGCTCGCCCATCACCCTTGAAGTTCGCGAACGCAGTTGGAGAAGTCCTTACGGCGGGCCCGTTACCTTCTGGCGGCGCACCGTTGTCTTTCATGTACTACATCTGACATTCCGGCCGGCAAAATATGCGAACTTGCCGCGGTGGTATATGTCAGTACGCATTTTACGGCGACAGATCTGACTGCCTCCTTTTATTTGGCTGGACCGCTATCTCGCAAGAAGTCTGGCTGCCGGAGTCTTCCTTGATCTATTGACATCCAGCCGCAGGCGCTCGTGATCTTCACCGACCTTGAGGGGTCCTTTCCAAACGCCGCGCCGGACCATCCAGTCCTATGGGCGGCTACCAAGGATCATCCGGCTCCATTCGGCGAGGTGATTCCCATGGCTGCCGCATAGGTTTACTTCGAGTTCGGCGCGCCCCCAACATCGGGGTGCGCGCCGCCTTTGCCTGGCCGCCCGAAGTTGCTGCGTTCCAGCTACTCCCACAGTCCTCAGTTGCCGATTGTGGATCATCCTCTAGGCTACGTGCGTTACCTGAAAAGCAGGAGTCCATCGGAAGATTTCCGCTGCTCTCAAGCCGCAACACTGGTAATATCAACAGCTTAGGACTTATATTTCGATGGCAAATTATCAGGGAAAAACCGAGATGGCCACATGTGCCATCGGCGATTTTGCCGTATCCCTTGCCCGAAGGCGTCGAGGTACTCGCGTTTCTGCCCGGCGAAACTCATGTTCTTCTCGGCCCGGCGCGCCGCCCGGATCTGCGGGCGCGCTTCTTTGCCAAAGATGTGCGTTGGGAATACGGCAAGGTTTGGTTGGTCGGTATGGGGCCGGGCGATCCCGAATTGATGACGCTGAAGGCCGACCAAATCCTCCGTCGTGCCGATATCATTTTCTACGACAGCCTCATGGACCACTCGGCTCTCGACCGCTATTCCGCCCAATCCATCCATGTCGGCAAGCGCAAGAGCTGCCACACCCAGCAGCAGCACCAGATCAACCAGCTACTTTACGAGGCGGCGCGCGCAGGCAAGATTGTCGTGCGGCTGAAGGGTGGCGATCCGTTCATCTTTGGCCGCGGAGGCGAAGAAGCGGAGTATCTGTTACGCCGCCTTATTCCGGTTGAAGTTGTGCCGGGGATCAGCGCGGCACACGCTGCGGCCGCTAGTACGAATGTGCCTCTCACGAAGCGCGGTATTTCACGTTCGCTGGTGCTCCACACCGTACATAAGGGTGAACTCTCTACGGACGAAGCGCCGACGCGCGTGTACTACATGGGCGCTTCGCGCCTTGCGCAGCTTTCCCGCCACCTGCTATGCCAAGGACTTGACCCCAGTACGCCGGTCACGCTGGTACAGAATGCCAGCTTTGCCAGTGAGCGCAGTGTAAGCACGACGGTCGCTGGAATTAGCACTGTCGAACTGGCCTCGCCGATCATGGTAATCGTCGGCAGCGTCAGTGGTGATTACCGCAACGATGGCAAGTGTCTTTACACGGGCGAGGATCCATATGCGTTCCGCTGTCCTGAGCGCTTAGTGCACTATCGTCTTGGGAGCAAACCGGTGCCAACTCGGATCAACCTTGATTCGTTCTCGACGGTGGCGTTTGCTTCCGCGAGTGCAGCCGACGAGTTTGCCGCCATCTGTGGCGGGCTGCCTGCCGACCTCCTCTATTACTGTGCTGACGAAACGGTGCTCGCATATGTGCGGACGCTCGCGCCCGGGGCCCCAGCTTTGTGCCGCTACTGCCGCTAGCGAGCGTTCGCCGCAGCGATTCTGAACGTATGATTTTGGCGGACGGATCCGCTGGCGGCGCGGTCTCCAGTATTCCTGCTTGTGCCGGGAGCGCCGGTGCGGTAGAGTTAACCTGCTTTCCTAAAAAAAAGCATCACGTCGGCGCAGGGAATGCCGTGAAATTCGGCGACAGTGGCGCTGCTGTAACTGGCTACGAAACCTCATCAGCCACCCGGTATAAGGAAGCTGCCGATCCTGCATGGATCGCAGCCGAAGGTTGGGGAAGGCGAGGCGGTAGGTCTGAAGCCAGAAGTCAGAATAACGGCCGACGTGGCGATCCACAATCCTTCGAACCAAAGGAGACCATGTATGTCGTCCCGCCCTCAGAGCAGCATCTCCGCAGTCCTTTCTAATCTCCTTTCGATTCTCCAGCGCTAGGCACAGACGGGAGCTTGCTCCGCTATGCGCCTGGTTGAAACCAAAACCGTTTTGCTGCTGCGCCATGGCACCACGGGAACAACTGTTCCGCCCCGGTTTCTTGGTAGCACTGACCTGCCACTGAGTGCTGCCGGACGGAGACAGGCGGCCGCGGTGGCGCCGCTCGTGCGCAGCCGCAACCCACAGGTTTGCTTTTGCAGCCCGATGCTCCGCTGTGTTCAAACTGCAGAGATCGTATTGAAGAACTCATCGATGCAGCGCGGTCTTCTCAGTGGTCTTCGTGAGGTCGACTTCGGCGGCTGGGAGAATCTGAGCTTTGACGAGATTCAGAAGTGCGACCCTGAGCGTTTGAAACGATGGGCGGCATTCGATCGGCAGTTCAGTTTTCCGGATGGCGAACGCCTTGGCGATTTCCTTGTGCGAGTACGTCTTGTCGCACGGCAAATTCTCAGCGCTCCACATCAGACCATCCTCGTGGTCACGCATGGCGGTGTCATCCGCGCGCTGCTTTGCCATTTTCTCGGGCTGCATCCACGCCGGTACGTGTTGTTTGACGTGCGCCCCGCTTCGCTAGCGCTGATCGATGTTTTTGGAACAGGCAAAGGTGTGCTGGCTGGTCTGATCCCCTGTAACCGCAAACAGAAGGCGGATCCATGGCCCGCATAATCCTGGTTACCGGCGGCAGCCGAAGCGGCAAGAGCCAGCATGCCCAGAAGCTGGCCGAAAGCCAGGACGGACTTCGCGCGTTTATCGCTACCTGTCCCGTGATCGATGAGGAAATGCGCGCACGTGTCCGGAAGCATCAGCGTGCCCGCAAGCGATCAGAGTGGCACACCATCGAGGAAACGCTCGATCTCGCTGGTGCACTCCTGCGTGCTCGAGATTATGCCGTGGTGCTGGTAGATTGCGTGACGTTGTGGGTCAACAACGTCCTTTACGAGGCGATGCAACGCGGTAAGACTGTGTCGGAAACGCAGATTGCGCGCCTGTGCCGACAAGCGCTGGTCGCCTGTGGCCAGCACCCCGGCACCATCATTTTCGTTACCAATGAAGTGGGCATGAGCATTGTTCCCGACAACGAGCTCAGCCGACGGTATCGCGACTTGGTCGGTCGCGCCAATCAGATCTTCGCCGGTGCCAGCGACGAAGTTCATTTCCTCGTTTGCGGACAGGCGTTAGTGCTCAAGGGTGACAAAGCATGAGACTTCTCGAAGAAACTATTCGGCAGATCGAACCACAGGACGAAACCGCCCGCGCCGCGGCCCACGCGCGCCTAGAGCAGCTCACAATGCCACACTGGGCTCTGGGCCGCCTGATGGATTTGGCTGAAGACCTCGCTGGTATGACCGGTTCGCTCCGTCCTCCGCTGAGCAGAAAAGTGATTGTCACGATGGCTGGGGACCACGGGGTAGTAGCGGCGGGCGTCAGCAAATACCCCCAGGAAGTCACACCGCAGATGGTTCACAACTTCGTGAGCGGAGGCGCAGGAATCAACGCCATGGCCCGAGTAGCGGACGCGCGGGTCGTGGTCGTGGACATGGGTGTGGCCGCGGACCTGAGCGAACTCGCGTCGAAGAAGTTGATCGTTTCCAAGCGCGTTGCTCATGGCACGCGCAATATTGCCGCAGGGCCGGCAATGACGCGCGACGAAGCTGTTCGCTGCGTCGAAGCTGGCATCGAGGTTGCCCACGACCTCGCTTCCTCCATAGACCTGTTCGGCACAGGCGACATGGGTATCGGCAACACCACGCCAAGCAGCGCCATCGTGGCCGCGATCACAGGCTTTAGTGTCGAGCAAGTCACCGGCCGCGGCACTGGGATCGACGACGGACAACTCCAGCACAAAATCTCTGTCATCAAGCAGGCGTTGTCAACAAATTCTGCGAATCCGTCCGACGCACTCGACGTGCTGGCCAAGGTCGGCGGCTTTGAAATCGGCGGCATCGCCGGACTGATCCTGGGCGCGGCTTCCATGAAAAAACCGGTGCTGGTGGATGGGTTTATCTCGACTGCTGGCGCGTTGATTGCGTACGGCCTAGAACCGAATTGCGCTCAATACATGATTGCCGCTCACCGTAGCATGGAGCAGGGCCATCGAGTTGCGTTGCAGCATCTGGGCAAGCAACCGCTGCTGGATCTCGATCTCCGACTGGGCGAAGGAACCGGGGCTGCACTTGCGATGCACTTGGTCGAAGGCGCTGCGCGCCTGCTTACCGACGTAGCAACATTCCAAGAGGCAGCTGTTTCCCAGGCAAGCCAATGAGGGCGTTCATGGCTGCCATCCAGTTTCTTACCTTATTTCCGGTCTCGTGCAACTGCGCCCCGCGCGATGTTGGACGTAGTACGTTTTTCTTTCCGGTGGTTGGGTTGCTTCTTGGTGGCGTGATGGTGCTGGTCAACCGTGCACTCAGCGCAGTTCTCTCGCCAGCTCCGGTAATCGTGTTAATCGTCATCGCCATGCTGGCGGTCTCCGGCGGCTTGCACATGGATGGACTGGCAGATACCGCCGATGGTTTCTTCAGTGCCCGTCCGCGCGAACGCATTTTGGAGATCATGAAGGACAGCCGCACCGGCACCATGGGCGTAATGGCAATTGTGTCGGTGTTCTGTTTGAAAATTGCCGCGCTTTTGTCGGTCCCGATCGGGCTGCGTGGTTCCACGTTATTGCTGATGCCGTTGGCCGGCCGCTGCGCGCTGGTGATCGAAATGGCCGCATTGCCTTACGCGCGAAGCGAGGGTGGGTTGGGCCGCGTGTTTGCGGAGAACAAATCACACCCCGATGCCTTTTGGGCGATCGCCATCCTGGCGGCCGCCGGTTACTGGGCCATGGGCCGAGCCGGGTTGGCAGCCGCGGGCAGCGTGGTTGCGCTTACGCTGGTGTTTTCCTTCTGGTGCCGCGGAAAGATTGGCGGGTTCACCGGCGACACCCTCGGGGCAGCGTGCGAACTGGCTGAACTTGT
>WNFY01000779.1_pt1 | contig 41973 bp, 32 predicted proteins | sample 5400091 | NCBI WGS metagenome assembly WNFY01 (sample SAMN13153364, study PRJNA577476) | soil metagenome | isolation source: 60 cm soil or saprolite under grassland replicate 1 | place: USA:California | collected 2016-06-15 | reverse complement strand
ATAGCAGATGTAGGCGGGAGTTATTTCGTCGGTGGAGATGTTGTCGCGCAGCTTGGTCGCCGGTCGCCAGTCGATATCCTCCCCCTCGAGCTGCCGGCGCACCAGGTCGGCGTCCTCGGCCAGGAACAGGATCCGCCCCCGGAGGACCACCTGATCCGGCAGCTTCTCGACGCGACGGGAGTGCAACGCAGCGAGCATCGGGCGAAAGATTACCCCTTGCCTAGGCCCGAGCAAGGCGATTCTCTTGGTGGCCGTGATCCTCATCCTCCTCACCCTGCAAGGCATCCCCAGCGTCGCGCTGACGGGCACGCTGCACAGCCCGCGCGTGAAGGAGAGCTCCGGAATCGCCGCGGAGCCGCGCACACCCCGGCGTGCTGTGGACCCATAATGACTCAGGGGATGACGCATATGTGTACGCCACGGACTTGACCGGCGCCGACCGCGGCTCCGTCCGAATCCGCGGCGCCCGTGCCGTGGACTGGGAAGACATCGCTCTCGGGCCCTGCCTCACGCAGCCCGGCGCGTGTCTCTACATCGCGGACACGGGCGATAACGAGATGGCCCGCAAATCCGTAGTCATCTACGCCGTGGCTGAGCCCGATCCCCCAGACCGGCACAGCGGTCCAGTTCGCTCCGCTCCGGCCGCGGCGCTGCGCCTCAAGTTCGCCGGCGGGCCGGACGACGTGGAGGCGATCTACGTCTCACCACGCGACAGCGCGCTCTACCTCGTGAGCAAGGGACGTAGGGGTGTTATCCAGTTGTACCGCGTGCCGCGCAACGCGTGGGGTGGTGACACGGTGGTCACCGCCTCACCGCTGCAGCGGTTGCCGATCCCGCCGTTTGCGAGGCTGGGACGCCTCGTGACCGGCGCGGCGATCCGGCCCGACGGCCGGCTCGTGGCGATCCGCACGTATTCGGAGATCTACTGCTTCGTCCCGGGTGAGGGCGGGCGTCTGATGCCCAGCGGGCGGTCGGTTTGTAACATCACCGGACTCGAGGTGCAGGGAGAGGCCATTGATTTCCTCGACGACTCGACGTTCGTGCTCACCAGCGAAGCCGACCGCCGAGGCCGCGGGTCGATTCACACCGTGAGATGCCCCGAATGACCCCTTGAAGAGGAGCCACACGTGTCCCTGAAATGGTTGATCGCCGTCGCGCTGATCTCCGTCGGGTGCGCTGGTGCGCCTGGGCCCGCTGCAACGCCGGCGACGCTCGCAGCCCCCATGCCCGCCGTGAGCACGGCGGCGATGGACGCGCATCTCAAGTACCTCGCCGATGACCTGCTCGAGGGCCGCGCCCCGGCGACGCGCGGTGGCCGATTGGCCGCGAAGTACATCGCGGCCCAATTCGAGGCGCTCGGGCTGGAGCCTGCGGGCAGCGACGGATCCTACTTCCAACCCGTAGCACTCGTCGGCATGACCCCGCATCCGTCGCTCGTGTGGGGTAAGGGTGGCGCGACCAGGTCCCTCGCTTATCTCGATGATTTCGTCGCGTGGGCGGAGCGGCCGGAGAGTCACATCGTCGCGGATGGCGAGGTCGTGTTCGTCGGCTACGGCATCGAGGCAAGCGAGTGGCAGTGGGACGACTACAAGGGCGCGGATGTTCGCGGCAAGGTGCTCCTGATGCTCGTGAACGATCCTGGCCTCCAGGATTCGACGATTTTCAACGGGCGGGCCTTGACCTACTACGGCCGTTGGACGTACAAGCTCGAAGAGGCGGCGCGCCGCGGCGCGGCGGGCGCGATCCTCCTCCACACGGCCGAGAGCGCAACCTACGGCTGGGACGTGGTGCGTGGGTCGTGGTCGGTGGAGCAATTCAAGCTCGACCGGCCGGCCGCCCAGAGCATCGCATTCGCCGGGTGGGTGACACACGACGCCGCTCAAGCCGCGCTCGCACGGGTCGGCCTCAACCTCGATTCGCTGACCCGTGCGGCGGGGCACCGCGAGTTTCGTCCGGTGACGACCGGAATCAACGTCGCGGTCGAGGTCACGAGCGCCCTGCGTCACGTCCGCTCGGAGAACGTCGTGGCCAGGATCCCCGGGGGCGACCCCGCGCTGGCCCGCCAGGCGGTGTTGTTCACGGCGCACTGGGATCACAAAGGGATCGGCCCCGCCGCGAACGGCGACTCGATTTACAACGGCGCGGAGGACAATGCATCGGGTGTCGCGGCGATGCTCGGTGCCGCCGAGGCGCTGGCTCAGGTGCAGCCCCGGCCCCGGCGGACGCTCCTGTTCGTGGCGACCACCGCCGAGGAGAGCGGCTTGCTCGGCAGCGAGGCGTACACGCGGGATCCCCTGGTCCCGCTCGAGCAGACGGCGGCGGTGATCAATCTCGATGTGACCAACGTTCGCGGCGCGACGCGCGACATCGACGCGCTGGGCCTCGACCGCTCGACTCTGGGCGCTGTGTTCGATGCGGCGGCTCGCGCGGAATCGCTAGCCGTGGTGCACGAGCCCGATGTGCGCGGCTCGTTCTATCGGTCGGACCATTTCCCCTTTTCCAAGGCCGGCGTGCCAGCGCTGTCGATCGAGCCCGGCAGGGACTTCGTCGGCCGCCCCGCCGGCTGGGGTCAAGAGGAGGCCGCGCGCTACAACCGCGAGCGCTACCACCAACCGGGCGACGAGTATCGCCCGGCCTTCAGCTACGCGGGAATGGCGCAGGAGGTTCGGGTGGCGCTGCGAGTCGCGCTCGCGGTGGCGAACGCGCCGGCGATGCCGCGTTGGCTTCCGAATTCGGAATTCCAGCGGCCTGCCGAGCGTGCGCGTCCCTGAGTGCAATATGTTGCAGCATATGTAAGCTACTGCCAATAAATGGTATGTGAGCGTTCCGACGACCGGAACGTAGGTGCCTCTGGCCTATTGGGACGCACGCACATAAGTTTGCGCCCGCCTTTCGGGCAGTCGCACCTCCCGCACTCCGGAGTGGGCAACTGGAACTCCCCACATCGCATCGGCTGCCGCTGTCCTGGTTGCTCGAGGCGGCGAGCCCGCCGATCGTGTATCGAGCTTACGCCGAGGTCGTGCGGGAGGTCGAGCAGGACCCGGCGCGGCTCGACGTGATGCGCCAAGCTGTGTCGCAGTACAAGCCGGCCCAGGCGATCGCTCGCAAGCAGAGGGCTACGGGGTTGTGGGGCGGGAACCTGCTCGCGCCCTTAGCGTCCAAAGCGTACGGCTGGACCGAGCCGGGCACGGTTTACCAGTATCGGCGGCTGCTCGAGCTGGGGTGGCCACCATCGGAGCGGGTGTTTCGCAACGCCGACCGGTTCCTGTTTCAACTGCTGTCGCGCATCGAGCCCGACGATCCCGATCGCACGGTCGCCCAGCGGGCGCTCGACCTGCTGGTGGAGTTTCACAAGCCTGCCAAGACGGACCCTGGGCTGGGGCGTTGGGCGCGCCGCATGGGGCGCGAGGGAGCGGCGTGCGCGCTGGCGCGCGGTGGGCACAGCGACGACCCCCGGGTGCGCGGCACGGCGCACACCATCGCCAGCAACATCTCCCAGTACCTGCGCAGCGAGCTCGCCGCGAACCCCTTCAAGAAGGCCCAGGGGAAGACGGTGCTCGATCCCCATGCGTGCCCTCCGACCATATTCGCCGTGGAAATGCTCGCTTTCCTGCCCCCCGTGCAGCGGGAGCGGGCCGGCTTCATCGAGCGATTGGGGCAGTATTGTTCCTCGCCCGCGCCGCGCCGGGCGTTCTTCATCCTTGCGGGCAAGAAGCTCCTGAAGCCGATGTTCGAGATCCTCGGCGACCCGTTGCGCTCCGACGCCCAGGGCCACGTCAGCGATATCCCGTTCGCGCTCTATTGGCTCGAGCTCTTGGCTCGACTCGGTCTCGTGCGCCAGATCCCGAGCGCCAGCCGGGTGCTGGCGCGGCTGTTCAACGAGTGCGACGACCAGGGGATCTGGAGCCCGAAGAGCCTGCGCGCCATGCCCAAGGCGGCGAGCCCCCTCACAGCACACTACTTCCCGCTCGAGGGACCGGGGAAGAGCCCAGCGCAACGGCAAACGGACACAACGTTCCGCCTGGGGCTCATCGCCCGGTTGATGGGGATTCCCGTCGAGATTCTTTAAGCTTTCCCTCTTGCGTCTTGGGACTTGTCAACGTAGTAGTAATCGCTACTACGCTAATGCCCAGCGAAATCGATCTCACGCCGTTCGGGTTCACGGCCACCGAGTCCCAGGCGTACGCCGCCCTGCTCCGGCTCGGTCCGTCCACCGGGTACGCGGTTGCCCATGCCGCGCGCGTGGCGCGCGCCAACACCTACGGCGCGCTGGAGGGACTGGTAGGCCGCACGGCCGCGCTGCGGCTCCCGGGGCGTCCCGCCCGCTATCGCGCGACGGACCCGGCGGCGCTGATCGCCCAGCTGGCCGCGCAGCAGGGCGAGGCCCTTGACCGCCTCAGCCGGTCCCTGCGCGACGCGGCTGGTCCCGCGGAGCCGGAAACCCGGAGCGTCACGGGCGGGCGCGCCGTCGCGAACCTGATCATGCAGGTCGTCGCCCGCGCCGAGCGGCGGGCGGAGGGCGTGCTCTCAGCCGAGCTGCTCCGCCCTACGCTGCCCGCCTGGCGCCGCGCCAAGGAACGCGCGGCGCTCGAGCTGCGAGTCGCGGGGGAAGCGCCCGCGGAGGCTGGTCCGATCCTCAGCGGGACCGTAGCGGGGGACTTACCCACCGTTCTGCTGATCGACGACGTGCAAGCAGTGATCGTGGCAGGGAGCGGCGAGGCAGCCGCCGGGATGTGGAGCTCGCATCCAGCCGTCGCCGCCCTTGTTCGCGCGTGGCTCCGGGGGCTCGCGTGAGGCCCCTGCTTCCCTTGCTCCTCTGTGCTGCCGGTGGGTGCGGGGCCGCCGCCTTGCCCGAGGCACAGCTGTTTCCCGCCGGGACCCAGCTCACGGCCAGCTACCTCTTGGTCGACGGAGCGAGGATCCGCTACATCGACGCGGGGCGCGGTGCGCCGGTCCTCCTCCTACACGGCCTTGGTGCGTCGCTGTACGCGTGGCGCAAGAACATCGCAGCCGTGGCCGCAGCGGGCTTTCGCGTGATCGCGTTCGACAACCGCGGCTTCGGTCTCTCCGACAAGCCGCCGGCCCCCTACGACAACACCGCGTACGCGCGTCTCGCGGTCGCCCTCATGGACTCCCTCGGTCTCCCGAATGCCGTGCTCATCGGACATTCCATGGGCGGCGCGATCGCCGCCGAGGTCGCGATCGAGTATCCGCAGCGCGTGCGAGGGCTCGTGCTGGTCGGCTCGGCCGGCTTGGGCGCCCGGGAGCCCCTCCTGTTCCGCGTGGCCCGGTGGCCCGTGGTCGGACCGACCCTGCTCGCGTTCCGTGGGCGGGGCCTCACCGGCCGTCTGCTCAGGTCCACCTACTTTGATCCGACCAAGGTGACGGAGGCCGATGTGGATCAGTATTACGCCCCCGTCGCCCTGCCGGACTACGGACGAGCCCTGCGAGGGGTGCTGACGCAGTTCCGCTTCACGGCGCTGGACGGACGGCTCGATCGCATCGCGGCTCCCACGCTGGTGCTGTGGGGGGAGGCGGACCGCTGGGTGCCGATCGGACTCGGACGTGCGCTCGCCGCCGGGATCACCCGCTCTGCGTTCCTGAGCGTGCCGCGCGCCGGGCACTCGGTTCAGGAGGAGGCGCCGGGTGAAGTGAACCAACTGGTCATCAAGTTTCTGAAGGACGGGCTGCCACGGATCCCGGCGGATCTGGCGCTTGCTCGTTAGGGCAGTATATTTCATCAACCATCCGGTTGATGAAACGACGTCATGAAACCTAAGCTAAGCAACTCCAGTGCATTACGACTCATCGCCGCGGCTCGTGAGGAGTTCTCGCGTCGCGGTTTCGACGGCGCGCGGGTGGAGCAGATCGCGCGGCGGGCGGGGGTGAACAAGCAGCTGCTGTTCTACTACTTCCACTCCAAGCGTGGCCTGTTCACGGCGGTGCTCGCCCGCGGTGCGGCAGAGCTCGAGCAGGCGCTGGCCGACCTGCCGGCGGGGGGCGACCGCCCCTTGGACCGAATCCGTGTCGCCCTGGCCGCCCAGTTCGATTTCCTGGCGGCGCATCCCGACCTCGTCACGCTGCTCACGCAAGCCGGCCGGTCCGAGGCGCGGCCCTTCGCGCCCGCAATCAAGCGGCTGGTCGTCCACCTCGCCGAGGGGCAGGGCCGCGGTCAGGTGCGGGACGATCTCGACCCGCACTTGGCCGCCGCCCAGGCCCTCGTGCTGATGGTCGCGTATCTCGGCCTCGAATCGCTGATCGCCACGAGCGCGCCGCCGCTCGGTGCCGACGAGCCGGCGTTACGTGAGCGCTGGAAAGACGCTGCCGTGAGGCTGGTGCTGGAGGGAGTAGCGGCGCGCTGACTCCTACCAGTTGATCCAGTAGGATGCCTTCACGAGGAAGGTGTTGTTGGGATGGAGGTCGAACAGGTCGTGGAAGTCGCCCGGGAGCGACCGGGGCCCTGCGAGCGGCGCAGATCCCACGCGTCCCTGCGTCCATACCAGGAACAACGTCGAACCGGGTCGATACTCCCAGCGCAGCACGGTGGTCGAGTTGAACGCCTTGCGGTTGAACCCACCTGGATGGTTGGCCACCGATGTATCCGCATAAGCCTTGTACCGCTGGTCGAAAGCGACGGCGCCGTGATCCGCGAGCTCGCGTACGTGCGAGAAAGTGCCCTTGCTGACAAACGGCTGCGCGTAGACCTGTAACGTGAGGGCCGTGCTGAGGGTGTAATCGACCCGGCCGGTCAGCGAGAGCGTCTTCTGCTCGAGATGCGCGAATGTGTAGTGTGTGATCGTGTCGGTGATGTTGCGGAACCATTGAACGTCGTTCAGGTTGTGCGTCGCGCTCAGGGTCAAGGAGGTATTGAGCTGGGACGCGATGCGATACGTGACCTGTGCATTGCCATTAAAGGACTCCGATCGGCCCCCGTCACCCCGCCAGTAGTTGAACCACATGTACGGCACGAACGGCGGGCGCCCGTCGCCGTCCAGCTCCACCCACGGGGCGATATAAGGATCGACCCGCACGGGCGGCCCTCCCCGCGAGCAGTTGCGGTCGCAAAACGTGGTCCCGAGCTGGCCCGCGGTCACGCCCGCGTGCACCCACCAACGGTTGTTCAGCTGGGCGTGCACATTCGTGTTGGCGGCGCGCTCCACGGCCGTTCCCGCCGCCGTCCAGTACTGCCACCAATTGAAGTTCCAGAACGCGGTCTGATAGAACGAGCTGGGATGTCGGGACTGAAACGCAAACCACGTGTACCAGCTCTGCTGGTCCGCCTGCCGCAGGAAGCCGAGATCGTTCACATCGAAGCCCTGGGAGCGGCGCTGGTAGCTGGTCTCGAACCGAGTGATTCCGCCACCCACCTTTCCGAATTTGATCTCTTCAGCGTCGCCCCAGAGCGACGTCCGGGTCGGGTCGTAGGAGACGCCAGCGCCGGGCCGTTGGTAGTAGTGCACGGGATCGTTCTGGGTGGCGGCGATCGCCGCAGGCGTACCGGCGACCCGGCTCAGGTCGAGCGATCCCGAGATCTGGTACTTGCGGCCGGGGAATCGGTGCCGGAAGTCGAGAGCCCCCACGTAGGCGCTGCGGTGCAACGAGCCTTCGGTCCACTGGTCGAGGTGACGATTCACCGTCGTCACCATGGCGCCGATGCCGCTCTCGCCGCTGCGGAAGTCCTGTTGGGCCCGCACGACGGCGTAGTTCGTGATCGGCTCCATGGTGCGGTCCAGGGTAGCGACCTCGCGCCCGGTGACCGCGTCCAACAGGCCCAGAGTTTGGCCGCCGGGAAGGCGGCCGGTAAGCTTCGCCGCGCCAAAGATCGTCGTGGCAGTCGGGGGGTTCGGGTCACCGTAATCGAGCTGCGGCGCGCGCCCGATCCGCCGCGAGTAAAACAGGCCCTCCCCGGTGCCGCAATCGTTCACCGCGCTGCAATTCACGTCGAACCGAAAGATCCCCGCCCCCTGGACGAAAAAGGGACGCCGTTCTTGAAAGAAGGTCTCGAACGCAGTCAGGTTGAGTACCGCCGGATCCGCCTCGACCTGCCCGAAATCAGGATTGACCGTCGCGTCGAGCGTGAGGCTCGGCGTGAGCCCGTACTTCAAGTCAGCGCCGCCCGTCACCTTCTGAGAGCGGTCAAAGGCGCCGCCGGTCGGCACGGACACGTTCTTCGTCACCACGTACGGCGCGACTTCGGGCCGGCGCGGCGAGGGTAGGCCCTCGAGGCCGGTCAGCTCGCCCAGCTGCGACGACACTCCCGCCTGGGAGCCCCGGTACACCGGCCAGCTCACCCGCTCGGAGTAGCGCTGGATGTCACGCCACACCGCGAACCCGAATGTGTTGGTGGCCCCCGGGACGTAGCGTAGCTGCGAGAGGGGAATCCGAAACTCGGCGGTCCAGCCGAGGGAGTCGACCTGGGTGCCGACGTCCCACACCGCGTCCCAGGCATCGTCCTCCTGATTGTCGTTGTACATCGCGTAATCGCGCTTCACCCCGGCCGGGTTCACCGCGAACTCGAAGCCGGAGCGGCGGTCGTGGTAGGAGTCGACCATGATCTTTAGCTGATCGGTGGCGGCCCGGACGTCGCGCCGCGCGAGCAGCTTGAGAATGCTGTCGGGATGAGGGTCGAACGCACGGATAAAGACGTAGAAGTAGCGGTCGTCATAGGCGACCTTGGCTTCGGTGGAAAATCGGGGATCGCCGTCCTCCTTGGGCTGGAACTCCCGGAACCGGGTGATCGGCTGCGCGATGCGCCACACCGCGTCGTCGTCCCGCCCGTCGATCACCACCGGGACGGCGGCCCGCACGGCCGTTGCGTGGGTGGCGCTGGAAGGTGGGGGTGCGACGACGCCGCCGGTGCCGGAAGGCGGCGTGGCGGTTTGCAGCAGAATCGCGAGCAGGACGACAGCCGGCATGACGGAAGCTCCCCGTGACCTGGTCGGACGATTAGACAGGTCTTACGGGGAAAGGGTTGGGCAGGTTCCGGCTGTCACCAGAACCGAACAAGCCCCCGGGGTCTCCCGAGGGCTTGTCCGTTCGCGGGGTTAGTTGTGCTTGGCGAGCAGGCTCGGCTCGATCGGGACTTCGCCGTCGAAGACGAGGTGGCCAGCCTCGAACCGCGCCCCGCGCAGGGCCAATGTCAGGACTTCGTCCAGGTCTTCCACGAGGTGCACCTTCAGCGACGAGCGCACGTCCTCGGGGAGATCCTCCAGGTCGGCGGCGTTCTCCTTTGGTAGCACGATGGTGCCGATGCCCGCCCGTACCGCGCCCAGCACCTTTTCCTTCACGCCGCCGATCGGCAGCACTCGGCCACGCAGGGTGACCTCTCCCGTCATCGCCAGGTCGTGGCGTGCCGAGCGGCGAGACAGCGCCGAAACGAGTGCCGTTGCCATCGTGACGCCCGCCGACGGCCCGTCCTTCGGGATGGCTCCCGCAGGGACGTGGACGTGGATGTCCGTATTCGCGAACGCCTCCTCAGGAATGCCGAGCTGGTCGGCGTGGGACTTGGCGTAAGTGAGCGCCGCCCGGGCCGATTCTTTCATGACGTCTCCCAGCTGGCCCGTGAGCACGAGCTCGCCCTTGCCGCGCATCACACTCGCCTCGACGAACATGATGTCGCCGCCGACGGGCGTGTAGTACATGGCCGTGGCCACGCCAACCTGGTCCTCGCGCGCCATGTGCTCTGGATGGACTTTGGGACGCCCGAGCAGGTCGTCCACATCCTTGGCGTCGAGCGCGACCCGCTCGACCTCACCGCTGGCGATCTGGCGCGCGACCTTGCGGCCGAGCTTCCCGATCTCGCGCTCCAGCTGGCGGACGCCGGCCTCACGCGTGTAGCTCGTGATGATCTCGCTCAGCGCGGCGTCCGTCACCGTGAGCTGCTCCGGCGTCAGACCGTTCTCGCGCAGCTGGCGCGCGACCAGATAGCGCTTCGCGATCTCGAGCTTCTCCCGCTCGGTGTAGCCCGCGAAATTCACTGTCTCGAGGCGATCGAGTAGCGGCCCCGGAATGCTCTGGAGGAAGTTCGCGGTAGCGATGAACAACACCTCCGAGAGGTCGAAGGGCACGCCGAGGTAGTGATCGGTGAACGAATCGTTCTGCGCCGGATCGAGCACCTCGAGCAACGCCGCCGCCGGGTCGCCCTGGAAGGACACGCCCAGCTTGTCGAGCTCGTCGAGGAGGAAGACCGGGTTCTTCGCGCCCGCCTGCTTCATGCCCTGGATGATCCGACCGGGCATGGCGCCGACGTAGGTGCGCCGGTGGCCGCGGATGTCCGCCTCGTCGCGGGCGCCGCCCAGCGAAATGCGAACGTACGGCCGGCCCATGGTCCGCGCGATCGACTTGGCGATCGAGGTCTTACCGACGCCCGGGGGGCCGACGAACAAGAGGATCTGGCCCCGTCCCTGCTTGTCGTCTTCGTTGCCCTGCGCCGCCGCGGCGGGCGAGCGCTGGCGCAGCTGGCGCACCGCCAGGAACTCGAGGACCTGATCCTTCACGTCCTTGAGGCCGTAGTGATCCTGCTCGAGGATTTCCACCGCCCGCTTCAGGTCGAGCGACTCCTCGGCGCGCTTGTTCCACGGCAATTCCGCCATCGTCTCGAGGTAGGTGCGGATCACCTGCGCCTCCATCGAGTCGCGATTCGCCCGCTCCAGCCGCTCGAGCTCGCGGTCGACTTCCTTGCGCGCGGCCTCGGGGAGGTCGAGCGCCGCGAACCGCTTCCGTAGCTCCTCCACCTCAGTCCCTTCGTCCTCTTCGCCGAGCTCTTTGCGGATCGCCTTCATCTGCTCCCGCAGGAACATCTCGCGCTGGCGCTCGCCCAGCTCTTCCTGGACCTGCGACTTGATGTGCTCCTGGGCGTCGAGTACGCCGATCTGCCGCTGGACGTGAATGAGGACACGCCGCAGCCGCTCCTCTACGGACAGCGTCTCGAGCAGCCCCTGGCGCTCCGCCGGCTGGATCTCGAGGTAGCCGGCCACCAGATCCGCGAGCCGGCCGGGGTCGGTGACTTCTTCGAGCACCTGCCGGACGACTTCCTCGGGGAGACCCGATTTCTGGCCCAGCTCCGCGGCGCGCTCGCGCGCCTCCCGGTGCAGCCCGACGAACGCAGGATCCTGCGCGTTCAGGGGCGGCATATCGTCGACCTCGTGGACCACCGCCTCGAGGTAGCGGCCGTTATCGGTGTAATGCAGCGCGGTGCCGCGGCGCTCGCCGTGCAGCAACAGCTGCACGCCGCCGAGGCCGCGCTGGATCTGGCTGATTTTGGCGATCGTCCCCGTCGTGTACAGCACGTCGGGGCTGACCGTGTCGACGTTCTCGCGCTGCGCCACGGCAAAGATGAGCCGGGAGTCGGTCTTCAGCGCCGACTCGATCGCGCGCAGCGTGGCGGGGCGTCCGGCACCGACCGGCGTCGAAACACCCGGGAACAGCACGACCTCCCGGAGCGGAAGCACGGGGAGGGTCAGTCGTTCAGACATGGGCAAAAACTCTGGTCAGGGTAAGCATACGCATGGTTCGCACGGGCTTAAGCATCGTCCGTGCCACGACTAGAACGCTCGGCTGAGCACACACGTTCCGGGAAGCTGCGGCCAATAAGGCAGACGCTGCCGAATAGCCACGGCACCGACGCCAACCCGGCGGCCGCATCGTAAGTCAAAAGCCGCTTGCAGGTTGCACGCTCGTCGCTCCGCGGCTAATCTATCCGCGCGCACTTCACGCGAAGCTCGATGAACGATGCAGACAAGGCACTCGCCACCCGCCTGAGCCAAGCGCTCGGCAGCTCCTACACGCTCGAGGGAGAGATCGGCCGGGGCGGGATGGGCGTGGTGTTCAACGCCCGCGACGAGCGGTTGAAGCGCCAGGTCGCCGTCAAGGTGCTCCCCCCGGACCTCGCGTTCCGGGAGGAGATCCGGCTGCGGTTCGTGCGCGAGGCCGAGACGGCAGCGCGGCTGTCGCATCCGCATATCGTGCCGATCCACTCCGTGGGCGAGAGCCCGGACGGGCTTGTCTACTTCGTCATGGCCTACGTGGACGGGGAGTCGCTCGGCGCGAAACTCAAGCGGCGCGGCAGACTGCCACCGGACGAGTCACGGCGCATCATGCAGGAGACAGCCGACGCCCTGGGAGCCGCGCACGCGTTTGGGATCATCCACCGCGACGTGAAACCCGACAACATCCTGCTCGAGGGGAGTCGCGGCCGGGTCGTCGTCACCGACTTCGGGATCGCAAAGGCATTATCCTCGACGACGGGCGGCGCTACGCTCACCGCGACGGGTGTGGCGATCGGCACACCGCACTACATGAGCCCGGAGCAGGCGGCGGGAGACCGCGAGATCGACGGGCGGTCGGACATCTATAGTCTGGGTGTGGTGGCCTACCAGATGCTCGCGGGGGAGCTGCCGTTCCAAGCCCCCACGGTCCCCGGGATCCTGATGAAGCACATCACCGAGCGAGCGCCGCTGATCACCGACCGGCGGCCCGAGGTGCCCGAGGACCTCGCCGCCTGCGTGATGCGGTCGCTCGAAAAGGATCCCGAGGACCGCTGGCCCACCGCGGACGCCCTGCGGCGCGCGCTCGAGGCCCGGAGCGCGACTATGCACAAGCCGCGCCGCTCGAGCGGCCCGTCCCCGTCGCGCGGCGTGCGAGCACCACCGCTGCCCGCGCAGCCCCCGTCGCGGGGACGGGGGGCGGGGGGGGGGGGGGGGGGGGGGGGGGGGGGGGGGGGGGGGGGGGGGGGGGGGGGGGGGGGGGGGGGGGGGGGGGGGGGGGGCCGCGCTCGATCAGCGCGCCCAGCGGCTCGACCGGATGCGCGACCGACCGACCCTCGCGCCCAGCGGCGAACCCGAGATCGTGCGCGAGCTGCGGAGCCGGTTCGTCACGTGGGCTTCAGTGTGCGGCTCGCTGTTCATCATCGACGTCGCTACGGGCAACCACACCCCGGGCTGGTCGCTCTTCGTCGCGGCGATCTGGGGCGGCACCGCGCTGGTCCCCCGTTACATACGGCTGTGGCATGCCGGCTATTCGTGGCGCGACGTCTTCGCCCGGCCGCCGGCCCCCGACGCGATCGAGGCGCGCTTAGCGGCCGTGGGCAGTCGCCCGGTCGAGCTGCCGCGCGCGACGACCGACGAGTTCGGCGGCCACGCCGAGCCGATCCAGCAGGCCCGCAGCGATCGCAAGGCCATCCTGCGGATCGTCGATCGCCTCCCCAAGTCGGAGCGGAAGCTCCTGCCCGACGTGGTCGCGACGGCGGACGGACTGTTGAATCGAGCCGAAGAACTGGCCCGGACGCTGCATGCCATGAGCGGGAGCGTGGACCGGGGCGCATTGAGCCGCCTCGAGGAAAGGATCCAGGCGACCAAGCATCAGGGGGACAGCACGGAGCGGGATCGGCAAATGGGCCTGCTCGAGCGCCAGCGCCAGGCGCTCACCGACCTCCTGACCCGGCGTCAGCTGGTCGCGGACCAGCTCGAGTCGTGCGTGCTGGCGATGCAAAACGTCCGGTTCGACCTGCTGCGGCTCCGCTCCGCCGGCGTGGCGGCGGCGCTCGACGATCTCACCCGGGCCACACAGCAAGCTCGTGTGCTGGCGCGCGACGTTGACCACGTCATCGCGGCGGCGGGTGAGGTCAAAGCCGTGCTGGGCGAGCAAAGCGGCGCCTAGCGCGTCTCCCCGCGCCGGCAACGCAGAACCCGCTCGGGCGCGTCCACCGGCTCGATTCCGAAGTCCGCCAATTCCAGAAAGGCGCCGGCGGCGGCGGCGCAGTGGCCGTCGCGCAGGGCAACGACGGCACGGAGCTCGTACAACGTCGCCCACCCGGGGCGGGCCGCGAGCGCCGCACTGATGACGCTGTCCGCCAGCGCCGGCGGCCCCGCTAACGCGAGTGCGGTCAACGCTTCGCGCAGCTCGTCGGCGGGGAACGGGTGACGATACGTGCCGCGGCCGACGCGGAGGGCAGCTCGCACGTCGGCCGTGGCCTCCACCCACCGCCCGTCTCGCGCCGCGAGCGCGGCGAGACCCGAACCCGCCTCCGCAGTATCCCCTTGCGAGAGAGCCTCCGTGAGCAGCGCGCGACGGCGCGCGATACTTCCGCGCCGCCCGGCCAGCCATGCGGCGAACACCAGCGTCTCCGGCGTACGATCGCGCCCGACGATCGCCGGAAGGACGCTGTCGGCATAGGTCGTGTCCCCGGCCCCGAAGCGTGCCCGCGCCAGCCGCACGGTCCAGACGGGATCGTCGGGCCGCGCCCGGTGGGCCGCCTCGAGCAGGGCGATCTGCGTGGACTGCACCCGCGGGGCCGTCATGCCGCGCGCGAGCAGGACCGGCGAGCCCCCAGGTGACTCGCCTGCCTGCACTCCGATCGCGAGCAACGAGTCGAAAACATGCGGGTCCCAGACCGGATCGAGGAACCGACGCGCGGCGACGAACTCGAGCTGGGGCCGGTCATCTCGGTGCACGAGCGTCCCTCGTGCGCTCAGTCGCGCCGCGCCGGCTTCGCCAAGCAGTCGGCGCCCGAAGTGATCACCCACGGAGTCGATGCCGAGCCACTCGCTGCTCAGGACTCCAATAGCGGTCGTCGGATCGAACAGTCGCTGGAGCCAAGCGCGGTCATACCGAAACGGCCGCCCGGAGGCCAGAATCTGGAGGTCCAGGTTCGTGGAAAACCAGACCTCCACGTGGGGGAACACCTGGCGCAGGTTGCGGACGATCCCTGCCGCGACGTCCATTGGGAGCTGGTAGACCTGGAGCCACTGACAAAAGACCCCGCCGTCGGTGAGGCGCGAGCGAACGATCCGGAAGAACTCCGGCGTGTAGAGGGTCGCCACGCCGGCGACCCACGGATTGGAGGGCTCCGATACGATGATGTCGAAGCGCTCGTCTCGGAGCTGCAGGGCGCTCCGGGCGTCGTCGACCACGGCCGAGACGCCTGGGCGCGTGAGCACCTCGTCGTTCACCCCGGCGAAGTACCGCCCCATGTGCAGGACGGCAGGCTCGATCTCCACCACCCGCACCCGCCGCATACCCGGAACGTCGGCGAGCACGTGGGTGGTCACACCGCTCCCGAAACCGATGACCAGCGCCGAAGCGGGGTCCGGCCGCGCGGCAGCCGCCGCCAGCCCGACCATGATCTGCGTATTCATGTCGCCGTGATCGGACGCGTCCACCTTGCCGTTCACGCGGAGCGTGCGTCCACTCAGGCCCTCCCACACGCTCGCGGTAGCGTTGCGCCCCTCGTGGAATGCGAGCAGGCGCGACCCGCGGTGGGCGAGGAAGGCCTGACGCCGCGCGGCGTTCATGGGCTCCCGGGCGTAGATGGTCGGACCCAGGTCGATCAAGCGCGTGCTCCACCTCGGTGCGCCGACCGCGACCCCTAACGCGACGCTGGCGAGCGCCCCGGCACCGAGCACGCGGCGGCGCAGGGCGCGATGCTCCGCCGAGCCTTCGGCGACCCCGTGCGCGGCGAGCGCAGCCAGGGCCAGCGCCGCCACGCCGTTGATTACGAGGCCGATGCGGAGCGTCGTTTCGCTGCCCAGCGCGACGACCAGGACGAAGCCGGTGAGGACCGCTCCGGCGATGCTCCCGAGCGTATTGAGCGCGTACGCCGTTCCGACATCGGCGGCACGGGCGGCGTCCCGCGGAGCGGCGAGGTCGGTCAGGAGCGGGAAGCTGAGACCCATCCCGACCGCTGGGACGAACACGACCGCACCGACCGCGACGCCCAACAGGAGCAGGCGGGTGCCGGCGCCGAACTCCAAGTGCCCGAAGACCGCGATGACGTAGAGCGGCAGGGCGGCGAAGAACAGGAGGAGCAGCGCGGCGCCGGCGCCGGTGATCCCCTGCGCTAGGGCCGCGGCGGCGGCGGTGGCGGGCCGGACCGCGCTACGGCGGGCCACGAAGCCGCTTCCCAGCCCGATCCCGAGCAGGAAGACCAGCAGCACCAACGTGAACGCGTACGTCGAGCCGCCGACCACCATAACCATCACACGCGTCCACGCGATCTCGTCGAGCAGCGACGCGAAGGCGGTGAGCGCGAGGAGCGTGAAGGCGAGGTAGCGGAGCCGCCGCGGCACGAGCCCGGACGCCTCCACACCGTGCGGGGGGGCCGGGGGGGTTTCCTCCGCCAGCGGGGTCATCGGCCGGGCGAGGACGATGGCGCCCACGCCTAACGCGAGATTCACGGCCGCCGTCCCCCACAGACTCGCCCGGATGCCAACGAGCTCGATCAGGAGGAAGCCCGCCAGCGCCGTCCCCGCCACGGCGCCGAGGGTGTTGAGCCCGTAGAGCAGGCCGAGGGAGCGCCTCAGCTCGCCGCGGTCGGCGCCCATGAAGGCGCGGGTGAGCACCGGGAGCGTGCCGCCCATGAGGGTTGTGGGGACGAGCAGCACCAGCGCGGCGAGCCCGAAACGCAGCGCCACGCTGACGGCGCTACCGAGCTGAAGCGTCCCAGCGATGCCGAGGTAGAGCCGGTGCGCGAGCCCGAGCACGAGGGGGGAGATCAACCCGAAGACACCGATCGCGACCTCGAGGACGCCGTACAGGGCGGCGGGTCGAGGATGGCGATCCGCGCGGCGGCCGAGCAGCCAGGCGCCGAGGCCCAGGCCCCCCATGTAGGCGGCCACCACCGTCGTCACCGACTGGATGGTCGAGCCGAACGTCTGATAGAGGACCCGGACCCAGAGGAGCTCGTATACGAGCCCCGTCGCTCCGGACAAGAAGAAGAGAAGACTGTACGCGCGGGCCGCGCTAGAACGCATGCAGGTCGCGCATCGCCCGCGCGAGATCCTCCACCTGCGGCAGAATGAAGTCTTCGAGCCTGGGGGCGTAGCCGACGAAGGTGTCGGTCGACGCCACGCGCTTCACGGGCGCATCCAGCCACGGGAAGCACTCGTCGGCGATGCGGGCCGCGATCTCGGCCCCGTAGCCCCACGACTGCGCGTCCTCATAGGCGACGAGGACCTTGTTCGTCTTGGTCACCGACGCGGCGATTGCCTCCCAGTCTACGGGAGAGAGGGTCCGCAGGTCGATCACCTCCACGCTCACGCCGTCTCGCTCCTCCAGCTCCTTCGCGGCGACCAGCGAGCGCTGCACCACGGCGCCGTAGGTCACCACCGTGAGGTCCCGGCCCTCTCGCACCACCTTGGCCTTGCCGAACGGGATCATGAAGTTCGGCCCGGGATTGGGCGCTTTGTTGTACGTCTGGCGATAGAGGTGCTTGTGCTCCAGGAACAACACAGGGTCGTCACACCGAATCGCCGTGCGCAACAGGCCGCTGGCGTCGAGCGCCGTGCTGGGGCAAACCACGCGGAGCCCTGGAACGGCCGTGAACACGACGGCACCCGTCTGGGAATGGTAGATCGAACCGCCCTTGAGATAGCCCCCGTAGGTGACGCGCACCACCACCGGGCTCGAGAAGGCGTTGCTGGAGCGCCAACGCAACGTGGCGAGCTCGTTGCGCAGTTGATGGTAGGCGGGCCAGATGTAGTCGAAGAATTGAATCTCGACGACGGGTTTCAGGCCGCGGGTCGCGAGGCCGATCGCCCGGCCCACGATGTTGGCCTCGGCGAGCGGGGAGTTGTAGACCCGATCGCTCCCGAACTGCCGCTGCAGGCCCCAGGTGACCTTGAAGACACCGCCCTTGCCCTTCACGTGCTCCAGGTGCTGCTCGCGGCTGACGTCCGCTACGTCCTCGCCGAACACCACGATGCGGGGATCGCGCGCCATTTCATCCTTCAGACAGGCATTGAGCAGGTCCACCATCGTCGTGGGATCACCCCCGAAGTGCGGGTCGTCCTCCGTATCGAACTGCTCGGACGTGGGATCGACCTCGGGCGAGTAGACGTACAGCAGCGCTGTCTCCGGCTCGGGCTGGGGCGAAGCCAGCGCCATGTCGGCGGCGACGCCGACTTCCTCATCCACCTGGCGCTTGATGGCCTCGATCTCGGCTTCGGAGGCCACGCCGTCGGCGATGAGCCGCTTGGGAAACAGGGCGAGGCAATCGTGGCGTGCCTCCTCTTCCCGCTCCTTGGGCGGCTTGTACAGCACTTCGTCGTCCGAGAGGGAGTGCGAGTAGGGCCTGGTCACGTGCGCGTGCACCAGGGCGGGACCCTTGCGCTGGCGGACGTACTCCGAGGCCCGTAACAGCACGTCGTAGGAGACGACCGGATCGCAGCCGTCCACTTCCTCGACGAGGAGGCCGGGGAAGTTTCGGACGAGCTTCGACACCGAGCCGCCCGCGGTCTGCACCTCCACCGGCACCGAGATCGCGTACTTGTTGTCCTCGATGAGGAACAGCACGGGCAGCCTCAGGTTGCTGGCGGTGTTGAGCGCTTCCCAGAACTCCCCTTCGCTCGTCGTGCCGTCCCCCGCCGAGACGTACACGAGCTCGTCGCCCTGGATCGGTTTTTCGGTGATCGCGCCGATCCGATCGTAGCGGAGCCACGCCTCCGCACAGCCCACGGCTTGGAGCAGCTGCGTGCCGGTGGGGCTCGACTGACTGACGATGTTGAGCGCCTTGTGGCCCCAGTGGGACGGCATCTGGCGGCCCCCCGAGTTGGGGTCCTCGGCCGCGCCAACGGCCGAGAGCAGCATCTCGGTGGGGGTCATGCCGAGGCTCAGACAGAGCGCGCGGTCGCGATAGTAGGGATAGAACCAGTCGTACGCGGGACGGAGGGCCTTGCCCGCCGCGACCAACACGGCCTCGTGCCCGGCACCCGAGATCTGGAAGAAAATCTTGTTCTGCCGCTTGAGCTGGATCTCCTTGTCGTCGATGCGCCGCGACAGGAGCATGAGGCGATACATGTCCAGCAGGTCGGCCTTCGAGAGGGACTTGGCGGCCCGGGGCCGGGGTTGAGCGCGTGTCGCCATGGGAGAAAGATAGTCTACTTCGGCCCGCTCAAAAGCTCCGGCAGGCGACGGAAGTAGTCCGCGGCGGCGCGGATGTCGGGGTCGTTCCGCACGAGGAACTCGTCGCGCGCGTCGGGCCCCCACCGCACCTCGGCGACGCGGAGCGCGAGGTTGCGCCCGATCCGCGCGGCGAGCATCGAGTCCGGCTGCGCAGCCACGTGGAAGCGGCTCCGGACCCGTTCCAGGAATGGATTCACGAGCTTCACGTCCCACTCCGCACGGGCATTCATCCAGGCTGTGCGAGCCGCGGGAGTGGCCGGCAGGGTGAGGGCGAAGCTGTCGGCCAGCGCGTCGGCGAGCCCGGAGTCCCCGGCCGCGCTCCACCAGACGGGCACCCGGGTCGGCCGGGGGAGCTCGACGTCGGGTGCGATGCCGCCGCCGCCACGCATGGTCCGGCCGTTGTCCGTGCGGAAGGTTTCCAGCGTATCCTCGCCCGCGCCGGCGACGCCGCCGAACGCGCGGTACTCCTCGTACCGCAGGCCACGGTAGCGCCGCTGGATGAAGCGGCCGCTGGGCGTGATCACGCGGCCGACGGTGAGCCATACGACGTCGCCCGACGGCGTGAGGAAGGCCGTCTGCATGAGGGCCTTGCCGAAGCTGCGGCGACCCAGGAGGAGCGCGCGGTCGTGGTCCTGAAGCGAAGCGGCCAGAGCCTCGGCGGCGCTCGCGCTGCCGCCATCGATCAAGACGATCAGCGGAGCGGACCTGAACTCGCCGTCGCGCTTGGTCACAAAGGTCGTGTCGACCTCCTTCTTCCGTCCTCGAGTGCTGAACACGACCGTGTTCTTGGGGAAGAACTCCGACGCGAGCTCCACGGACGCGCGCACCGCTCCGCCGGGGTTGCGGCGGAGGTCCAACATGAACTGGGTGGCGCCCTGGCCCCGGAGCCGCTTGAGGGCGTCGTGCACCTCGGACGCCGCCTTTTCCCCGAACTCATCGAGGCGCACATACCCCGTCACGGGATCGGCCAGCCGCACGATCGACACCGATGGAGTCTTGACGTATTCCCGCTTGAGCGTGACCGAAAACGTGTCGGGCTCGAGCCGCGGGCCGCGCTCGAAGCGCAGGCGAACCTTGGATCCCTTGTCGCCGGCGAGCCGGAGCTCGAGCGCCCTCGCGTCCAGGCCCGCGACGGTGGTGTCGTTGACGAGGGTGAGCCGGTCGCCCGGCTGGATGCCGGCCTTGTCCGCCGGACTTTTGGACATGACTGCCAGAACGTTGGCGCTGCCGTCTACGTCCTCGAGCAGCAAGCCCGTAACGGCGAGCTCGCCGCGCTCGACCTTCCCGGCCTTGTCGCGGTCGGCGTGCGACTCGAAGCGGCTGTGGGGATCGAGGGCCTGCAAGACTCCGTCAATGGCCGCGCGGACCAGCTGCGTATAGGTCACGGAGTCCATGTAATTAACGCGGATGTGATTCAGCACCGCCGAGAACGTCTGGAGCTCTTCGTAGGCGGACGGCTGCCGGGCGGCCGGTTGCTGGGCCGACAGCCTGACCGCTGCGCCGAGCAGCGCGATCAAGGCAAACGGTGTTCGCGCGCGCACTAGGGGTACCTCACCGCAATTGGCGTGCTACGCGTCTGGCGTCCCATATTCCTGTGCATGAACGCAGCCGCTAAACAGACGGTCCTCCGACTCTTCACGTACGGCCTGTACGCGCTGACCGTGAAGCGTGAGGGCGATGAGCACGGCATCACCGCCAACTGGGTGAGCCAAGCCTCGTTTGATCCGCCCATGGTCGTGGTGGCAGTCGAGAGCACGTCCAAGATGATCGAGATGATCCGCGACGCGCATCACTTTGCCATCAGTGTGTTTCACGAGGGGCAACGTGACCTGGCGGACAAGCTCGGTCGAGGGCCGGCGGGCGCGTCGCCGAAGCTCAAGGGAATCAAGACCAAGCCGGGGCCGATCTCCGGTGCGCCCGTGCTCGCCGAGGCGCTCGGCTGGGTGGAGTGTCGCGTCGTCGCAACACTCCCGAGCGGCGACCATACGCTGGTGCTTGGTGAGGTGGTGGAGGCAGGCGTCGAGCACGAGGGAGCGCGGCCCCTCACGCTTCAGGAGTCGGGGCTCACGTACTCCGACTAGCGCCGGTAGACCACTCGGCCGCCCACGATCGTGTAACGCACGCGTGCCTGATCGAGCGAATCCGGCGGCACGGTGAAGAGGTTGCGGTCCAGCACCACGAGATCGCCATCGGCGCCCGGTACGAGCGTGCCGCGCTTCGTTTCGTCGAACGTCGCATAGGCGTTGCCGCCCGTGTACGCGCGCAGCGCCTCACCCACCGAGAGTTTCTGCTCCGGCACCCACCCGTCCGGGTTTTTCCCGTCGAGGGTGCGGCGCGTGACCGCCGCGTACACGCCGAGGATCGGGTCGAGCGGCGCGACGGTCCAGTCCGACCCGAACGCCAGTCTGCCGCCCGTGTCGAGCAGTGTGCGGAACGGGTAGGTGGTCTTGATGCGGACCGGCCCGATGCGTCGCTCCACCCAGCGGCCGTCGTCGATGGCGTGATACGGCTGCACCGAAGCGACGACGCCGAGCTTCCCGAACAGGGGGATGTCCTGGGGGCGCAGGTGCTGGGCGTGCTCGACCCGGAAGCGCCGCTCGCGCGGCCCGTGTGCCCGCGTCACGCTATCGTAGATCGACAGGAGGATGGCGTTGGCGCGGTCGCCGATCGCGTGGACGGCGACCTGCAGTCCCGCCGAGTCAGCGCTGCCGATCCAGCGGCGCACGTCTCCCTCCGAGTGCTGCAGCAGCCCGTGGTAGCCCGCTGAATCGCTATAGGGGTCGAAGAAGTACGCGGTCCGCGAGCCCGCCGACCCGTCCATGTAGCCCTTGAGCCCGCCGATCTTGACCCAATCGTCGCCGCGGCCCGAATGACTCACGGTCTCGGCGACCGCCCGCCAGGCATCGAGCGGCAGATAGAGCGCCACCCGCAGCGTGAGGCGGCCCGCCCGCTCGAGGCGGCGGTAGCTGGCGAGATCGGCCCACGACGCAGATACGTGAGAGGTCGCCGTGACGCCCAGGGAAGCGGCATAGACAAGCGCGCGGGCGAGGGCCGAGTCGCGCTGGGCCGGGGACGGCTCGGGGATCGCGCGGCCGATGAGATCGAGCGCCCGGTCCTTGAAGATGCCGGTCGGCTCACCCGTCCTCGCGTCCCGGAGAATCTCGCCGCCGGATGGGGTGGGGGTGTCCTTCGTGACGGCGGCGGCTCGCATGGCCGCCGCGTTCGCAAGCGCCTCATGGCCGTCTACGCGACTCACGAATACCGGATTGCTCGGTGTCACCGAATCGATCCACTCGTGACGGGGTAGCGGCTGGCCAGCCCAGAGCGTGTGGTCCCAGTCACCGCCGGTGATCCACTCGCCGGGTTTCAGGGCCTTCGCGTATTCCCGCACGCGCCGGATCAACTCCTGCGGGGTCGCGGCATCGCGCAGGCTCACCGACGCGAGCTGGAAGCCGCCGTCGATGAAGTGGGTGTGTCCGTCAGTGAAGCCGGGCAGGACGAGCCCTTCGTTGGCCTGAATCCATTGGGTTTTGGGTCCCGCATAGCGCCCGACTGCCGAGTCGTCGCCGATCGCGAGGATCTTGCCTTCGGCGAGGGCGACGGCGCCCCTTTGGGGTGCCCCGCTCGAGAGGCCGGTCCAGACCATTCCGCCGGAGACGATGACGTCGGCTTTGCGGGCACAGGCGGCGAGGGCGAGGCAGAGGAGTCCCAGGGTCAGGCGTCGGCGCATGCGGTTCCCTCAGCGGAGCTTGGTGATGCGATGTATGGTCTCGAGCGCGGTGATCGGGTCGGATCCCGTGGTCTTGCCGGAGCCCGGCTCGGCAGATGCCGGGAGGGACGCGAGGGCATCGCGGACGTCGAGCAGCACCTCGAGCAGCAGCTGCTCGCGCTGGTAGGCGGCGTCGAGATCCGCCATGCGCACCTGGTCGCCGGCGGCTTTAGCGCGCTCGTAGGCCTCGCGGTAGATGGACTCGAGATTGCCGAGGACGCGGTCGCGCGGACGGGGCATGGGAAGAAAATATAGAGGCGATGGTCGATAAAGCGACGGACTTCAAACCGCCCGCACTACCAGCCCACTCGGCACCTTGGGGACGAAGTACGTCGACTTGGGCGGCATGACGTCGCCTGCGTCCGCCACGGCGAACACGTCCCGCACTTTGGTGGGATTGAGGAGGACGGCGGCGGCCGCCCGACCGTTCCGGACCGCATCGAAGGCGGCATGCGGATCGGGCGTGTAGGCGAGGGACGGCGTCGCCGTGCCCGCTCCGAGGATGCGCTGCACGACGAGCGATTCGATCCGGGCCACGTCCAGCGCGCGGACCGCAGCGGTCTTCCCCAGGTCCGGGACGCTGTCGAGCGCCGCGGCGTTCTTTAGGACCAGGGTAACGTCATAGGCGTCTGGGAAGGCCACAAGGCACGCGGTGCGCTCGCGCCCGAGCTCGGCCAGCCGCTCGACCCGATCCATGCACGGCGCCACCCGCCCGACCTCGAACCACTCCCGCCAGGCCGCGACCAGCTTTGTCGGCTCGCGCCCAGCGCCAAAGATGATGCGGTGGGTGGGGAGGATCGTGAGGCCAGGATCGCCCGCCGACACGATGAAAGAGAGCACGCGGTCGGCACCCGGCTGCTCCCGCGCATACGCCACCGCCGTCTCGTAGCGGTGATGGCCGTCGGCGATGTAGAGCTGCGCCCGGCCCGCCAGCCGGGCGAGGTCCGCCGCCTGATCTCCCGACACGACCCAGAGGCGGATGGCGACGCCGTCGAGCTCCGCGCGCGCCGTCGGCACGCCGGAGGCTCGTTTCACGAGGGCCTGCGACAGCAGCCGATCAGGGTCAGGGGCGAGCAGGAAGATCGATTCGAGGTTCGCGGCAGTGGCGCGCAGCAGGGCCAGCCGGTCGGCCTTGGGTGCCGAGTGCGTCTGCTCGTGCGGCCGCACGCGCCGCGTTTCGAACGGCTCGGCGCGCACGGCGGCCACCATCCCGACGCGCGTCCGCCGTTCGCCCGACGGCACCGCATAGTCCTGCGCAACGATGTACACCGACTCCGCGGGATCCGGTCGTACCACTCCCGCCTCCCGCCACGCCGCGAGCAGCGTCGCAGCGTGCGCATATCGGTCCCCGCCCCCGACTCCACCCCTGCCCAGGCCCGACGGCGCTTCCGGCAGAATGAGATGCACGATATTGTGGGAATCGCGCGCCGCGTAGCGTGTGCGGTCTTCGCCGGAAATGACATCGTACGGGGGCGCGATGAGGGCGCTCAACTCCCTCGCGGCGTACCGCTCTCCGCGGAACGGCGCAACGAGCGGCGGCAGCTCGGCGTTCACGATTACCCGGAGCCTCCAGTGTCCCTGCGCGAAGCCCAGCAGACGGTCGATCGGTGGATCGGCCAATATAAGGAAGGATACTTCCCCCCGCTCACCAATCTCGCCCGGCTCACGGAGGAAGTCGGTGAATTGGCGCGGGAGGTGAACCACCGGTTCGGAGAGAAAACGAAGAAGGCCGCAGAGCCGGAGGGCTCGATCGCGATGGAGCTCGCCGACATTCTGTTCGTCGTCATCTGCCTCGCCAACTCCCAGGGGATCGATTTGGACGACGCGTTCGCGCTGATGATGCGAAAAGTTACCTCCCGCGACGCCGATCGCTGGACCAGGAAGGCACGCTGACCTCCTCGTAGATGCGCTGGTAGGACACGAGGCGATCGGAGTCGAACGCGCCTCGCTCCGCCGCCTGCCGTACGCCGCAGCCCGGCTCGGCGAGATGCCGGCAGTTGTCGAAGCGACACTGGTCGAGGAAGGGCCGGAACTCGGGGAAGTAGACGCCCAAGCGTTCGGGATCGATCCCCCAGGTACCCATTTCGCGCAACCCCGGCGTGTCCACGACATAGCCCCCCATGGCGACTGGCACGACGAGGGCCGCGCGGGTCGTGTGCTTCCCCGTATCCCACTTCTCGCTGATCGCGCCGATGCGGAGGTTCAAACCCGGGTCGAGCGCGTTCAGGAGGCTCGACTTCCCGACGCCCGATTGACCGGCGAGCACGGACTCCCGCCCGCGCAACAGATCGCGCAGCGCGGCCAGCCCCTCGGGCTGCTTGACGGAGGTCCCGAGCACGTGGTAGCCCGCCGGCTCGTACCGCCGCCGCAGGGCGTCGAGCGCGCCCCGGTCGAGGTCGATCTTGTTGAGGACGAGCACCGAGGGGATGCGGTTCGCCGCCGCGATCACCAGGAATCGATCGAGCATGCGGGGGCTCGGCGCCGGGCTCCGAGCCGATGCGACGACCACGACCTGGTCGACGTTGGCCGCGATCGGCTGGGCCCGAGGGCTCCGCTCACCGGGGGCACGGCGCGCCAGCACGCTCCTGCGCGGCCGCACGGCGGCGATGGTGGCGCGTCCCTCGGCATGCAGCTCGAGCTCCACGACGTCTCCCGCCACGACGCGGTCGTCGTCCCGGTGCTTGAGCTTGCCGCGGAGGGTGGCGACCACTTCGCCTCCGTCGGTATGCACGCGATAGGCAGACCCCGTGCGCACGAGGACGACCCCAGTGGCGATCACACCCGCCCCTCTTCCTGCGTCTCCCGTTTGGCATTTTGGATGCAATCATCGAGGTGGCGTTTCACGTCCTGCAGGGTCAAGGCCAGCAGCGGGGCGAGCGCGTCGGCGGGCGTCGCGCCGCGGAACAGGTAGCCCGTCTCGAGGTGGCCGACCGGACGATCGCCCGCGTCGGACCAGCGCACGAACAACAACGCCGCACCGTAGCCCCCGTGGGCGTCCGGAGCGTCATCCACGTACGTGCCAACCGAGTAGGACTGGCCATCGCTCCCGGAGAACGCGGGCGCGCGCTCGTGCACTCGTTGATAGCCGCCCAAGGTACCGTCCGTCAGGTCCGCCGTAGGGACTCTCGCAACATGTTGCCGACGAGGAACGCGACGTTCGCCGGGCGCTCGGCGAGCCGGCGCATGAGATAGGGATACCACTGGGTACCGAACGGGACGTAGACGCGCACGTTGTATCCCTGGCGCCGCAGCCCGAGCTGCAGGTCGCGCCGCACTCCGTACAACATCTGGAACTCGAAGCGCGGGGGCTGGATGCCCTTGTCGCGCGCGAGCGTCTTGGCGTGCTCGATGATGCGCGCGTCGTGCGTGGCGATGCCGGGGTAGTTGCCCTTGAGCATGAGCCGCTCCATGCAGCGCACGTAGGTCGCATCCACGTCGCGCTTGTCGGGAAAGGCCAGCACGGCCGGTTCCTGATACGCACCCTTGCACAACCGCACACGGGCGCCGAGCGCGATCATCTGCTCCACATCCTGCTCGGTGCGCCGCAGGTACGACTGCAGCACCACGCCGACCGCGTTCCCGAAGTCCGGGTAGAGCGTGCGCTTGAAAAGCTGCAGCGTGCGCTCGGTGTAGTCGGACTGCTCCATGTCGATCCGCACGAAGGAGCCGTGCGCCTTCGCCCGGGCGATGATGGCGCGCATGCTCTCGACGCACAGCCCCTCGTCGATGTCGAGGCCCATCTGGGTGAGCTTCACGGACACGTTGGCGTCCGCCCCGGCGGCCCTGATCCGGTCGAGCGTTGCGAGATAGATATCTCGGGCGGCGTGCGCGTCGGCGGCGTTGTGCACCGACTCGCCCAGCAGGTCGAGGCTCGCGGTGAGTCCGGCGGCGTTCAGGTCCTTCAGCGCGGCGACTCCTGAGTCGACCGTCTCCCCCGCGACGAAGCGCGCGGCGAAGCGACGGGCCAACCCGTTGCCGCGGATGAACCGGAAGACCCGGGATTGCTCGCTGAGCCACAGCAGGCCGGCGCGGAGCATCAGGGGCTAGGCGTCGGGTCCCACGGCCTAGGGATAGAACTTCGTGTTCCGCTGCGCCTGCTCGCGCAGCATGTCGGAGGGCGCGAACCGGACCCCGTAGCGCTCGGCGAGCCGCTCGAGCTCGCTCACGATGCGCGCCGCACCGAGGTCGTCGGCGTGCCGTAGCGGGCCGCCACGAAACGGCGGGAACCCGAAGCCGAAGATGGCGCCGACGTCGCCGTCGCGGGGCGTGCGCACAATCCCCTCCCCTACCCCCCGGGCCGCTTCGTTCAGCATGACGAGGATGAGCCGTTGGATGATCTCCGCCGGCCTGGGACCCCCGTTGGGATGGGCGCCGATCACCTCGTACACGGCGGGATCGACGCTCGCCTTCTTGCCGCCGGCGTACTTGTAGAATCCCTTCCCCGTCTTGCGACCCAGCCGGCCGCTCTTGACCATGCCGGCGAACGCGGGAACCGGCGCGAACCGCTCGCCGAACGCCTCGTGCATCACGCCGACCACCTTCTCCCCGACGTCCATCCCCACCTCGTCCATCAGCGTGATCGGCCCGACCGGGAAGCCGAACTCGACCATCAGCCGGTCGATCTCTTCGATGGCCACACCCTCGACGAGCAGGTGACCGCCCTCGTTCATGTAGGGCGTGAGAATCCGGTTGATCCAGAATCCGGGACTGTCCTTCACGACGATGGCGGTCTTGCCCATACGGCGGCCGAACCCGACGGCGGTGCTGACCACTTGCGCCGCAGTGCGCGCGGACGGAATCACTTCGAGCAGCGGCATCCGGGCGACCGGTGAGAAGAAGTGCATCCCGACGACCTGCTCCGGCCGGCTTGCGGCCTCGGCGATCCGGTGTATCGGGATGGTCGACGTGTTGGATGCGAACACCGCGTCGCGGGCGGTCGCCGCCTCGACCTCGCGCAGCACCTGCTGCTTGACCTGGAGGTCCTCGAACACCGCCTCGATCACGAGCTCGGCCCGGCCGAACCCGGCGTAGCGATCGCTCCCCGAGAGCAGCGCGACCAGCCGGGCGTGCTCGTACGGCGTGAGGCGGCGCCGCTTGAGCCGGTCGTCGAGGATCTCGCGCGCAGCGGCCAGCCCCTTCGCAACGCGCGGCAGATCAGCGTCCTTCATGCGCACGTCCACACCCGCTTGAGCTATCGCGGTGCCCGCAATGCCCGACCCCATGAACCCTGCGCCCACGACGCCGAGCCGGCTCACGACGGCGGGAGGGGGTGGGTTGGCGATCCCGAAGTCCTTCTTGAGGGCCGTGGTAGCAAAGAAGATCTGCACCAGCTTGCGCGAGACGTCGGTGACGGCGAGCTGGCCGAACAGCTGCGCCTCGCGCTTCAGGCCCTCGACCATGCCGTGCTGGAGCCCGTGCTCGACCGCCTCCAGCGCGGCGAGTGGCGCCGGGTAGTTGCCGCGCGTCTGTGCGAGGACCTGCTTCCTGGCCGCCCTGAAAACCAGCCGCCGCCCCAGCGGGTTGCCATCGAGCAGCCACGCCCGGAAACCGCCCGGCCGCTTGCGCCGAGGGCGCCAGCCGCCCGCCATGCGCTGCGCCGCGGCAATGGTGACGTCCTTGAGGATGGCGGGATGCACCAGCTCGTCGACGATGCCCAGACGAAATGCCTTCCGTGCGCTCTCGACCTTGCCCGCGAGGATGATGTCGAGCGCCGCCCGGGCGCCGATCAAGCGGGGGAGCCGCTGGCAGCCGCCAGCACCCGGGAGAATGCCGAGCTGCACTTCTGGGAGGCCGAGCTGGGTCCGGGCGTGATCGGAGGCCACGCGGTACCCGCAGGCGAGAGCAAACTCGAGCCCGCCGCCGAGGCACGCCCCGTGGATCCCGACGGCGATCGGCTTGGGGAAGCGGGCCACGCGCCCCAGCATCTCCTGCCCCTCAGCCGAGAGCCGCTCCGCTTCCGCCGCCGTGGTGAGCCGGACGAACTCCTCGATGTCGGCCCCGGCGATGAAGTTCTCGGGCTTCCCCGAGAAGAAGGCGACGGCCCGCACGGCGGCGTCGTGCTCCAACGCCTCGAACGTCGCGAGCAGGTCCTGCTTCACCGCGGCCGAAATCTTGTTGACCGGCTCCCCCTTCAAGTCGAAGGTCACGACGGCGACGCCGTCGTCGGCGAGCTCCCAGGTGAGCGCCGCCCCAGGGGCCATCAGCGGCGCTCCAGCACCATGGCGAACCCCATCCCACCCTGAGCGCAAATCGACAGCAGGCCGAACTGCACGTCCCGGCGCGTCATTTCGTTCGCGAGCGTGGTGACGAGACGCGTGCCCGTCGCCCCGAAGGGGTGGCCGATGGCGATGGAGCCGCCCATCACGTTGATGACGTCCTCGTTGATTTCCCAGCCCAGCGCCCCCCATCCCTGCAGGTTGGACAGCACCTGCGCGGCGAACGCCTCGTGCACCTCGATCACGCCGAGGTCCTTCCAGGCGACTCCCGCGCGCTCGAGCGCCTTGGGGACGGCGAAGATGGGCGCCTGGAGCAGCTGCCACCCGGGATCCACCGCCGCGACCGCGTAGGAGCGGACGTAGGCGAGCGGCGTGTAGCCGAGCGCGCGTGCCGCCGAGTCGCTCATGAGGAGAACCGCAGACGCCCCGTCAGTGAGCGGCGAGGAGTTGGCGGCGGTGACGCTGCCGTAGCGGCGGTCGAAGACCGGCTTGAGCTTGGCCATCTGCTCGAGCGAGGTATCCCGGCGGATGCCGTTGTCCTGGGCGACCACCGCGTCGGCCGGCCGCTGCGTGGGGAACCACGGCACGATCTCCGCGGGGATGCGGCCGTCTTCGGTCCCGAGGGCGGCGAGCTCGTGGCTCCGCAGCGCCCAGCGATCCTGTGCGGCGCGCGAGATGTGGTTCTCCTTGGCCATCTTTTCCGCCGACTGACCCATCGTCTCGCCGGTCGACGGCTCGGCGATGGCGGGCGACACCGGGACGAGGTCACGCGGCCGGATCCGACTGAGCGTGCGGAGCCGCGCGCCGAGCGACTTGGCCTTGCCCGCCTCCACCAGGATATCCGCGAGGCGGCGCGAGGCGAGGATCGGGATATCGGAGAGCGACTCCACGCCGCCCGCGAGCACGACCTCGGCGTCGCCGAGCGCGATCTCGTCGTAGGCATTGGCGACGGCTTGCCCGGAGGATGCGCACGCGCGGTTCAGGGAGTAGGCGGGGATCTCCTTCGGGAACTGCGGCAGCAGGCTCACCTCGCGGGCCACGTTCGGGACGAGCGCCGAGGGAACCACCTGTCCGAAGATCACGGCATTCACGTCGGCTCCGTCCAGGTTCGTGCGCTCGAGGAGCTCGCGTGCCACGAACCGGGCCAGATCCACCGCCCGGGCGTCCTTCAGGACCGTCCCCGACTTGCAGAACGGCGTGCGGCACCCGGCGATCACCGCTACGCCCCGTCCGTTGGCAACCGGCATTACATTCTCCTCCTCGTTGGACCTCACCCTCTCGGGTGCAGTCCCGAAACCTACCCCGAGCCCGCTGCCGGGCCAAGCTGGAGAACGTCGACGAGCGAGACACCCTTTTCGCATCGCACGCGCGCCGCCGCGCTCGCATCGATGGCGGCCGAGCCGGTCGATGTCCTCGTCATCGGAGGCGGGATCACGGGCGCCGGGATCGCCCGCGACGCGGCGCTCCGCGGCCTTCGCACGGCGGTGGTGGACAAGGGCGATCTGGGAGGCGGCACCTCGTCGCTATCCTCACGGCTCATCCACGGCGGCATCCGCTATCTCGAGCAAGGCGAGTTTCGCCTCGTATTCGAGGCGAGCCGTGAGCGGCGCGTGTTGCTCGGCATTGCGCCGCATCTGGTGCATCCCCTGCCATTCCTGTTCCCCGTGTACGGCGGAGCGCGGGTCCCCGCCTGGAAGCTCCGTGCGGGGATGTGGTTGTACGATCTGCTCGCGGCCTTCCACAACGTGCAGGCGCACCGCTGGCTGCGACGTAAGGCCACGCTGCGTCTCGAGCCCGGACTGCGAGACAAGGACTTGAAGGGCGCTGCCCTGTACTACGATGCGCAGACCGACGACGCCCGCCTCGTGATCGCGACCATGCGCAGCGCCGCCCAAGCGGGGGCCCTGGTTGCGAGCTACGCCGAGGTCACGGGGCTCATCAAGCCGGACGGCCGGGTGGGCGGCGTGACGGTGCGCGATGGGCTGACGGCCCAGGTCTCGACGATACGGGCGCTCGTGGTCGTGAACGCGACCGGGCCCTGGGTCGACCGTGTGCGGCGCCTCGACGACGCCGGCGCGGAGCCCCTGCTGCGGCCCACGAAAGGCGCGCACGTGGTGGTCCCGCGCAAGCGCGTCGGGCACACCCAGGCGGTCACGCTCACGTCACCGATTGACGGGCGCGTGATGTTCGTGTTGCCCTGGGGCGATCTGAGCTACATCGGGACGACGGACACCGACGAGGACGCGCCTCCCGACGACGTACGGGCGACGGCGCACGACGTCGTCTACCTGCTGCGCTCGGCCAACGCGTTCTTCCCGCATGCGCGCCTCTCGCCGGCCGACGTCATCGCCAGCTGGGCCGGCTTACGACCCCTGCTGCGACCGCTGCGGGACGTCGCGCCGTCGGCGGCCTCGCGCGAGCACCGCGTGGTCGAGAGCGCCAGCGGCTTGTTGACAATCGCCGGCGGGAAGCTCACAACCTACCGTGTCATGGCGCGCGACGTGGTGGATCGAGTCGCGGCCAGTCTGCACGAGCTGGACGGCCGTCCCCGCGCTCGCCGGGTACCGACGGACCGGCTGCCGCTGCCGGGAGGCGAGACGGCCGACCTGGAAGGACTCGTCAAGGCGTCCATGGAGCGAGGGGCGTCCGAGCGGACGGCGCGTCATCTGGTCGGGGCCTATGGCAGCGAGGCGGCCGCGGTGCTGAACCTAGTGGACCGGGAACGTGCGCTGGGGCGACCGATCGTCGTCGGGCGGGCGGCGCTGTGGGCCGAGGTGGTGCACGCGGTGGAGCGTGAGATGGCAGTCCGTCTTTCGGACGTACTGGTGCGGCGGCTGCATCTGTTCTACGCGACCCCCGATCAGGCCGTCCCGGCGGCAGGCGCCATCGCGGACTGGCTGGCCGAGGCACTTGGCTGGGACGCCACGCGCCGATCGGAAGAGGTGGCGGATTACCTTGAGCTGGTGGAGCGATCCCGCGCCTTCGCCAAGGAAGCGGCGGCGGCGGTCGAACCTTGACCGGCTAGCTACGGCTGCGGGACCTGACGAAGTGCTCAAGATTCTCGCGGGTGATCACCGTCAGCTCGCGTGGAACCTGGCCGGGGGCGAACCAGCCGATGGCGGAGCACTTCTCGGGCTCCCGGATGACCGCCTCGCCCGAAGCAATGCGACAGATGAAGGTGGGCGACACCCAGTGCTGGCCCTCATCCGGAAGGATGTGGTCCACCACGTCGAGCAGCTCACCGACCTCGATCTCCACCCCGTATTCCTCGCGTATCTCCCGCTTGAGGGCATCGGCCAGCCGCTCACCCAGCTCCACCGAGCCCCCGGGGAACTCCCACCGCCCACGCTCGTTCTTCGCGCTCGGGCCGCGGCGAGCGAGGAACAACCGGCCACGCTCGTCGACGATGATGGCGCCGACGCCGACACCGATGTAGTCCACGCCGCGCTTCATCTCGTAGCTCAGCGCCATCCTCTGAGGCTCCGGATGTAGTCGTGCAGCACGAGGAATTTCTCGAACACCGGCACGCCCTTGCGTTTCCGGCCGAACTCGGCGAACAGCTCGCGCAGCCGCCCCCGCCGCGAGATGTAGAACCGGAAGGTCTCGGCGAAATCTTCCTGCGGGTGCGTCGCGGCGTACGCGGTGACGTAGTTCGGGAGGGTCGTGGTGACGCCCCGGCGCTCGAAGTCGACCCACTTCGAGTCGGCGACGCGATACGCCTTGCGCACCTCTCCGAAGGCCCGCCGGAACCGGCCGGTCCGGGTGAACGACCAATTGTGATACAGGAAAGAGTGTCCCAGCTCGTGCAGAATCAGCCCGCTCAGCATGTTCCAGGAGATCTCGTCGCGGCGCCGCCGCTTGCCGGTCACGTAGCGGCGCTCGATCTCGATGATTTTGGGCGTCCGATGCGTCACGCCGGACACGCCCGGCCGCAGCAGGACGCGGTAGTTCCAATCCTTGAGGCGGCCGACGACCAGGAGCTGCCGCACGCGGCGCAGCGCCTGGCGGATCAAGTCGCGCCCAGTGGCGTCTTCGCCGCACCACGGGCACACGTCCATCCAGTCGTTCACGCCCTTGTTGCAGTGCGGGCAGATGTTCTGGAACTCCTGGTAGCGCCACTTCTGCGGGCGCCCGCACCAGGGGCAGGAGCGCATGGGGTACATCACGCCGCCGCCGCAGCCCCACTGGCAGCGCCGGTGGTACTTGAACCCCTTCGGGGCCTTGAGCGGCTCGGGGCTCGAGGCCCGGTCGGCGATGTCGCGACCGCACCAGGGGCAGAACGAGAAGCTGTCCGACACGACCCAGCCGCAGTAGTAGCACTCTGCGCCCGTCTCCTTGGTGGTGTCCTTCCACTCGAGCCGGCGGCCGCAGTTCGAGCAGTTGGCCCAGAAGCGCTCCACTTCCGCCGCGCAGGTGGGACAGCGCAGCTCGGGCGTCGGGATCTCGCGCTTACGCGGCGCCACGTGCCAGTGCCTCCTCCACGATCCGCTGGATGAAGGCGTTATAGCTCATCCCCGCCTTCCCGGCCGCGTCCGCCATCTCGTTCTCCTGCGCGAGAAACGGGTTGGGGTTCACCTCCAGGACGTAGACGGCGTCATCGTGCGTCAGCCGCAGGTCCACCCGTCCGTAGTCGTGGAGCCACAGAGCGTGGAACGCCGTGGTGCAGGTGTCCGCGATTTTGGCCACGACCTCGTCCGACAGGCCTTTCGCGAACACGTTCTTGATCTTCTTCCGCTTGCGGTACTCCTCGTCCCACTTCGCCTTGTACGTCGCAATGCGGTGCTCCCCATCGGCCTCGCCGAACGTCAGCTCGACGATGGGCAGGACTTGGATGGTGCCGTTGCCGATCAGCCCGACGTAGAGCTCCCGGCCCTCGATCAGCTCTTCGACGATGGCCGCCTGGTGGAACTTCTCGTGGATGAACTTCACCCGCACCCCGAGTTCCTCATCGTCCTCCACCACCGAGGCCTGCGCGATGCCCACGGAGGCGTCCTCCAGGAGCGGCTTCACGATGAGCGGGAACCGGAGCTCCGACGGACGCACCGGCTTCTCCCCGGGGCGAAACTCGGCGAACGCGGGAACCCGGATCTCATGGTGCGCGAGGATTTTCTTGGTGAGCGACTTATTGCGCGCGACGAGCAGGCCCGTCGGGGACGACCCCGTGTAGCGATAGCCGTGCATCTCCAGCACCGTCGCGAGCGCGTACTCGTGCCGGGCGTGCCCGCGGAACGACTCGCACCCGTTGAACACGAGCTTCGGCTGGAACTTGGCCAACCGCTCGAGCACCGGCGCCAGCTGGTCGGCGACGCCGACCATCAGCACATCGTGTTCCTGGGCCATCAGCGCCCGGGCCACGTCGTACTCCGCCTCCTCGACCTTCGCGTCGACTTCCTTCTTGTAGTCGGCATCCTCCCAGTCGGGATGCAGGGTGTCGAACACGACGGCGATCTTCACCGCCCCGCCCCTCCCCGCCCAGTGCGGAATGGGGAATGCGGAATGCGGAGTTGAAGTGGGACGTCGATCGTCGAACGACGCGCGCCCTGACATTCCGCATTCCGCATTCCGCACTCCGCATTCATGTTTTCACTCGCGCCATATCCCGCCCGACCGTGCTGAGCGAGATCAGGATCACCAACCCGCCCACCGCGCCGGCCGTCGGCAGCAGCAGCATGGCGGGCCGCAGGCCGAAGCGGTCGGACAGATACCCGATGAGCGGTGGCGCGATCGCATCGCCGGCGAGGTGCGAGAACAGCACGTAGGCGCCGAGCACCGACGCGCGGACCGCCGCCGGCACCACGTCGAGGATCACGGCGGACAGCGGCCCGTTGTACCAGGAGTAGAGGAAGAACGTCCCGAACAGGAGCGGGACGAAGAGCCGGAGCTCGTCGATCAGGAGCAACGCAGCGCACACCGGCCCGCCGAGCACGAATCCCGCGCCGGACACCACGACCCGTCCGCCGCTCCACCGCATGAGCAGCCAGTCCCCCGTCCGCCCGCCGAACAATGCGCCCAGCGCCCCGCCGGCGAGTCCCCAGACGCCGAACTGCCGTCCCACAGCGGCGACCGGAAGACCGTGGGTGCGCTCGAGGAAGCTCGGCGCCCAGGCGATCAGGCCGTTCACGGCGAAGGTAACGAGTGCCCCGCCTACGAACATCCAGATCAGGGTCGGCGTGCGGAGCACCGTCCCGGCGGCCTGGAGGAAGTCGCCGAAGGCCGTAGCCGCGACTTCGGTCGCTTCGGTCGTGCTGCGGACGGCCACGGGTACGAGGCGGAGTACCGTCCACACGATGCCGATGCTCACGCAGGCGGCGAACACCGCGGTATCGAGGCCGTGCGGCAGCCCCTGGATCAGATCGAGCGCGCCGGAGAGCGCCGCACCCGCGAGGGCGAGCCAGATGAGTGGCGTGCCGAGCCGCAGCGCCTCGCGGGCCCCCCCGCGCCCACGCGCGTACCAGCGTTCCACCGTGGCGCGGATGGTCGGCGGCAGGCGACGCCGCGGCTCGCGCAGCCGGGACGCGAGCACCGCAAGGAGAAAACCGGGGGCGCCGAGGGCGACGAAGGCGGCGCGCCAGCCGTAGCGCTCGGCGAGCACGCCGCCGAGCCAGATCCCGAGCACGCCGCCGAACGCCATCCCAACCGAGTAGATCCCGAGCGCAAAAGCGCGACGCTTGCCCCGAAAAAACTCGGCGAGCAGCGCCTGGGCCGCCGGCCCATAGCCCGCCTCGCCCACCCCGACCAACGAGCGGCACACCAGCAGCTGCCAGAAGCGGCTCACCGTCGCGCCCAGGGCCGTGAACGCGCTCCACAGCCCGACGCCGAACGCGATCACGGCGCGCCGGGACTTCAAGTCGCCGAGCACCCCGAGCGGCAGTGCGGCCAGCGAGAGCACGATCACGTAGGCGGACCCGAGCCAGCCGAGCTGCTGGTCCGACAGGACGAGCTCCCGTTTGATCGGCTCGAACAGCGCGAAGACGACGTTCCGGTCGGTGTAGTTGAGGAGATTGATGAGCGTCAAGAGCGCCAGGGCGTACGCGGCGTACGCCCGGGACGTGCCCGCGGGAGGGGGGGCGCCGGGGGCGCCGAGCTCAGTGTCTGCGCCCGACAGTCGTCGCCTCCGCGCGCGCGTCGCGGTCCGCCTTCGCCTCCTGGTACGCCTCGGTGAGCTGTCGCATCATCGCTTCGCGCCGGTCGTACAGTCGCTTGAGCCGGCGCTTCTTCCGCTTGGCGAGCGCGTACGCGGCGAGGACGGGGAAGCCGACGGTGTTGTCGAGATAACACACCACGGTGCCGGGAAGCTTGTCCGGGTCCACCTTGCCCCAGCTCACGGCTTCGGACGGCGTCGCCCCGGACAGGCCGCCGGTATCGGCGCGCGCGTCGGTCATCTGGAGGTAGTAGTCATGGCCCTTTTCGCTGATGCCCAACACCTCCTGGATCTGCGGCTCCGTCTGCAGCACGAAGTTCTTCGGGCTGCCGCCGCCGATGATCAGGATGCCGCTCTTGCCGCCGTGGGTCTTGGCGTCGAAGACGATGGCCGACGTCTCGTTCACGTCCGCGCTGGGGTCGAAGCGGAGCAGCGATCCGGTGAGCGCCTGCTCGGCCACGTTCATCCCGATGGACGAGTCCCCGGGGGACGACGTGTAGATGGGCACGGCGCACTGGTGCGCCACGCCGAGCACCGATTTCCGCGAGATCCCCAGCGCCTTCTCACGCGCGAGGATGTAGCCACCCAACAGGTAGTGGTACTCGGCCGTGCTCATGGGGCGCTGGAACTCGGGGCCCGCGGACACTTCCCGGATGTAGGCGTCGGTCGACAGCAGCACCTGGTAGTCGAAGAAGATGTCGTAAATGCGGACGACGCCCTCCTCGCGCAGCTCCACGTCGTCCGCGAAGGGTGTCCCCCGGTGCATCGTCAGACCCAACCCGAAATGCGCGTCGTGATACAGGTTCGCCCCGGTCGAGACGACCCAATCGATGAATCCTGCCTCGAGGAGCGGGATGATCGTCGACATCCCGAGTCCCGCGGGCGTCATCGCGCCGGTGAGGCTCATACCGACGGTGACGTCTTCTTCGAGCATCAGCTCCGTGAACAGGCGACACCCCTCGGCGAGCCGACCCGCGTTGTAGGCGAGGAACGCATTGTCCACCAGCTCGGGGACCGTCTCGCGGCCGGTAATGGGCTTCGGGTCGATGCGCTGGCCCCGTAAGAAGTCTTTGCGAGTGGTCATGGCACCTCCGCGTCGCGTTGCGCCTCGGCTGGAAGCGCCTGGCTGCGGCGCTCCCGCGCCTGCCGTACGGTCGCCACGGCCTCCCGCGGGCTGTCCGTGACCGTCAACAGCCGGAGATCGGTGGTGGCGATTTTGCCCTCCCCCGCCACACGCTCCCGCAGCCACTCCACGAGGCCGGCCCAGTACTCCTCTCCGAACAGGATCACAGGGAAGTGCTTCACCTTCCCGGTCTGAATCAACGTGAGCGCCTCGAACAGCTCGTCCATCGTCCCGTACCCCCCGGGGAAGACGATGAAAGCGGTCGAGTACTTGACGAACATCGTCTTGCGGACGAAAAAGTAGCGGAAGTTGATCGCGCGTTCGACGTAGGGATTGAGCCCCTGTTCGAACGGCAGCTCGATATTGCAGCCGATGGACAGGCCGTTTCCCTCCTGCGCCCCGCGGTTCGCGGCTTCCATGATTCCGGGGCCGCCACCCGTGATGATCGGGAATCCCTCCTCCGCGAGCATGCGCGCGGTCTCCACGGCCTTCTCGTAGTAAGGGTCTTCCGGCTTGATGCGCGCCGATCCGAACACCGTGACGGCGTTGTAGACGTCGGACAGGGTGTCGAACCCTTCGACGAACTCTCCCATGATCCGTAGCACGCGCCATGAATCCGTCTTGACGAACCCCCGCCGCTCGCGGGGACCCTGCGCGAGGAGGCGTTCGTCCTCAGTGACTGGTGTGCGTTGCGAGCCGCTCGAGCGCTGAGACATGGTCGTCCTGCACGTTATAGAAGAAAGGAGAAAGACGGACGTGTCCCGGTCGGGCGTCCGCGATGATCCCGCCGGCGGCGAGATGTCGCACGCCCGCCGCCGGGTCGGCCGCGGGGAGCATCACGATCGCCGAGCGATCCTCGGCGCGGGAAGCCACCTTGGGCTGCAAGCCGCACGCCCGCGCCCGCGCGACCAGGTCCTCCGTGAGTGCCGACGTCACGCGCCGAATGGCCGGGACGCCGATCTCGTCGATGTAATCGAGACCCCCGAGCTGCGCATAGACGGCCGCCAGGGCCGGGGTCCCGAGCTCGAAGCGCCGGGCATCGTCGTGCAGCTCGAGCACGCGGGGGTCGAAGGCGAACTGGTTCTTGTGGCCGAACCACCCGGCGATGGCTGGTGCGAGCCGCCGCGTGAGCTCGTCGCGAACGTACAGCAGCACGATCCCCGGCCCGCCGAGCAGCCACTTGAGCCCGCCCGCGGTGAGAAAGTCCACGCCCGCTGCCTTCACGTCCACGGGCACCTGTCCCACCGACTGGTAGGCGTCGACCAGGGTGAGCGCGCCGCACCGGCGCGCCGCATCCGCCACGCGCTGGATGTCCTGGATGGCCCCGCTGGTGAAGTACACGTGCGAAGTCGCGACGAGAGCGGTCCGGTCATCCACAGCACGCACGATGGACTCGACCGGCACCGAGACCTGGTCCGGGCTCTCGACCACCACCAGCTCCACGCCGTGGGGGGGGCCCCGCTTCGCGAGCCACTGGTAGGCGACCGTGGGAAAATCGAGCGATGTGACCACGACCCTGGGCCGGCGCCGGTAGTCCAGCGCCTCCGCGACCGCGGACAGCGCCACGGAGACGCTGGGCGCGAGCGCGATCTCAGCGGGGCTCGCGCCGACGATCCGGGCGTAGCGCGCCCGCAGCTCCCCCAGGGCCGCCCACCACACGTCGTACCAGGCGGCCGCCCCGCGCGCCTGCCACAGATCGAAGAACTCCGCGATGCGGCGGCGCGTGCGTTCGCCGAGCGCGCCGAGCGAGCAGGTGTTCAAGTACACCGCGTCCCGGAAGATCGGGAACTCGCTCCGATAGCGGGCGAGCGCGTGAGCCCCGCCGGTTGCGCCGGCGTCGATGCCGCTGGCGAGTGTCATAGGCGGTCAATATACAGGAGGAAAAGCGCGCCGGGCACGCCTCGCGAGTAAATTCACTCCATGAACGCCTCGGCCGGCTGGCCGACGCTCGCGGCGCGACTCGCCCTTCGGGCCCTCGTGAGCCCGCGGCTCGCGCTGGACCTCGTGCGCCTCACCTGGAGCTTTCGGGCGCGGGACTGGTACCGACGCCCGCCGTTCCTGCCGCTGCCGCCGCGCGAGTATGTCCGATGGCGCATGTTCACCGCCTACGGCGACGAAGACGCGGTGCCGCCGCTCGAAGACGTCGTCCGCTTTGCGAGATGGCGACGCGAGACCATGCACGTATGAATAGAGGCGTCGAGCAGAAGCGTCGCGCGGAGACGTCGCGCAGAACCGTCGAGGTAAAACGTCGAGCCCGCGAGATGGGCTTCGATGCCGTGGGAGTCGCGAGCCTCGAGCCGAATGCCCACGCGGACGAGCTCGATCAGTGGCTCGACGCCGGGTATGCCGGGACCATGACGTACCTGCATCGCCAGGCCGAGAAGCGGAAGGACCCCGCCCGCATCATGCCCGGCGCGCGGGTCGCCGTGGTCACGCTCACCAATTACTTCCACGGTTCGACTGACCCCGGGCGCCAGCCCGGGGAACACCGAGGTCGGGTTGCCCAGTACGCGTGGTCGGCGGACTACCATGGCGTGCTCGGTCGTCGTCTCGAGCGGCTGGCCTCCGCGGTTCGGGAAATCGCGCCCGGCGCGGAGGCCCGCTGCTACGTCGACGCGGGACCCGTCCCCGAGCGAGAGCTGGCACAGCGCGCCGGGCTTGGCTGGATCGGGAAGAACATGATGCTGATCGATCCCGATCGGGGCTCGTTCACCTTCATCGGCGTCGTGCTGACCGACGCGGAGCTCGCCCCCGATCTGCCGTTCGAGGCGGATCGCTGCGGCACCTGCCGCGCCTGCCTGGACGCGTGCCCGACGAGCGCCTTCGTCGCCCCAGGCGTGCTCGACGCACGGCGCTGCATCTCCTACCTGACGATCGAGCATGCCGGCCCCTTCAACGAGCACGACGAGCGGCTCGTGGGCGACTGGCTGTTCGGGTGCGACGTGTGCCAGGATGTGTGTCCGTGGAACGTGAAGTTCGCGCGCCCGACCCGCGACGTCGAGCTCCATGTGCGCCCAGAGGTTGCCCAGCCGGACCTCACCGCGCTGCTCGACGGGAATCCGGAGCCGTTCCAACGCCGCTTGGGCGACACGCCGTTCGAGCGCCCCGGCGTCGCCGGGATGCGGCGCAACGCTACCGCGGTGCTCGCGAACCGCCGCCGGGCTCGCCCATGATCGAGGTTCCCACACCGCAGCGCGCGCAGGCCGCCGCGATTCAGCGCCGGCTCAGCGAGGGGCTCGCGCGGATCGACCCGCATCATCGGCTGCTGGGACGCCCCGTGGCGTACCGGATCATCGACGGCACGACGCTCGAGATCACGTATCGGGACGTGCCGGGGATCGCGGAGGCGGAGGTACTGGGCGTCAAGCGCCTGATCGGCGTCGAGTGCTTCTGCACGGTCGCGCCCCAGACGGCGGAAACCGTGCTCGTGCGGTTCGTCGTCTCCCTCAAGTAGCCGTCGTCAGCCGTATCACCGGGAGCTCAGGAGGGTTGCCCCACCGCGGGATCCACGCGCTGCCCACGCCCGCCGAGACATACAGCCAGCATTGCCGCACGCGCTTCAGCCCATGCAGGTACTTCCGGCCGAACTGCGACGGCGCCGTGATCGGCCCGAGGAGCGGCAGGTGCGCCTGGCCGTTGTGCGTGTGTCCCGCCAGCATGACGTCCACCCGCAGGCCCGAGGGCAGGTATTCGATGAGATCGGGATTGTGCGAGACGAGCACGCGCGGCACGTCCGGCGCGACGCCGGAGAAGGCCTCGTCGAGCCGGACCGCTCCGTGGGTGAAGTCGTCCACGCCGCCCACCGCCAGCACCGCCGCTCCCCGACGGATGAGCCGGTGCCGGTTGTGGAGCAGCGTCGCGCCACTGCGCTCGACCACGGCTGCGACCCGGTCGGGGTCCACCCAGTGGTCGTGGTTTCCGAGCACGGCCACCACGCCGTCGCGTCCGCGGAAGCGCGCCAGGACCTGCTCGAGGCCCGCGATGTCCGAGCGGGCGTGGCTGACGAAATCGCCGCCCAGCACCACGAGATCGGTGTCGAGCTCCCGCACCCGGTCGCCGATGCGCTCGAGCCACCACGTGGGCACGGCGGGACCGTGGTGCAGATCGGTGACCAGCGCCAGGCGATAGCCCACGAGCCCGGGGAGGAGGCCCGGCACGGGGACCGCGATGTCCGGCGTCTCGAGCCGGGCGCGATCCCAGCGCATGAGCGGGCGCGCCAACCGCTCGGCCACCCATCCGAGCGGTCGCTTGGTGACGCGCTCGAGTAGCGGCGGGCGCCGCTCCCGCGCGGGCGGGTAACGGCGGGGATGGAGGAACAGCTCGATCACTCCGCCGCGATGCGCGCGACGACGTCGTAGACGAAGTGCACCCCGAACGTGAGGTCGTCGAGGCTCACGCGCTCATCGTTGCCATGCACCCCGCGCGACTCGGCCTGACTGAGCGGGAACGGTGACAGGCCGTAGCTCACGATACCCAGGCGTCGGAAATAATGACTGTCCGTGAAGCCGGTGAGAGGCGGCGTGGTGACGAGCGCGTCGGGCGTGCGTTCGCGTGCCGCGGCCATAATGGCGCGAAACAGATCCGTCTCGGTCGGGCTGTCGGTGGCGGGCCAGTTCGGACCCTGTGGAGTGATCTCGACGCCCGAGTCCCCCACCACCCGCACCACGTCGGCGAGGAAGGCCTGCGGGTCCTGGCCCGGCAGGAGCCGGACGTCCAACGCCGCGCGCGCCAGCGGTGGAATGACGTTCGTCTTGTCGCTCCCCTGCAGACCCGTGATCGAGATGGTGTTGCGGAGCAGCGCGTTGTAGGTGAGATCGCCGGTGAGGAA
>WNFY01000326.1_pt1 | contig 42077 bp, 26 predicted proteins | sample 5400091 | NCBI WGS metagenome assembly WNFY01 (sample SAMN13153364, study PRJNA577476) | soil metagenome | isolation source: 60 cm soil or saprolite under grassland replicate 1 | place: USA:California | collected 2016-06-15 | reverse complement strand
ACCAGCACAGCGACGAGCATGCGAATCGAGCGCGACATAACACCTCCGCAAGACTTGGGGTAAAGGGGGACGGCCTGCTGCGATGCTAAGCTGCCTCTGTGCGGAGGGCGTGTTTAGGGCGTTTTCGCGGCAGTGGGGGGCGTTTTTGCGACAGCCATGCTCGTCCTAGCGGCCGTTCCCGACGGCCAGGTCCATAAGCTGCGCCGTGCCGCGGGCCTGCGGTTCCACCTGGCGCACGCCCGCACCTGGGATGACGCCCTGACGACAATCCGCACCCGGCCCGTCGAGCTGGCCGTGGTCGACCCGCTGCTCGGGGGCACCGCCAGCGCCACCGAGATCTCGCGGCTGCGGGTGCTGTTCCCCTCGCTGCCGCTCGCCCTCTACACCACGCTCTCCCCCGCCATCGCCGGCGTGCTGCTGGCGCTGGGCCAGAGCGGCATCCACCACGTGGTGTTCGCGCGCTACGACGACCACCCCGCCCGGCTGCGCGAGGTGCTGGTCGCCGAGGAAGGCCGCTCCACCTCGCACCGGCTGCGGGAGCAGCTCGGCTGGATGCTCACCCCGCTGCCGAGCGAGCTGCGTTGGGCCCTGGAAGAGGTGCTGCGCTCGCCCGCCGAGCTGCAGACGGTGCAGCAGGTGGCGGCGCGCGCCCGGGTCGACCGGCGCACCTTCGAGCGCTGGTTCCTGCGGCTCGGGCTGCGCTCGCCGCGCCACTTCCTCGCCGCCGCCCGGGTGCTGCACGCGCACCGGCTACTGCAAGACCCCGGCTTCACCGTCGACGACGTGGCGCAGCGGCTCGGCTACGCCCAGACCAAGACGCTGCAGCTACACGCCCGCTGCTACCTCGGGCTCACCCTGGGCGAGATGCGCGACGCGCTCGACGCCACTGAAGCCCTCAAGCGCGTGGCGCACGGCTTCGCGCCCCAGGCGGCCCGCGCGTCGGCGTCCTGAACCGTTCCACGTTCCACGAGACACCGAATCCCGAATCCCGAGTCCCGAGTCCCTTTGTTGCATCGACGCCACAGTAGTTCAACGAGGTGGGCGAGTCCAGTAGGAGCCTGGGCCCGGTGAGGACCTACGTTGCGGCGTCGAAGAACAGCAGGTCCTTCGGATGACAACGCTGCGGCTCCGTCGGTCCTCACCCCCTGTCCCCCTCTCCGCCATGCGGAGAGGGGGGACGAAAGGGGAGTCCGTCGTTCCCCCTCTCCACATTTGTGGAGAGGGGGACAGGGGGTGAGGATTATGGAGAGGGGGACGGGGGTGAGGACCGCGAAGCGAGCGAGCTTGTCATCCTGGATCAGGGCGTTCCAGTAGTCTGGAAGAACTCTCCCATATCGGGCGCGGTCGCGGCCGCGTTGGGCAGCGTCGTGAGGCCGAGCGCCTCACCGGTGAGCCGCAGCAGGCTCTGGTGCTGGTAGACGCCCACGCCCTGATAGGCGCGCTTCGCCTTGGGGCTCACGATCACGCAGGCGACGTGCCCGCCACCGTCGGTGGCATCGCCGCTCCCCGCTTCGTCGAACACGATCACCAATAACCCGTCGCGCTGGAACGCGGTGTTGTTCACGAGCGGATCGATGTTCGTCTGGAGCCACTGGTCCGCCGTGCCGAGCGGGCAGTCGTGCGCGTCGTTGCACAGGTTGGGGGCCACGAACGAATAGGCGGGGAGATTGCCGGCCGCCAGGTCGGTGGCGAACTGGGTGAACGGCACGAGGTTCTTCCGCTGGGTCGAGTCGTTCACCACGTCGGAGAGCAGCGCGATCACGTTGTGCTTGCGGGCGTAGTTGCCGACGTCACCCCCGGTGTAGCCGACCGACGGCAGATCCTCCGCGTAGGACTTCCACGTCTTGCCGGCGGCGATCAGGTGGCGAATGATGTTGTCGTCGCTCACCACCGTGGAGTAGCTGTCGTTGTTGGTGATGATCTTCCCCACCGTCATCATGAAGTAGTTGCCGATGGAGGGATGCGTGACGGCGTAGTACTTGGTCGCGAGCGCGTACTGCTGCGCCAGGCCGTTCAGATAGGGCATCGACGAGCTGCCGATCGCGGACGAATAGTCCGTGTTCTCCTCCACCACGATGATGACGTGCCCCATCAGGGGCACGGACCCGCCGCCTCCCGAAATCGGGGCCACGTAGTCGGCGCCCTTGCACGCCATCATCAGGAGCAGCAGCGTCAAGAGTCGCGATTTCATACGAGAGTCTCCTCTAGACAAGCGTCTGTCGAGCGAGCTCGACGGCGGCGATCACTTTGTCGCGCCATGCCGGCTCCTGGCGCCGGAAAATGCCGCTCGCCACCTCGATCAGGGTGCCGGCGCAGTGCAGCGCGAAGCGAGCCCGCCAGCCGGCCGGCACGTGGGCGAAATACTCCTCCACGAACGCGTCGGCCGCGGCGCGGATACGGGCAGCCGGAACCGCATCCAGACCCACCCCCCCGCTCAGATACGCCCAGAGATGGGCCGGATCGCGCACCGGGTCGCCCAGGGCCACGGAATCGAGGTCGATGAAAATCACCCGCTCGTCGTCCGTCTCCAGGAACACGTGCTCGGCCTTCAGGTCCCCGTGTATCGGGGCCGCCGGCACGTCGGGCAGGCCGCGCTCAACGGCCTCGGTGACAGCCGCGACGACGGGCCGCACCTCCGGACAGGCCCAGTTCACGAGCCTGGCGGCGTGCCGCACGTCGGCCAGCTGGTCGGCGCGGGTGTGCGCCCGTGTGACCATCCCGGGGTCGTCCTGGTTGAACGCGGCCACGGCCCGGGCGACGGAGCGCACCGCATCGGTCGGGTCGCGGCCTCCGTCCAGCAACAGCTGCAGCAGCGGCGTGCCGGGCGCCTGCTCGATCGCGAGGGTGCGGAGCGCGCCGATGTAGGCGATGGGTGCCACCACCTCGTAGGCCCTCGCCGGGTGGAGCCGGGACAGGCGCTGCAGCAGCTGCCACGTGCTTTCGCCCCGGTCGTCGCGGTACACCTTGAGATAGCAGCGCCGCGTCGCCCGGCCCCCGGTCGCACGGTGACGCGCCTCGACCGTGTAGCGCAGCGCGGCGCCCAGCTCGGTGCGGTAGCGCAGCGGCTCGATGACGCGCCGCCCGGCCTCCCAGCCGTCGAGCAGCCGGGAGTCCACCGCCGCCGCGAGGCCCTCGCCACCCATCACCAGCCGCAGGTGGCGCAGTTTGCGATCGTAGGGGAACACCTCCACCAGCATCGCCAGCTCGGGGATGAACCCGACCGGCTCCAACGCGAGCCAGTGCGGCGGGATCTCGCGCCGCGGATCGTTGGCCAGACTCTCCCGCCAGTGTCGCTCCGCTTCTCCTTCGCGGGCGTCCACGACACCGGTCACCGACTGTTCCCAGCGCCGTTCGTCTCCGCCCCCGCGCTCGCGCAGCCGCAGCGTGTACTGCAGCACGTAGCGCGACGTGGACTGGCGGCAGCGGAACCGGAACGGGATGCAGGCGTCGATCTCCACGCGCCGGCCGGACGCGGGCGCGAGATGGGTGCGGAACAGCTCGAGCATCGCGGCCGGATCGGTGGCGACGGCGAGCTGGGGGAAGTCGGGGTCGTGCGGGAATCCGTCGTCACCCCCTGTCCATACGCCGTCCCCCCTCTCCGGAACGGAGAGGGGGACAGGGGGTGAGGACGAGCCAGCAGCACGCCCGGCCATTAGGTCACCGCCTCGTACAGCTGGCGGTAGCGCCCGCTGCGCGCCGCCAGCTCGGCGTGGGTGCCGCGGTCCACGATGCCCCCGCCCTCGAGCACCAGCACCTGGTCGGCGTCGGCCACCGATTGCAGGTCGTGGGTGATGACGATGCAGGTCTTGCCCGCCATGAGGCGGTCGAGTGCCTCGCGCACTTTGGCTTCACTCTCCCCGTCGAGCCCGGTCATCGGCTCGTCCAGGATGAGCACGGGGGCGTCGCGGATCAGGGCGCGGGCGATGGCGATGCGCTGGCGCTGCCCGCCCGAGAGGGTCGCCCCGCGCTCGCCGATCACCGTGTCGTAGCCGTGCTCCAGCTGGCGAATGAATTCGTCCGCGTTCGCCGCCCGCGCTGCCGCCTCGATCTCTTGCAGCGTCGCCGTGGGCTTGCCGTAGGCGATGTTCTCGCGGATGGTGGCCCCGAACAGGAGCGACTGTTGCAGCACGATGCCGATGTGGCGCCGCAGCGAGGCGCGCTTGTATTGTCGCAGGTCGCGGCCGTCGATCAGGATGGTGCCGCGCTGCGGCTCGTACAGCCGCAGGATCAGGCTCACGATCGTGGACTTGCCGGCCCCCGACACCCCCACCAGCGCGAGCCGCTGGCCGGGCGAGACGCTGAACGAGATGTTGCGCAGCACGTCCTTGCCGTCGCCGTAGTCGAACGACACGTCGCGGAACACGATCTCGCCCTTCAAGTCCCTGGCGGGGATCGCGTCGGGCCGGTCCAGGATCTCGGGCTCGATCTCGAGGATCTCGGAGACCCGCTCGGCCGCGGCCATGGCCTTGGAGAAATCGGTCGAGAGCTTGGCGAGCTGGCGGATCGGCTTGTACATGTTGGTGAGGTAGCCGACGACCAGCACCAGCTCGCCCGGCAGCATGCGGCCCTGGAGCACCTGGAACGCGCCGAACAGCACCGCGGCCGCGGTGCCGAGGGCGGTGATGATCTCGGACGAGCGCGTGGCGGCCGCCTCGAGCCGCGCCACGCGGATGCTCTCGCGCACCGTCTCCTGCGTCACCGCGTCGAACTGCTCCGCTTCGTAGCGCTCGCGCGCGAACGCCTGCACCAGCGGCACCGCCTGCAGCACTTCGCTCATCCGCGACGCCACCTTCCCTTCCTGCTTCTTCTGCGTCTTGACCGAGAGCTTGGTCTTGCGGTACAGGTGCAGCAGGCTGTAGGCGAGGAACGGCAGGGTGGCGAACGCGATCAGGCCGATCTTCCAGTCGATGGCGACCATGATGGCGAGCATGCCGGCCACCGTCAGCACGTACGACGTGAACTTGAGGATCGAATCGGCGAACACGTCCTTCAGGGTGTTGGTGTCGCCCGCGATCTTGGTGAGCAGGTCGCCCGAGCGGGCGCGATTGTGAAACGCGAGCGACAGGGTCTGGAGGTGCGTGAACATCTCGCGCCGCAGCGCGTACACCATCCTGTAGCCGATGGACGACGTGATGAAGATCTGGAAGTAGGAGAACAGTCCGCCGGCGAGCGCGATCAGCACGATGCCGGCGGCCGCTTCCATCAGCAGCGGCACCTTGCCCACCGCCAGCACCCCGTGGAGCGCGCGCAGCCAGGGCGGGATCGGCTTGTCGAGGATCACGTGGTCGAGAATGACCTTGAGCGGCCACGGCTTCAGCAGCTCCGCCGCGGTTGCACCCAGCGTGCACAGGGCGGCGAACAGCAGTCGCCCCTTGACCTCGCGCAGGTTGGCGACGAACAGCTGGCGGAATCGGCTCAGCGGGCGCCGGCGCAGTGTCATGCCCTCGTCCCCATCTCGAGCAGGCGCTCGGCTTCCACCTGCCGCCGGCGCAGTCCTTCGGGGCCCGGGTGCCGCGTGGTGTTGAACGTGAGCCGGTGGATCTTGCGGAGTAGCGTGGCCTGCTGATACCAGGCGACTCTGACCTCGAGACCGGGATCGGGCTGGGACGAGCGGCGGTACGCGTCGAGCACCCCCGCGCGCGCGGGTGCGAAGTCGCGCAGCCGGTCGGGCTTGCGCAGCGACATGCGAAACAGCTGCGCCAGGAGATTTCCCAGGTCCAGGGCGGGATCGCCGGTGGTGCACTTGTCGAAATCGAGCACGACGATTTGCCCCAACCGCCACAGCAGGTTGGCCGGGCCGAAGTCGCCGTGCACGAAGCACACCGACGGAGGCGGCGGTGGCGCGCTGCGCTCCAATTCGGCGCGGGCGCGCTCGAGCGCGGCCGCCTCCTCGGGAAACCGTCCACACAGCTCAGCGACCCTGGGTTGCAGATCGGCAAGTACGGTGGCGGGCCAAGGCGGAGGCACGGTTTCCTCGAGGACGATCGGGGCGGCGTGCAACGCGGCCAGTGCGCGCCCCATCGCCGACACCACGGGAAGGGTCGTGTGCCCGATGGCGGAGGCCACGGGCTCCCCCGGCTCGTACGTGAGCAGCAGCAGCCGCTCGGGCGCGTGATAGGCGATGACGCCGGGGACCGCCGGCCCGGTGCGCGCACCGGACGCGGTGACCTGCGCGAGCTGCCGCAGCACGCTCGCCACCCGGCGCGCGTCTCGGTCCTCGTCGTAAAACTTGCCGAGCCACTCGTAGCGGCGCGAGGTGCCCTTTCTGACTGTCGCCTCGAGCGCGAAGCGCACCACGCGGCGTTTGCCATACGCGGTGAAGCCGTCGTTCACGCTCCAGCGCTCGAGCCGCGCCGCGCCGCCGTGCAGCCCGGCGAGGGCCGCGCTCAGCACGCTCTGCGTGTAGGCCGCGTCCATCAGTCTCCCCCGAGCCACTGCGCGAGATAGGCGGTGAGCCGGGTCGCCCCGTCGAACGCGGGGATGATCTCGCGCACCCGGCGCGCGTGCTCCGCGCGATCGCGCCGCAGCGCCCATTCGAGCGCCGCGGCGAGCTTGGAGCCCCCCCCGCCCCCGCCGCCGTCGCCGTTCAGGTCCTTGGGATGTACCCACTGCGCCAGCCCCTGTGCCGCCAGCGTTTCGGCGCGGATCTGCTGCTCGACCTTGTGCGTGGCCCGCGGCACGATCACCAGCGGGCGCGCCGCCGCCAGCGCCTCGATCACACTGTTGTAGCCGCCCATCCCGAGGATCGCGTCGGCCGCGGCCATGAGCTCGAGCGTGTCGGCCTCGGGCACCACGCGACACGCCGGCGTGGCGCGCGCCTCGAGCAGCGTCCGCTCGCCGGCCGGCATGAACGGACCCGTCACCAGCACCGCGACCAGGTCGGGGAAGGTCTGGCGCAGCCGCTCCACTGCCGTACAGGCGGCGTCGAGCACCGGATAGCCGTCGCTCCCGCTCCCCACGCTGGCCGCGAGCAACGGTCCCTGCTCGGGCAGGCCGTAGCGGCGGCGCACGACCGCGGGATCGGCCGCGGGCAGGTCGCGCACCACGTAGCCGCAGTAGTGCAGCTTGGGTCGCACCGACTCGGGGATGGCGTAGGCGTCGGCTACGTCGAACAGATCGGGCTGGCCGTATACGGCGATCCCGTCGTACAACTGCTCCAGCGCGTCGTACACGCCCAGCTCGCGCCACTGGCCCCGAATGCGACCGATGTCGTCCATGATGTCGCGCAGCCCGAACACGAACTTCGTGCCCGGGCTCTGCGCTTTCAGGGCGGAGAGCCCGTCCGAGAACTCCCCTTTGTGCCCCAGCGGCTCGTGATCGACCAGCACCAGGTCCGGGGCGAGGCCCAGCGCCACGTCGCGCAGCAGCTCTGCGCGCAGCCGCCGGAAGCGCGCGTCGTCTGCGGAATCGCCCGGCGTCGGGGAGGCCCGGCGCGGGGTCAGCCGCGTAGGGAGCTTGATGTAGTCGCACCGCTCCGGCAGGACGAAGTCGCGCGTGATGGGAGACTCGGTCGCGACGTAGGCGACGGCGTCGGGGTGGGCCGCGAGCAGGTGCCGGGCGATCGTCAGGGTGCGGGTAATGTGTCCGAGGCCCTTATGATCCTGGGCGTACAAGAGCAGCGTGCGGGTGGGGGCGGTAACCATCAGGGCGGGGGCCGCTCCCTACACCGCGAGCGGCACCGGTCTCGCCGCCGCACCCAGCAGCTCTTGCAGCAGGCTGGGAATCCGTGTCAGGCCGGCCAGATCGATGCGGTCGCGCACGCTGGGCGCCGAGCCCAGGTCGCGCGCCAGCCACTCGCTCAACGCCCGCGGCTCGAGCCGGTCGGGATGCAGCACCTCGACCAGTCCCAGATCGCGCAGCCGCTCGGCGCGGATCCACTGCTCGGCCTCCGGCGCCACGCGCGGCACGAGGAGGGCGTGCTTTTCGAACGAGAGGATCTCGCAGCACGTGTTGTAGCCGCCCATGGCGATGACGCGGTCGGCGCGCTCGAGCAGCGCGATCGGCTCCGGCACGAAGTCGAGCACGCGGAAGCGGGAGCGTTGTTGCGCGTCGTAGCGCACCTGCTGCCGCTGCTCCCACGGCATGAGCGGACCGGTCACGAGCACGCCGGTGGTGTCGTCGGGCAGCTCGGCCTGGAGGAACGCTTCCGCCAGCGCCTGGCCATCGTGCCCGCCCCCCACCAAACAGAGCGCGAGCTTGCCCGGCGGCAGGCTCTCCAGCATGGGGTCGCCGCGGGCCGCGGCGAGGTCGAGGCGGGGCCGCTGGTCGAGATATCCTGTGTAGCGCGCCTTGGCCGCCACGTCGGGGCCGAGCCCGTATTCGCGCACCGGGTCGAACACGGCCGGATCGCCGTAGATCCACACGGCGTCGTAGAAGCTCTGGATGGCGTCCATGGTGGCGCGGTCGGCCCAGGTGCGTCGCACCGTCTCGCCGTCGTACAGCACCTCGCGCAGCCCGAGCACGCAGCGCGTGTTGCCGCGCGTGCGCAGGCGGTCGAGCGTGGTGGCGAGCTCGCCCGCGACGCCCAGCGGCAGGTAGTCCACGACCAGCACGTCGGGGTCGAACACCTCGATGGCGCTGCGGATGACCCGCGTGCGCAGGGCGATCAGGTCCTGGTCCGACACGTCCAGCAGGAAGCGCGGGTTGTACGCCCCGTCGGCCTCGCGGCGCAACGCCGGCAGCGTGACGCAGTCCACGCCCTCGGGCAGGAGCAGCGCGCCGGCCTGCCACGCCTCCGCGATCATCACGATGGCCGGCTGCAGCGCCGAGCCGCGCAGCGCGTGGGCGATCGAGGCGTTGCGGCGGATGTGGCCGAACCCGACCATCCCCTGCGAGTACATCGCCACGCGCGGCGGAGACGGCAGCTGGGTGGGGCGACTGTCCCGGCGGGGGCGTCCCGGCCGCACGCGCGGCGGCGACGTCGCCGCCCTGGAGCGTAGCCGGATGTCGTCGACGACGCTCTCGATCTGGGCCAGCTCCTGTGGCGTCGCCTCGGTGCCGGACAGGGCGCCGAGCGCCAGCTGGAGGCTCGAGCCCTTGAGCGCGCGCGTCGCCGCCCGGCCCGGGGCCCGCTGCAGCTCGGCCGGCACTACCGGCTCGCCGCACGCGGCACGCTCGGCCGCCTTGAACACGTATTTCGCCACGCGCCGGGCCGCGTCCGGCACGCCGCGGAACGAAGGGAAGCTCGACATGTCGACCACGTACGCGCGGCCGGCGCTCTCCACCACGTTGACGCCGAACAGGTCGATGCCGAGGGCCGCGCCACAGCGCCGCGCGATGTCCACCAGCTCGGGGGAGAGCGCGAAGGGGGCGCCCTCTGGGCCGCGCAGCACGCCGAACAGCTCCGACCCGATCGAGTACACCAGGCGATCGGGCCCGTCCGGCGGATGGTAGCGCTGGGCGAACACCGGCTCCTCGCTGGGGCCCAGCGCCGCGAGCTCCGCCGCGTTGGTGACGACCTCGGGGCGGTGCTTCTTGTAGCGGCGGTACGGCTTGATGATGAGCGGCCCGCGGTCGAGCGCCGGTAACAGTTGGCTCGGATGCGACGCGGCGAACGTCTCCGGTACGGACACGCCCGCCGCCCGCAGCACCCGGAACGTCACGACCCGGTCGCGCAGCAGCGCGGAGACGGGGTACGGGTTGAGCAGTCTGGCGCCGGCGCCGTGCAGGTCCGCGGCCACGCTCATCGCGAGGTCGCTGCGGCTCTTCAGGACGAAGAGATCATGGTCCAGACTGACGCGGGCGACGTCGATCAAGTCATCGCCGAGATGCAGCGGCTCCGCGCTCGCCCCCCACTCCCGCAGCCACGTGACGATGCCGGCCTGGTGACGATCTTCGGTGAACGACCGTCCCATCAAAAAGCCGATCCGCACAATGCCCTCCCTTGGTCGTTGCGCCCGCGCCATGCCCATACGAGCGGTGCGTCGGTCGCCAGGGGGCAAACCGTGTACCAGCCACGTAACGACGCCGTTACGCGAGCGTGACCCGCTGGCCGGTGACAGGGCGCACTTCCCGCCCCTTCCAGCACCCCTTCCAGCCTCCTTCCGGCCCCTTCCAGTCCCTTCCAGTCCCTTCCAGTCCCTTCCAGTCCCTTCCATGCCTTCCAATCCGGGCAGGACAGTGGATGGCGGCTGCGTGCAGCGTGACGACGACGCAACACCCCGTGTTGCAGCCGCAATTCGGTGCGGCTCAGGTCCCGAGGGCGGCGCGAACTAGTGCGTTACGACACGGCGCTCGGTCTCACTACTTTATGTGACATGGCTCACGTGCTCACGCGCCGTCGCTTTCTTACCGCTACAGGTGGCGTGCTCGCCGCCGCCGCCCTGGGCGACGGGTTCATCCGCGAGCCCCTCGCGATCGAGCTCACCCGGCACGATCTCGCCATTCCCGGGCTCGACCCCCGCCTCGCCGGGCTGCGCCTCGCCTGCGTCACGGACGTGCATCTGCATCGGGCCTTCTCACGCGCCGCGCGCGCCACGCTGGCGCTGCTCGAGCGCGAGCGCCCCGACGTGGTGCTCTTGATCGGCGACATCTGCAACTACCGGCGCGACCTCCCGGTGCTGGGCGACTGGGCGCGCGCGGCGCGCGGCAGCGCGGCTACGTTCGCCACATTGGGGAACTGGGAGCATGACGGGGGAATCGATCGAGGCCGGGCGGACCGCACCTACAGCCAGGCCGGCGTGGAGCTGCTCTACAATTCGAGCGCCCGCCTGTCGCTCCGCGGCGCGGAGCTCACGCTGGTGGGCATCGACGACCCGGTCGCGGGCGAGCCCGACGTCGCCGCGGCGGTGCGGGGGCTCGACGCCGCCGATCCGGCGATCTGGATCGTGCACGCACCGGGGTTCGTGGACGGCGTGCCCCGCGACCGTTTTCCCCCGCCCGCCGCGATCCTCGCCGGCCACACACACGGCGGCCAGATCCGGCTGCCGTTCTACGCGCCGTACACGCCTTGGGGGAGCGGTCGTTTCGTCGAGGGCTGGTACCGCGACACGCTGGCGCCGCTGTACGTCTCGCGCGGCATCGGCACCGTGACGATTCCGGCGCGGTTGTTCTGTCTGCCGGAGCTGGCGGTGTTTACGCTGTCTTCGGCGGAGGGTCCTTCAACAGCCCATCCCGGCCGGTGAGCCCGAACCGGTTCAGCTCGGCCAGCACCGCGACGTGCTGCGCGGTGAGATCGTCGGGGCCGAGCACGACTCCGCAGCGCGCACACAACAGCACCGGCAACACGCTCGGCGTGGTGGGCGGGCGGGCCGGAGGGAACTGCGGCCCCGATTCAACTCCGCTGCAGGGTCGACATAGCATCGTGTCGACAGGGTGTTCAAAAAAGGGGCCGTGGCGGCTCCAACACCTGTGGCGCAGGCGCCTCAGGCGGGGTGTTCTACCCCTTGTAGGTGTTCTGCCCCTTATAAATGAAAGGGCTGGAGCACGATGCTGGTAAGGCGCACATCCTCGCCGGGTGCTACGTGGACGCGCTGCTCGAACGGGGCGAATCCGTCGCGCACGACGCGTACCTGGTGCCAGCCGGCCTCGATCGGCAGGGCCACTATGGGCGTGTGCCCGACCACGCGACCGTCGATGTGGAGCTCACCCCAGGGCGTCGCCCCGACGAACAGGCGCCCCACGCCCACAACGGCCGGGCGTCGTGGCGCCGGCCGGGGAGCGGTGGGCGTGGCACGCTGCACTGGCGGGCGTGGCGCGAGCCGCTCCACCACCGCAGCAGCGGTGTCCCGCGGCGGCACCGGAGCCACCGGCTGCGGGGGGTCGGCGACGATGGTCGCGACCTCGGGCGGCGGCGACGCGAGCCGGAAGCCGATCAGCCCGGCCGCCGCGAGCGCGATCACCAGTGCTGCGCCAAGCGCGAGCCGCCGCAGGATCCGCGCGCGTGGCCCCCCCGGCTCGTACCCGTCGTCCCACAACACCGGGGGGGCGACCGGCGGCGGCGCGAGCGGTGCCGCCGGTGGCGACACTGATGCCGGCGCCGGTGCCGCTCCCGCGGCGAGCGCCGCGACGAGATCGAGGACCGTGGCATACCGATCCTGCGGATCCGGGCTGAGGGCCCGGGTGAGCGCCTCGCGCACGCCGCGGGGCACGGGCGGGCGAGGGCCGGGCGATGCCGCCGCCTCCAAGCACTCGAGGGCCAGCACAGCCAGACCGTATTGATCGGCTGCCGGCCCGAGTTGGCGCGCATGACGCTCTTCGGGCGTCACGTAGTGCGCGAGCCGCGAGCGCGATGCGGCGGCGTCGTGCGGGACGCCGGCTTCGAGCGCACGGGCGAGGGCAAAATCACTCAACAGGGCCAACCCTGCGGACGCCACCATGACGTTCGCGGGCTTTACGTTTCCGTGCGTCACGCCGCGGCCGTGCGCGTAGTGCAGGGCGGCTGCGAGCTGCTCGACGAGGCGCAGGCAGGTTCGCGGCTCCAACGGCCCGCCGTTGCGCAGCACGTCGTCCAGCGATCGCCCGTCGATGTGCGGCATCGCGTACCACAGCAGCTGCGACGTACGGCCGAATCCGCGGACGGGGATGATGTGGGCGTGATCGAGTGTCGCCCACGCGGCCATGGCGGCCTCAAACCCTTCGCTGGCGCGCTCCTGCCTCCAGGCGTGCGGGAGCACCTTCAGGGCGACTACCTGCCCGGCGGCCACGTCCCGAGCGCGGTAGACGCAGGATAGCGGTCCGCAGCGCTCGCGCCGCTCCACCTGGTACCGATCGCCCAGCTCCTGAGCGACCGCCATGTCGAGCTCGTCGCGCGCCGCCGCGGTCCTGGGAAGCTTCCGCGTGGTGGCTCGCGTCATCTGGTCCGTAGTCACCCTCTGCCCGCCGCGCGCTAGTGCAGGTGCGTGAGCGTGTAGACCGTCACCGGAATGCCGAGCAGCACGGCCACGAACCGCAGCGGGCCGTAGATGTCGCCGTGCTGCTTCGACGGCACGACCAGCTGATCCCCGGAGCGCACGTGCAGCGCGTCGAGCGTCGCCCCCTGCTCGATGGCGCGCCGCAGGGCTTTGCCCTCGACCAGGGCGCGTCCGTCCCGCTCCAGCTTGAGCTTGTCCATCTTCGCGTCCTTGGTGAGGCCGCCGGCGGCGTTGAGCGCCGCCGACACGACGGCGTCGGGCGCCAGGCCGTAGAACCCGGGCCGCGCCACCTCGCCGGTCACCCCGACGCTCACGAGCGAGCGGGCGTGGGCGACGGGATCGCGCAGGTAGCGCCCGATCGCGCGCGTCACCACCGGCTCGAGCTCCGAGCGCAGCGTCCCGCGCAGCGAGACCGCTCCCACCACCGGCAGCATGATCTCCGGCCCGACGCCGACGGTGAACGTGTCGGACAGCTGCTGCTCCTGGGACTTGCCGCCCACGGGCGGCCGGTCGGCTCCGAGCATCGGGTCTTCCACGGCGAGCAGCACGCGGTCGCCGGGGCGGAAGTCGCCGTCTTCGAGCCGCGAGCGGACGTCGCTCGTATCGGCCTGCCCCAGGGCGCGCAGCCGCTCCAGCGTCGCCTCGAGCTCGGGCCGGGTGGCCTGCATACGATGGGCGTCGGCGTTCGGCTGCTGCGCCCGTGCGGGCGGCGACACGAACGCGAGCGCGGCGGCCCCGACGAGGGCGGTGAGGGCGGTGTTTCGTCGCATATGTCCGTTACTCCACGGTGACACTCTTGGCGAGGTTGCGGGGCCGGTCCACGTCGCAGCCGCGCTGCACGGCGATGTGGTAGGCGAGCAGCTGCAGCGGAATGGTCGTCAGCACGGGGGAGAGGAGCGGCGCGGTGGCCGGCACGCGCAGCTGGTGGGCGACCAGGCCTCCGAGGTCGTCCGTTCCTTCGGTCGTCACGGCGATGAGTCGCCCGCCGCGCGCCTTCACCTCCTGCATGTTCGAGCGGACTTTGGCGTACACGGCGTCGCGCGGCGCGACGAACACGACCGGCATGGCGGCGTCGATCAGCGCGATGGGCCCGTGCTTCATCTCCGCCGCCGGGTAGCCCTCGGCATGGATGTAGGAGATCTCCTTGAGCTTCAAGGCGCCCTCGAGCGCGGCCGGGAAATTCACGCCCCGTCCGAGATACAGGAAATTGCGCGCGTCGGCGAAGCGCTGCGCCAGGGCCCGGACCTCCGGCTCGAGCGCCAGCGCGCGCGTCACGAGCTGCGGCAGCTGGATCAGGCGGCACACCAGCTCCCGGCCCCGCTCCGCCGTCATCCCGCGCGCCCGCCCGAGATACAGGCCCAACAGGGCCAGCGCCACGATCTGCGACGTGAACGCCTTGGTCGACGCCACTCCGACCTCGGGTCCCGCGTGCAGGTAGATGCCGCCCGCGCACTCGCGCGCGATCGTGCTGCCCACCACGTTGACGACGCCGACCACGCGCGACCCGGCGGCGCGTGCCGCGCGCAGCGCTTCCAGCGTGTCCGCCGTCTCGCCCGACTGCGAGATCGCGAGCGTGAGGGTGCCCGGCGCCACGAGCGGCCGGCGGTAGCGGTACTCCGAGGCGTACTCCACCTGCACCGGAATCCCCGCCAGCTCTTCGATCAGGTCGCGGCCCACCAGTCCCGCGTGCCACGACGTCCCGCACGCCACGATGACGATGCGCTGGATAGCGGCACAGTCCTCGGGGGTGAGGTCGAGGCCGTCCAGGCGCGCGCTCCCCGCATCGGGCAGGAGCCGCCCGCGCAGCGTGGCCCGCACCGTCTCGGGCTGCTCCATGATCTCCTTGAGCATGAAGTGGGCATGGCCGCCCAGCTCGAGCTGGGTCACGTCCCAGGAGACGTCGTCCACGGCGCGCAGCTGCACGTGCGACTCGCGATCGAGCACCGAGTATCCCTCGGGCGTGAGCACTGCGATGTCGCCGTCGTCGAGATACACGACGGAGCGCGTGTGCTCCAGCACCGCCGATGCGTCCGACGCCACGAACAGCTCGTCGTCGCCGATCCCCAGGAGCACGGGCGAGCCCTGCCGCGCCACCACGATCTTTCCCGGCTCCGTCGCCGACACGACCGCCAGCCCGTACGTTCCCTCCACCAGCCCCAGCGCGGCGATCACCCGCGCCTCGAGCGTCTGCCCCACCGCCTCCTCGATCAGGTGCGCCAGGGTCTCCGTGTCGGTGTCGGTGGTGAAGCGGTGGCCGCCGCGCTCGAGCATCGCCCGCAGCGCGTCGGCATTCTCGATGATTCCGTTGTGGACGAGTGCCACGGTGCCGCTGCAATCCGTGTGCGGATGCGCGTTGCGCGTAGTGGGCGCGCCATGCGTGGCCCAGCGGGTGTGCGCGATGCCGCTCGTCCCGTGCACGGGCTCGCGCTCCAGGAGCTCTCCCAGCCCCGCCACGCGCCCGGCGAGCTTCGTCACCACCACACCGGCGCCGTTCTGCACCGCGACGCCCGCCGAGTCGTAGCCGCGGTACTCCAGTCGATGCAACCCTTCGACCAGAATCGGCGCCGCTTCCCGCTTTCCCACGTATCCGATGATGCCGCACATGACTCAACGATTCCGCGTACGGGAGGGGCGCGGGGAGGGCGGGCGCAGCACTTCGTCCCGGCCCGTCAGGCCGAACCGTCGGAGCTCGGCCAGCTTCGCGACGAGGCGCGACGCGATGTCCACCGGTCCGATCATGGCGCCGCAGTGCGCGCACACCACGCCCGCCACCACACCGACCGTGGGCGGGCTGAGCTCGGGCCGTCGCGCCTCCGCCTGTAGCTCGCTGCAATGCCGACACCGCATCGTGCCCCCAGGCACTATCAAGTTTGGGGCCGCCGGTTCCCGCCCCCCCGACCGCGGCGCACACCGGGCAAACGCCGCAGGTGCGTTACACCCTTGTTGGCAGATCACCGCGACGCGGCGCCGGCGCGCGCGGGTTTCCATCCCAACAGGCCCCGTCCCAAGCACTTGCCGCCCGTCCTCCCGCGCACGCGGTATGCAAGAACGGGGCGCATGCCGGTCCCTGCGACGTCCTCCCATGCCCCGCTGGTACTGATCGCGAACGCCCAGGAATGGGTGACCCGCTCGCTCGAGAGCGTCCTGCGGCCCGCCGGCTACGCGGTCCTCAAGGCGTACACGGGCCGCGACGCGCTCGAGGGCGCGCGCCGCTCGGCGCCCGACGTCGTGGTCCTCGACAGCGGGCTGCCCGAGACCGATGTCCTGGCGGTGTGCCGCGCGCTGCGGGTCGACCCCTATATCACGCCCAGCACTCCCATCCTCGTCACCAGTCCGGGCCCGCTCGCCCGGGCGCAGGTGATCGACGCGCTGCGGGCGGGGGCGAACGGCGTGTGGGGGCAGCCACTCGACACGGAGGAGTTTCTGCTGCGGCTGGAGGGGCACGTGCGGGCCAAGCTCGACGCCGACGCGGCGCGCGACGGCGGCCTGCTCGATCCGCGCACCGGCCTGTACAACGCGCGCGGGCTCGAGCGCCGCGCCCGCGAGCTGGCAGCGCAGGTCGACCGGCGCGACGCGTCGCTCGCGTGCGTCGTGTTCGCGTCCGAGACGAACGGCTCGGCGCTGGTCGACTCGCTGGCGCGGACGCTGCGGGCCGCCGCCCGGACGGCCGACACGGCCGGCCGGCTCGGCCCCCGCGAGTTCGCCGTGCTCGCGCCCGACACCGATGCCGCCGGCGCGGTGCGGCTGTTTCATCGCCTCGGCGATGCCCTCGCCGCACCCTTGAAGGGGGGTCTGATGATGGCGGCGGAGCGGCCCCTGCGGCTGCGAGCGGGTTACGACGCGCGCTCGGGATTTCGGACGTCGGCGCTCGATCCCGCCGTGCTGCTGGCGCGCGCGCTGCATGCGCTGCGCGCCGCGGAAGAAGAAGGAAGCGAAGCGGGCGTGATCCGACCGTTCGTGAGCCGCCCCACGACCCAGTAGCTAGCGCGCCGCAGGCTCCTCGACGCCCCGCAGCACTCGCGCCTGGGCCGCATCCGGCTCATCGTGCGCTTCGTACCCCTCGAGATAATACGAGTAGTAGCGGTACGCGCCCCCCGGTCGCACGTCGTTCAGGACGGCGCCGAGCACGCGCACCGGCAGGTGGGTCAGCACGCCGAGCTTCGTCTCCGTGAGCTCACGGTCGCTCACCCCCGCCCGCAGCACCAGCACCAGGCTCCCGGTCACGGTGGCGAGGGCGAGTCCGTCCGCGCCCGCGGCGAGCGGCGGGCTGTCCACCACGACCGCGTCGTAGCTCGTCCGCACGCCGTCGAGCAGCCGGGCCATGGTCACCGAGCTGAGCAGGGCCGGTCCGGCCTGGCTGCGGAAGCCGCAGGAGATGAACGCCAGGTTCTTGTACGGGGTCGTCTGCACGGCCTGCTCCCACGCGACCGTGCCTTCGAGCAGGTCCGTGAGACCGGGCCGCCGCGTGGCGCCCAACGTCCGGTGCAGCCGCCCGCGCCGCACGTCGCCGTCCACGAGCAGGGTGCGCAGGCCGGTGTCGGCGAAGGCGAGCGCGAGGTTGGACGCGACGAACGATTTGCCGTCGCTCTTGCCCGGGCTCGTGATGGTGAGCCGCACCGGCCCGGCGCTGCCGTGCCGGTGCACCACGTTCAGCCGGATGCCCCGCAACGCCTCGACCACCTGCGCCACCGCGGCGTCGCGCTTGCCGTTGCGCCAGTCCACGTGCGGCACGGCGCCCAGGATCGTCAGCCCCATTGCCCGCGTGACGTCGTCGGGGTGGCGCACGCGCCGGTCGGTGCTGTCGAGCAGCACCGCACCGGTCACGCCGACACCCAGCCCGCCCATCATCGCCAGGACGATGAGGATCGCGCCGATGTGCCCCACGGGGAGACTGGGCGCGATGGCCCGATCGAGCAGGCGCACGTCCGGAATGCTGCTCACCTCCGCGAGCCGCGCCTCCTCGTAGCGCTGCTGCAGGTTGGTGACGGTCTGCTCCGCCAGCGTGACGTCGCGCTGCAGCCGCGCCTCTTCCACGGCGAGCGGCGGCACCTGCTTGAGACCGGTGGACGCGGTCGCCACCCGCTGCCCCAGCTCGGTCTCCCGCACGCGCAGCTCGGCGGCGAGCGACGACGCCAGGGCCGGAATGGTGCGCCGGCCGAGGGCGTCCGCCTCCGCCGCGGCCCGCCGCACCGGCGGGTTGTCGTCGGTGTAATGCCCGCGCAGGGCGCGCAGCTCGGCCTGCTTGGCGGTGAGATCGCGCAGCGCCTGCACCAGCTCGGTGGAGCGCTGCACCGCGCCGACCATCGCCAGCGCGTCGACCGCCACGCCCGAGTCGAGCCCCTGGCGCAGCAGCCGCTCGATCGCTTCGCGATCGCGCCGCAGCTCGTCGAGGCTCACCTTCATCTCTACCAGTCCCGCGAACAACGGGTCGCGCTGGTACTGGGTGTTCTGGGTCACCGACCCGGCGCCCTCGGCGAGGGTCGTCACCGCCCCCACGCGGAAGGCGCGGAGCGCGTCTTCGGCGCGCCGCAGCGCGGCCTGCCCCTGCGCGAGCTGCGCGCCCAGGATGCTGGTGAGCTGGCCCAGGTTGTCGCGCTTCAGGCCCGCCGCCACCGCCACGAACCGCTCGGCCACCGCGTTCACGGTCGCCGCCACGGCCACGGGATCGCGGCCACCCAGCTGCATGCGGAGGAAGTTGCCGTCCAGGTCGGCGCTCACCTTCAGTTGATCGGCCAGCTTCAGGGCCGCTTCGTAGGGCGCGTCGAGCTTGAACTTGACCTCACGGCCGCGCGCCAGCGCCGCGGCGGGCGGTACCCACGCGAGCCCCACGTCCGGGCCCACCGAATCGCCCACCAGGCCTCGCGCCACGGGTTGGCGCGCCGAGCCCGCGAACAGCGTGAAACGCGAGGCCGAATCGTCCACCACCAGCCGGTACTCGCCCGGCAGCACGTGCTCCTTGACCCCGAGCGTCCCCAGCACGTCCGAGTCACCGGGCAGGGCCGGATGCAGGTACAAGCGCCGCGACCGCACGGCATAGTCGAGCACGGCATACGACTGCAGCAGCTCCATCCATCCGGAGGAGATCGGCAGCTGGCCCTGCCAGATGGGTCCTTCGTTGCGGAGCTCTTTGTTGGGCACGCGGATCCACACGATGGCTTGCGTCACGTAGCTGGGCGGCATGAGCATGGCGCCGACGACGCCGAGACCCGTGACGGCCAGCGTCACCGCGAGGACGAGCCAGCCGCGGCGGCGCACCGCGCCGAGGTAACGCAGCCATTCGGGCTGCGGGGGTTGCTCGGGCTCGCCGCTCGCGGTGAGCGGAACCGGGCTGCGGCTGAGCGTGAGCGAGTCGCCGGCCATGGTCGGGTCGCTTCCTTGGGGCAGTACGGAGCGGGGCTGCACGATCGTGCCCGGGCACACCGCAAGGGCGATACCGTGACCCCCGGCGGCGCCGCTCAGGTCAACTCATTGCCCGATGACCGGATAGCGTGCCGGAGACGGGCCCGGTTCGGACGCCGCCCGTGGTCTGTATCACACCTGATACAAGATGGTGGTCACGGAACGTCGTGTGCCTTCCGCGCGCGCGTGCACGCGACTTGCGTCATGCCTCTCACGCAAACGCCCGGAGCATGCTACTTTCCTTAACTCGCGCCGGTTGAGATGAGGCTTGCTCACGTGCGGTGTTGTCACCTCATCGCGTTCGCCGTCGCGGCACCATAGGTCCGTGGAGACTCCGATGTCGAAGTTTTCCGACAGTTCACTGGCGATCGCGCGTCACGCATCGCCGGCACAAGCGCGTACGCTGTCGCAGCTCGTGCCGGTCGAGCCCGCGACCAAACCCAGCATCCGTATTCTCATCGCCGACGACGAACGCACGCTGCGCGAGAGCTGCGCCAGCGTACTCGGCGTCGAGGGCTACAACGTCACGGTCACGGGGCGCGGCGAAGAAGCGCTCGACTTGTTGCGGCGGCGTCCCTTCGACATCGTGCTGCTCGATCTCTACATGACGCCGGTGAGCGGCAGCGAGCTGCTCGCGGCCGCGCTCGCCGCCCATCCGGAGACGATCGCGATCGTCATCACCGGAAAGCCGAGCGTCGAGGCGAGTCTCGAAGTGCTGCGGGCAGGCGCGTGGGATTTTCTCCCCAAGCCGTTCACGGGCAGCCAGCTGCAGGTGCTGGTGGGGCGCGCCGCGCACGCCGTCGCGGTGGCGCGCGAGTCGCGCGCGCTGCGCGAGCAGGGCGGCGAGGCCGAGCCCGGCGACCGCATCGCGGTGCTGGGCAACGCGCCCAAGTATCGCGACACGATCGCCCTGGCGCGGCGCGTCGCCGCCACCGATGCGTCGGTGTTCATCACGGGCGAGAGCGGCAGCGGCAAGGAGCTGATCGCGCAATTCATCCACCATCGCAGCCGCCGCGCCAGCCGGCCGGTGGTCGCCGTGAACTGCGCCGCGCTGCCCGAGATGCTGCTCGAGTCGGAAATGTTCGGGCACTGCAAGGGCGCATTCACGGGCGCGGTGCGCGACAAGCCCGGGCTGCTCGAGACCGCCAACGGCGGGACCATGTTCCTGGACGAGCTGATCGAGATGTCGAAGCCGATCCAGGCGAAGCTGCTGCGCGTGATCCAGGACGGCGTGGTGCGGCGCGTGGGCAGTGAGACGACCGACGCGGTCGTGAACGTGCGCTTCATCGCGGCCACCAATCGCGACCCCGAGGACGCGGTGGCGGCGGGTGCGCTGCGCGAGGATCTGTACTACCGCCTGCGCGTCGTGCCGATCCACGTGCCGGCGCTGCGCGAGCGGGTGGACGACATCCCGCTCCTGGCCGAGCACTTCCTGGGATTCTACTGGAACCGCCATCGCGCGGGGGAACAGCCGGTGCCGCAGCTCTCCAAGGCCGCGATCTGGGCGCTACGGGCCCACTCCTGGCCCGGCAACGTGCGCGAGCTGCAGAACGTCATCGAGCACGCGGTCGTGCTGCTCGAGCCCGGCGCCGACGTGCAGCCCGAGCACATCCCGTTCATCAGCGACCACGGCTCCGACCCCGAGCTGGGGGACCTCGAGGAGACCGCGGATAGGGGCGAGAGTTATTACGAGGCGCGCGACCGCCTGCTGGCGCGCTTCGACCGCCGCTTCCTGACGCGCGTGGTGATCCGCGCCGGCGGCAACCTGTCCAAGGCGGCGCGCTTGGCCAAGGTGGACCGCACGACCTTCTACCGGCTGATGAGCCGGCACGGCCTGCAGCGCAACCTGCTGCCCGGCTCGGAATCGGAAGCGGAGTGAGAGCGAGCCCCGGGCGCGGCGGCGTGTTCCCGGCGACTCCGCCGGTCGCGCTGTCGCCGCCGCTCCCGCCCTCCCCACCGGCCCTGACCTCGCTGGCGTTCGATACGCCCCTGGCGGGCGTGGCGTCGGCGGTGGTCACCACCGCCACCCGGCGCGTGGCGCGCCGCTGGCGCGAGGAGGCGGCCGGCAATGGCCTGCCCGCCGCCGACGAGGAAGTCGTCGCCGGTCTGCTCGCGGCGCTCGCCCTCGCGGTCGATCAGGAGCGACCCGACTACGTCACCGAGCTGCTCCCCCGCCCCGCCGCCGGGCTGGGCCAGCGCCTGGTCGACATGCTGCGCTCGGAGCTGTTGCGCGCCTGGTCGAATGGGACGCCGCCGGTGTCGCCCGCCGCCATGCTCGGCCCCTTGAACGCGCTGGAGCAGGTGCGGCAGGCGATCGACCGTCATGACCTGCGCCAGCTCGAATCCCATCTCAACGGCGTGCAGGGTCTCGATCTGCTGGTCGAGGTGATCCACGACCTGCGCTCGCCGCTCACGTCGATCCTGTTCCTGGCCGAGACGCTGCAGCGGGGGCAGAGCGGCGGCGTGAATCCCGTGCAGCACCGCCAGCTGGGGTTGATCTACAGCGCCGCGCTGGGCCTCTCGTCCATCGTGAGCGACACGATCGAGCTGGCGCGCGGCGGCGACGAGCTGGCCGACCGCGAGGTCACGCCGTTCTCCGTCACGGAGCTGTTCGAGTCGATCCGCAGCATCGTGCGGCCGCTGGCCGAGGAGAAGGGCCTGTCGCTGCGGTTCGGCCTGCCCACGAGCGACCGCCGCTTGGGCCACCCCGTGGCGCTGTCGCGGGTGCTGCTCAACCTGACGACGAACGCCATCAAGTTCACGGAGCAGGGCTTCGTGGAGATCACCTGCGAAGAGCGGCCCGATGGGCGCGTGCGCTTCTCCGTGCACGACTCCGGGCCGGGCGTGAACCCGGACGCGCTCGCGACGCTGTTTCAGCCGTTCCGGCGCGCCCGCGGCCGGGACGCCTACTGTTTCTCGGGTACCGGCCTCGGCCTCGCGATCACCCGCAAGCTGGTGCGGGCGCAGGGCTCGACGCTCGAGCTCGAGACCCGCCCCGGCTGGGGCACCTGTTTCTTTTTCGAGCTGGACCTGCCGCCGCACGCCGCCACGTTCAGCGGCATGCCGCTGGCCTCGCGCACGCTCTAAAGCCACCGCCTCAGTTCCTGATCGTCACCATCACGACCGCCGCGGTCGCCCGATTCCCGGCGGCGTCGCGCGCGGTCGCGGTCAGGGCGTGGGACCCGTTCGGCACGGCACGCGAATCCCAGCGCAGCGTGTACTTGGTGAATCGGTCTTTCCGCACCAGCGTGGGAGCCGCGACTTCGGGCCCGATGTCGCGGCCGTCCACGCGGAACTGCACGCCCGCCACGCCCCGGTCGTCCACCGCCGTCGCGATCAGGTCGACGGTGCCGTCGAGGGCGCGCGAGCCGGTGGCTCCCGGCTGGAACAGCGACACCACGGGCGGAGCCACGTCGGGCGTCGTATCGGGATGGCGCGCCTTCCACAGGGCGACCACGCTGTCCCACAGCTGCAGGCCCCGGGCGCCCGTCGCGAGCGTGAAGCAGCCCGGCAGCGGCTCCGGAAACGGACCGTTGCCCTCCCAGATCATGATGTTGTCGGCGCACTCGCTCAGGCGTCCCGGCGGGGGCGCCATGTACATGTCCGCGTGGTTCGACCCGATCGAGGAATCGTCCGCGAAGAAGACGTTGTGGGAGAGCCTCAGCTGCGGGCCGCGCGTGACGCTCCACTTCCAGAACCCCTCGTGGCGCGGCGGCGCCTCGCGCACCTCGTAGATCCCGTCCATCACCTGCAGACGCAACAGCGAGTTCTGGATCGTCACGACGTTGGCGCGTCCGTCGGGCACCGTCTGGCCCCGGTCTTCGAGCGAGCTCATCACGTCGTAGCAGCCGTCGAAGAAGGATGAGTCGATCAGCCCGCTGTTGTACCAGTCGTTCTCGATGCAGTCGTCCCGCCCGTACACCACGTGCACGTTGCGGATGGTCCAGTCGCGGTCGCCGCCGGCATCGAGGCTGACGCCTTTTCCGTACGCGAAGCTCGTGAAGTTCTCGACGGTGAACGCGGGGGCGTCGAAGCGGTTGGTGTAGCCGGCCACCATGCCGTACGTCTCGTGGATCGTGTTCCACGAGGCCGCCGGTGGAAACGCCCCCAGCGCTTCCCCACCGCTCCAGCAGATGCCGGCGCCGCCCGCGACGTGGATGACGATATGGCTGGTCGTGGGCAGCAGGAACTGCGCGCCCGTCGCCGCCACGGCCGTTCCCGCAGCCACATGGTCGCGGTCGTAGGGCGCCGGCTGTTTGCCGGGAGGAAGCGTGACCGTGGGCGGCTGCGTGAGGCACGAGGACGGGCCCAGGGCGCTGCCGCCGGACGACGTTCCGCCGGCGGCCACGCCGAGCACGACCCCGATCACGGCCCACCACGCGTGCAGCGTTCGCATGAGCGATGCAGCGTGGCAAGGTCAGTACCGCGCGCGCACTGGTGATCCGCGGCCGTACGGCGGGTAACAGCGCGGCGCGGCGTCGCAGAACGCCAGCGGAGTTGTAAGTCGTGCGCGGCAACGTGGCGCGCGCCGCTCCACCGCCCGCAGCGTAACCCCTTCCACCGCAAAGCCGCCCGCGCGCGCCGCCGCGTGCATACAACCTGCTTTGTCCGGCGGCGCACTCACCACGTGGACGGCATGACGACGATTCCGGCAGCTGCGACCGCTTCGGTTCCCCCGCCAGTGCCACGGCAGGATTTCCTGCCGTTCGCGCCTCCGCTCATCGGCGAGGAGGAGATCGCCGAGGTCGTCGACACCCTGCGGTCGAGCTGGATCACGACCGGGCCGAAGACCAAGCGATTCGAGCAGGATTTCGCCGCCTACATCGGCGCGCCCGGCGCGCTGGCGGTGAACTCGTGCACCGCGGGCCTGCATACCGCGCTGGTGACCCTGGGCATCGGTCCGGGCGACGAGGTGATCACGACGCCCACGACGTTCGCGGCCTCCGTTAACGTGATCGAGCACGTGGGCGCCCGGCCCGTCCTGGTGGACGTGGAGCCGGACACCCTGAACATCGATCCCGCGCTCGTCGCCGCGGCGATCACGCCGCGCACCCGCGCCATTCTCCCCGTCCACTACGCCGGCCACCCGGCCGACCTCGACCGCATCGGTGAGCTCGCGGCGGCGCATCGGCTCACGGTGATCGAGGACGCCGCGCACGCCGTGGCGGCCCGCTACCGGGGCCGTCTCATCGGCGCCGGCGACAACCCCGTGGCCTTCAGCTTCTACGCGACCAAGAACCTCACGACCGCGGAGGGCGGGATGCTCACGGGCGAGGCCGCGTTTCTCGATCGCGCCCGCATCGTGAGCCTGCACGGCATGAGCCGCGATGCCTGGAAGCGCTACGACAAGGGCGGGCACTGGCACTACGACATCGTGGTGCCCGGCTTCAAGTACAACATGACCGACATCCAGGCCGCGCTGGGACTGTGGCAGCTGCGCAAGCTCGCCGGCTTCCAGGAGCGCCGCCGGGCGGTGATCGGGATGTACGACGCGGCGTTCGCGGCCGAGGACGCGCTCGAGCTGCCGGCGCGACGCCCCGAGGTGGAGCACGCCTGGCACCTGTACGTGCTGCGGCTCGTGCCCGGCGTGCTCGGCATCGACCGCGATGCGTTCATCGACGAGCTGCGGCAGCGCAACATCGGCACCTCGGTCCACTTCATCCCCATCCACCTGCATCCCTACTACCGGGACAAGTACGGCTACCGGCCCGACAGCTTCCCGGTGGCGCACGCGAACTATCAGCGGATGCTGAGCCTGCCCTTGAGCGCCGGCTTGAGCGACGCCGATGCCCGCGATGTGATCGAGGCCGTGTTGGATGTCGTGCGCCGGCACCGGCGCTGAGGCCTTGGCCCCATGAGCCGTCGCGTTCTGGTGATCGCGGCCCATCCCGACGACGAGCTGCTGGGGTGCGGCGGCACGCTCGCCCTGCACACCCGCGCCGGGGACGAGGTCACCGCCGTGGTCGCGTGCGAGGGGGAGTCGCTGCGCTACGGGCCCGGCGGCGCCGGCCAGGTGGAGCACATGCGGCGCGCCGCGCGCACGCTCGGCCTGGTGGAGTCGCGACCGCTGGGGTTTCCGGATCAGCGGCTCGACACCCAGTCGCTGCTCGACCTCATCGTGCCGCTGGAGCGGACCGTCCGCGAGCTGCGCCCGGCCGTCGTGTACTGTCAGTTCGGGGGCGACGCCAACCAGGATCACGCGCTGCTGTTCCGGGCCGCGCTCGTCGCCACGCGTCCGATCGAGCCGTTCATCGAGGCGGTGTACGCCTTCGACACGGCGAGCAGCACCGAGTGGGGCTACCCGCGCAGCTTCGTCCCGGACACGTGGGTGGACATCTCGACGACGCTCGAGCAGAAGATCGCGGCCATGGCCTGCTACGAGAGCGAGGTGCGCCCCTATCCGCACCCGCGCTCGCTCGACGCGCTGCGCCATCGCGCCCGCGCCTGGGGCAATCAATGCTGCATGGACGCCGCCGAAGTGTTCATGACCGTGCGGCGCACGCTGCGCGCGGGGGCGGCGGTCTGATACACGAGTGTGACTAAAGTGTCGCCGTTGAGTAGCAGCCGGGCGCGCGCCGCGGCGCGACGCCGCCTCGCGCAGTCTCGGCACGAGACGTGATAACCAGCGCCACGGGCACCTACGCCCGGCACGCTCGCGCCACCCTCAACCAGGGCTGAGATGACTTCGATCCGCCTCGAGCTGGACCAGGTCGCCCAGGGATTCTTCTGGCCCGTGCGGGCCCTCGCCGCCGCCGTGCGCGCGCTCGACAGGGAGCTGCGCCACGCCGGGGTGCGCCGGGCCGTGAAGATGGCCGTGGACTTCTCCTGCGGCGCGGCCGCCGTCGTCACGGCGGTGGCCGTGGGCGAAGGCATCCGCACGGTCGGCGTCGGCGAAACTGCCTCGCTCGCCCTGCTGGTGGGACTCGTCCTGGTCGTGGCGGACGGGTTGGGTGGCAGCTACCGGGCTATCTGGCGCTACACCAGCATGCGGGAAGCGCTCGCCCTCAGCGTGTCGAGCGCCATCGTGCTGGGCGCGCTGCTGGCGCTGCGGGGGCTCGGGACGCTGGGCATGTCGGTGGCCACCCTGCTCCTGGTCGTGCTGCTGATGCTGTTCCTGTGCGTGGGCGTCCGCGCGCTGCGCCGCTGGTCGGTGACCGAGGCGAAGCAGCGGGCGCGGCCGGCGCGCGCGGGGGTCGCTCCACGCCACCGCGTGCTGATCGCCGGGGCGGGCCAGCACGGTCTGTCCATCGGGCGCGAGCTGATGGAGGGCGCCGCCCCGAGCGTGCAGCTGGTCGGCTTCCTCGACGACGATCCCGCCAAGCACGGCGCCCTGCTGAACGGCGTGTCGGTGCTGGGCGGCGTGCGCGACGCCGTCGCGCTGGCGCAGGGGTACGACGTGGATGAGGTGATCGTCGCGATGCCCTCGGCCACCCGCGCCGTGGTGCGCGCGCTCGGCCGGCGCCTCGAGCAGGTGGGCATCCGGGTGCGGGCGATCGGCGGCATCGACCGGTTCGTGCGCGGGCGCGACGTGCACCGTCCCGGGAGCGTGACGCTGCACGAGCTGCTCGACGGAGCCCCCGTCCCCGTGGCTCCGACCGCGCATGCCACCACCGACGGCAGCCGCCGCGTGCTCGTGACCGGCGGGGCCGGGTTCATCGGCTCGCACTTGACGCGCATGCTGCTCGACCGGGGCTACTGCGTGCGGGTGCTGGACCGATTCGACTACGGGCGGGCCGGGATCGAGGGACTGCGGCATCCGCGCCTCGAAGTGCTCGGCGGCGACGTCTGCTCGAGCCGCGATGTCGGTCGCGCGCTGCGTGACGTGCACGGCGTGATCGCCCTCGCCGCCATCGTGGGCGACCCCGCCTGTAACCTGGACCCCGAAGAGACGATCAATCTCAACTACACGGCGACCAAGATCCTCATCGAGGCGTGCAACTTCCACCGCGTGCGGCGGCTGGTGTTCGCCTCGAGCTGCAGCGTGTACGGGGCCAGCGCCGGCGGCGCCCTGACCGAGCAATCCCGGCTCAACCCGGTGTCCTTGTACGCGCGCACGCGGGTGTTGAGCGAGAACATCCTGTTCGACCGCGCCGGCGACGTGGAGCCCGTGGTGCTGCGGCTCTCCACGGTGTTCGGGCTCTCGCCCCGGATGCGCTTCGACCTCGTGGTGAACACGCTCACGGTGCGGGCGGTGGCGGACGGTGGAATCACCATCAACGGCGGCAACCAGTGGCGCCCCAACGTGCACTGCCGCGACGCCGCGCGGGCGTTCATCGCCGCCCTCGAAGCTCCGGCCGAGCGCGTCGCCGGCGAGATCTTCAACGTCGGGGGCGACGCCCTGAACCACACGATCGCGCAGCTGGGCGACATGGTGGCAGAGATCGTGGGCGACGTCCAGATCGCGCGGCAACGCGACGGGACCGACCTGCGGGACTATCGCGTCAGCTTCGCCAAGATCCGCCGGGTGCTGGGATTCGAGCCCGAGTGGACCGTGGCCGCGGGGATCCGTGATGTCGCGGCCGCCGTGCGCGCGCAGCCCGCGCTCCGCGACTATCAGAATCCCGTGTACCACAACGTCCAGGCGCTGCGGCAGACGCTCACGATGCCGCGCCGGCGGCGTGGGGACTGGACGGCCGCGCGCGAGCCGACCCCCGCGACCCCCGGGTAAGGGGAGGCGCGACCGTGCTCGCAGCGGCGCGAACGACCGACTTCCTGGTGGTGGGGGGCGGCATCCTCGGCCTCACCCTCGCCCTCGAGCTCAAGCGCCGCCATGGTGACTGCTCGGTCACACTGCTCGAAAAGGAACGCGCCTGCGGCCTGCACGCGAGCGGGCGCAACTCGGGCGTGTTGCACGCCGGCTTCTACTACACGGCCGACACGCTCAAGGCGCGGCTGACGCGCGAGGGCAACCGCCAGCTCGCGGCCTATTGCGTCGAGCGCGGGCTGCCGCTCGACCGTTGCGGCAAGCTGGTGGTGGCGCGCGACGCCGCCGACCTCCCCGGCCTCGATGAGCTCGAGCGCCGGGGCCGGGCCAACGGGGTGCCCCTGGCGGTCGTGTCGGCCGACGACGTCCGCCGGCTCGAGCCTCGGGCCCGCACGTACGAGCGGGCGCTGTTCTCTCCCTCCACCGGAACCGTGCAGCCGGCCGAGGTCGTGACGAGTCTCGTGGCCGACGCGCGCGCCGCCGGTATCGCGGTGCTCACCGGTGTGGCGTATCGGGGGCGGGAGCCCTCTGGCAGTGCCGTCCGCACTTCGGCCGGCACCATCGACGCCGGCTATCTCGTGAACGCCGCCGGCCTGTACGCCGATCACGTGGCGCGCGACTTCGGGTTCTCCCAGCGCTATCGCATCCTGCCGTTTCGCGGACGCTACCTCCTGGCCGAGCCCGGCGCGCCGGGCGTGCGCACCCACGTGTATCCGGTGCCGGCACTCGCCAACCCGTTCCTCGGCGTCCACGTCACCCGCGGGGTGGGCGGCGGCAGCGTCAAGATCGGGCCCACCGCGTCACCCGCGCTGTGGCGCGAGCAGTACGATGGCTGGCGCAACTTCCGGCTCGACGAGTGCCTCACGATCGCCACCCGGGAGCTGGGGATGCTGTGGCGCGACGACTGCGGATTCCGGCGTCTCGCCCTGGCGGAGCTGAAGAGCTACGGGCGACGCGCGCTGATCCGCCGGGCGGCGGCCCTGGTCGACGGCGTCCGCCCGGCGGCGTTCCGCCGCTGGGGATCCACCGGGATCCGGGCGCAGCTGGTCGACGTGCGGGAGCGCCGCCTCGAGATGGATTTCCGCTACGAGGGCGACGACCGCTCGTTCCACGTCCTCAATGCCGTGTCGCCCGCGTTCACCTGCGCGTTCTCCCTGGCAGAGTATCTCGTGCAGCGCATCGGCGAGCGGCTTCACGTCGTGGCGGCGGCGTCATGACCGTCCTGACGCTCGCCGGCGCGCGCCGCCCCTCGCTCACCCAGAAGGCGTCATTCACCGTAGCCGCCTACGGGCTCGAGTACGGCGCCAAGATCGTGGTGGGCCTGGTGCTCACCCCGATCCTGGTGAGCCGCCTCGGCCAGGCGCTGTACGGCGTGTTCGAGATGCTCGGCCGCCTGACCAGCTATGTGGCGCCGGTGAGCGGCCGCCCGCCCGAGGCGCTGCGCCTCGTGGTGGCGAACCGCCAGGCGGCGCACGACGCCGCGGCGCAGCGGCGGGCGGTGGGCGGCGCGCTCGTCGTCTGGCTGCTCTTCCTGCCGCTCGCCGCCGCCGCCGGCGCGGTGGTCACCTGGCTCGCGCCCACGCTCGCGGGCGTCGCGCCCGCGCTCGCGGGCACGGTGCGGCTCGCGTGCGCGGCGCTCGTCGGCGCGGTGCTCCTGGGCGGCCTGCTCGCCGTGCCGGAATCGGTCCTGTTCGGGGCGAACCTCGGCTACAAGCGCATGGAGCTGCAAGCGGGGTTGAGCGTCGTGGGCGGGGTCCTGACCGCCGCGGCCGCCTACGCCGGGCTGGGACTCGCCGGCGTGAGCGCCGCGCAGCTCCTGGTCGCCGCCCTCACCGGCCTGTGCTACTGGGGGATCGCGCGCGCCTATGTCACGTGGTTCGGGGCCGCGCGCCCCACCCGCGTCGACCTGCGCGCCCTGTTCGCGATGAGCGGCTGGCTCTCCCTGGGCGACGTGATCGCCAAGCTGCTGCTGGCGAGCGACCTCGTCATCCTCGGGTTCATGCTGTCGCCCTCGGTGGTCACGACCTATGTCCTCACGAGCTACGCCGCGCGCACCGCCGTGAACCTGCACAGCGCGGCGATCACGGCGGCCATGCCGGGCCTGGGCGGCCTCATCGGCAAGCGACACTTCGCCTGGGCGGCGCTGGTGCGTCGCGAGATCTTCGCCCTGACGTGGCTCTTCGTGACCGCGGCGGGAGCGACGATTCTCATGTGGAACCGCTCGTTCGTGACGCTGTGGGTAGGCGGCGGCCAGTGGGCGGGGACGCTCGTGGACCTCCTCATCGTCGTCACCGCGGTACAGACCGCGTTCATCCGCACGGACTCGAACATCATCGACGCCGCGTTGCATCCCTGGCGCCGGGTGCGGGTCGGCGCCGTGGCGGCGGCCGTGTCGCTCGTCGCCATGGTGGCGTTCACGCGCTGGCTCGGCCTCCCCGGGCTCTGCCTCGGCATCGTCACGGGCCGGGCGGTGCAGACCCTCGCCTACCCGGGGCTCGCGCACGCCTGCCTCGACGGGGCGACGCGGGAGACGCCCTGGCCGGCGGCGCGGCCCCTGGTCGCGATGGCGCTGCTGTTCGGCGCCGCCGCGGCGCTCGGCAGTCGCGTGGTGGTTTCCGGGTGGCTGGCGTGGGTCGGAGGCGTGACCCTGAGCGCGGCGCTCGCCGCGGGTCTCGCGTTCGCGGCCGGACTGTCGCCCGATGCGCGGCGCGGCGTCATCGGGCGCGTGCGGGCGATGGCGGGACGCGGGACTGGGGGCGGCCCGGCATGACGCAGGCCCCGCTCCGGTTTCGCGAGCTCGCCGGGCTGCCCCAGCTCGCGTGGATCGCCAGTGCGGCGCCCGCCGGCGACGACGTGGTCGTGTACCATGGCTCGGCCGTCGAGCGCTCGCCCGAGTGGCTGGTCGAGGGCGTGTGGGACGACGAGTTCCCGGCCGGCGGGTTTCACACGAGCCCTCACTTTTTCGGCAGCGGCATTCGCGTCGCGGAGGGGCGGCTCTATTTCGTTCCCTCCAGCGCGCTGGTGAACCGGCTGGTGTACTGCCGCTACCGGGACCGTATCGTGGTCTCGAACAGCCTGGCGCTGCTGCTCGGCTTCACGGGCGCCACCCTCAATCCCGCGCACCAGTATCGCGCGGAGACGTACGCCCTCCGACACGGCGTCGGGCGCTACCCCCGCAGCTTCACCGTGACGCACCCGGAGATCCGCTCGTTCTACCAGCTGTACGACGAGTGCCTCGTGCTCGGCTCGGGCGACCTCGCCTTCGAGTCGCTGCGGCGCGCGCCGCACATCACGTCGTTCGAGCATTACCGGGCGCTGCTCGGGGAGGCGCTCGGCCGGCTGCGGGCCAACTACGCCAGTGCCGCGCGCCGCCTGCCCATGACCGCGTTCGCGACCATCTCCTCGGGTTACGACTCGGCCGCCAGCGCCGCGCTCGTGGCGCCGCTCGGCATCGCCACGTGCTTCACCAGCCGGCGCTCCAACTCTCACATCCCGGCGTGGCTCAGCCGGCGCGCGGCCATCGACGACGGCAAGCCGATCGCCGACCTGCTCGGCCTGCGCACCGTCTATCTCGACCGCCGGGTCCCCGTCGACGGGGACGAGCTCTACTTTCTCGCGCCGGGCTGCGCGCCGACCATGACGGTCCTGCACCCGCTCGCGAGACACTTGCAGCAGCGCGGCGGGCCGGCCGTGCTGTTCACCGGATTCCAGGGGGACGAAATGTGGGACGTGAACCGCTGGGAGCGTGCCTATCAGGACGCGGGCCTGGTGCGCGGCGACACGACCGCGTTGATGCTGTCCGAGATCCGGCTGAAAGCCGGTTTCGTCAACGTCGCGGTGCCGTCGCTGTTCGCCCGCGCGGTGCGGGATATCTCGGCGATCTCGGTGTCGGACGAGATGGCGCCGTGGCGCGGGGACTCGGGCTACGAGCGGCCCATCCCGCGACGGATCCTCGAGACGGCGGGGGTCCCCGGGGCGCTGTTCGGCGGGCGCAAGAAAGCGATCGTGGAGCGGCGCACCTACCCCGCCAACCGGGCGCTGCGCCGCGACTTCTTCGCGTATCTGCAAACGCAGGGCCGCTGCTCCGGCGCGTTCGTCTACCTGCACGGCGCCGTGAACCGCTGCGTGTTCCCGTTCGTGCGCGCGTGGGACCTCGTGCGCAAGCGATTCTTCGGCATCGAGCCACCCACCATCCCCGCGGCGTACGTCTGGAAGCGCTTCGACTTCGCCTCGATGATGTTCGCCTGGGCCGCGGGGGCGCTGAGCGCCCGGTTCGCCGCCGTGTTACGGGACAGCGGCGCGACGCGGCCCTCGTCTCCGGCCCGCCGCCATTCGGACACTGATCCCGGGCAGGTGGTCCCATGGGCGCGTCCCACCGTCGAGGGTGCGCGGGTGGTCCTCCCATGAGCGCCGTCCTCAAGCGAGTGCTCGACGTCGTGCTCTCGGCGATCGCGCTGGTGCTGCTCAGCCCGATCCTGTCGCTCGCCGCGTTCGGCATCTGGCTCTCCGACCGCAGCCCGATCCTGTACCGCGCGCGCCTCACGGGGCGCAACGGCCGGCCGTTCACGATGTACAAGCTCCGCACCATGCGGGTGAATCACGGCGCGTTCCAGAGCGTCATCACCGCCGATCAGGATCCCCGCGTGTTCCCGTTCGGGGCCTGGCTGCGGCGTGCCAAGGTCGACGAGCTGCCGCAGCTCATCAACATCCTGCGTGGCGACATGTCGATCGTGGGACCGCGGCCGGAGCACCCCGACATCGTGACCCGTCACTATCGGCCGGAGCACCGCGAGCTGCTGGACGTGCGCCCCGGGCTCACGAGTCCCGGCACGCTGTACGACTACGCCCACGGCGACGCGATCGTCGGTCGCAGCAATCCGGAGCGCGGCTACGTAGAGCGGCTACTCCCGCTGCGGCTCGCGCTCGACCTGGTGTACGTGCGCCGCGCGTCGCTCGCCTACGATGCCGCGCTCGTCGCCCGCACGGTGCGCATGATCGCCGCGACGGTGCTGGGGCGCGGCGCCTCGGAAGATCTGCCGGAGCTGATCCAGGCCCGGCGCCTCCTCGGCACCGCTTCCTCGGTCGACACTCGGGACGAGCGCGCTCGTCGTACGGCGGCTGCCTACCCGTAAGGAGGTTGTCCGATGCGCCCGCGCCCTCGACACTACGCCGCCGCCATCCGCGGACTGGTGGCCATGGCGGCCATTGCGACATGTCGCGGCGACCAGGGACCCGAGGCTCCGACGCCGCGCGCCGGCGCGCCTCGCCCCAGCTTCGCCACGACGCCGCCCGCGAGCGTCACGCTGGTCGGCGCCGGTAACATCGCGCGCTGCGACCGCACCAACGACGAGGCCACGGCGAACCTGCTCGACGCGATCCCGGGAACCGTGTTCGCGCTCGGCGACAACACCTATCCCGGCGGCACGGCCGGCACCTACACGAACTGCTACAACCCCACGTGGGGGCGCCAAAAGGCGCGTACCTACCCCGCCGTGGGCAATCACGAATACGACTCGAGCAGCACCGCGGCCGGCTACTTCGGCTACTTCGGCGCGGCCGCCGGCGATCCGACCAAGGGCTACTACAGCTACGAGCTCGGCGCCTGGCACGTCATCGTGCTGAACAGCAACACTACGTTCGTCTCCACGGCCGTCGGCTCGCCCCAGGAGACGTGGCTCAGGGCCGATCTCGCGGCGAACACGAAGCGCTGCATCGTCGCCATGTGGCACCACCCGCGCTTCTACTCGACTACGTCCAGCTCGTTCTCCCCGACCACATCGGTCAAGCCGTTCTGGGACGACCTGTACAACGCGCACGCGACCTTGATCCTCAACGCGCACATGCGCGACTACGAGCGGTTCGCCCCGCAAACGTCGGCCGGCGTCGCCGACCCGAACGGCATTCGCGAGATCATCGTGGGGACGGGCGGCGAGGGGCTCGACGCCACCAACACCCTGATCATCCCGAACAGCGCAGCCCGCATCAGCGGCGTGTACGGCGTCCTCAAGCTGACCCTCTACGACGGCTCGTACACCTGGCAGTTCGTCCCCGTGGCGGGACAGACGGCGACCGACGGCGGGAGCGCTGCCTGCTACGGGGCGGGACCGATCCCTCCCACCGTGAATGCCGGCCCCGACCTCACCGCCACTACCGGCGACACGGTCACGCTTACCGCCAGCTTCACGGACGCGGGCGCGAACGACGCGCCCTGGACCTACGCGATCACCTGGGGCGACGGCGGCTCGACCAGCGGCACCGCGGCGAGCGCGTCGACCCCGATCACGGCCTCACATGTCTACACGGCAGCGGGCCTGGACAGCGTGCGCGTCGCCGTCACGAACGCGGCTGGATTATCAGGAAGCGATTCGCTCGCGGTCCAGGCCAGCACCCCCGGCGCCCCCATCCTGGTCGGCGCCGGCGACATCGCCGACAGCTCGACCAAGGGTGACTCCCTCACCGCGAACCTGCTCGACGGCATCGCCGGCACGGTGGTCGCGCTGGGCGACAACGCCTACCCGATGGCCTCGAGCGCCGACTACACGAAGTGGTACAACCCGACGTGGGGCCGCCAGAAGACGCGCACCCGCCCGGTGCCCGGCAACCACGAGTACTCGAACGGCTCGGCACCGGGCTATTTCGGCTACTTCGGCGCCATCGCCGGCGATCCGTCCAAGGGCTACTACAGCTACAACCTGGGCGACTGGCACATCCTCGCGCTCAACAGCGAGCTCGACGTCACGCCGGCCGGAGCCGAGGTGCAGTGGCTGCGCAGCGACCTGGCCCTGTACAGTAAGAAGTGCACGCTCGCCTACTGGCACGAGCCGCGCTTCGTGTCCGGCGTCAACATCACCAGCAACCCCAAGTACCAGACGCTGTGGGACACGCTGTACGCCTACGGCGCGGACGTGGTGCTGAACGGGCACAAGCACAGCTACGAGCGGCTCGCGCCGCAGTCCCCGTCCCAGCAGCTCGACACGCTGTACGGCATCCGGGCGTTCGTGGTGGGGACGGGCGGCACGGGGTTGGACGGCGGGGAGCCGCCCGCCGTGCCCAACAGCGAGGTACGAAACACTAACACCTGGGGCGTTCTCAAGCTGACGCTGAACACGGGCGGGTATACCTGGCAGTTCGTCCCCGTCGCGGGCCAGACGTTCGCCGATGCGGGGAGCGCCTTGTGCCACGATGCCCCCAGCCGCGTCAACCACCCGCCCGCCGCCTCAGCCGGCGGCCCGTACACGGGTAACGAAGGCGGGGCCGTCGCATTCGACGGCAGCGGGTCCGCTGATCCGGACGGCGACGCTCTCACCTACGCGTGGAGCTTCGGCGACGGAACCAGCGGCACCGGGGTGCGGCCGAGTCACAGCTACGCCGACAATGGTACGTATACGGTGACGCTCACCGTGACCGACGCGCGCGGAGCCGCGAGCGCGCCGGCCAGCACGACCGCCACGATCGCCAACGTCGCGCCGAGCGTCACGGCGAGCGCCCAGTCGGCGACCGCCGGAGCGAGCTTCACCTTCACCGCCCGCTTCAGCGACCCCGGGACGGCCGACGGTCCCTGGTCGTACACGATCAACTGGGGCGACGGCACGACCCCGACGGCGGGGAGCGTCACGAGTCAGGCGAGCGCGATTACGGCCGCGCACACGTACGTCGCCGTGGGCACGGACACGGCGCAGGTGACGGTAACCGACAAGGACGGCGGCGTGGGCGCTGCGGCGGCGATCGTCACGGTCAGCACGAATCATCCACCCACGGCGGTGCCGGGTGGGCCATACTCGGGGGTGGAGGGCACGGCGGTCAGCTTCAACGGCACCGGCTCTTCCGATCCGGACGGCGACGCGGTCACAGACGCCTGGACGTTCGGAGATGGGGGCAGCGCCCCCGGCGCCACACCTTCACACGTCTATGCCGACGACGGCGGCTACACCGTCACCTTGACCGTGACCGATTCCCACGGCGCGGCGAGCGCCCCCGTCTCCACGACGGCGACGATTGCGAATGTGGCGCCGACAGTCAGTGCGGCGGCGAGCCAGACCGCGACGGCGGGAAAGCCGGTCACGCTCAGCGCGACCTTCAGCGACCCCGGCGTGAACGACCGGCCCTGGACGTACACGTTCACCTGGGGCGACGGCTCGGCGCCCACGACGGGAAGCACCACGAGCCAATCGACTATCCGTGCGACGCATACCTTCGCCGCCGCAGGCAGCGCCGTCGTCCAGGTGACCGTGACCGATAAAGACGGCGGAGCGGGCTCCGCCACCACGACGGTCACGATCAAGAGCAGCCACAAGGGGCCGTGACGGCGGGCCGTGGTATGGTAGCCGCCGATTTGTAAGGGCGTTGCCACAAGGGAGCACTAAAGCCGTGCGGGCTGCGCCGGCAAGCAGCTGTGCAACCACGAGTTATCCGCGTGTGTTGCGCGCACGCAACATGCAGAAGCAACACCCAATGCCCATCCGTGCGCGCTCCGTCGCCACCGCGGCCCGCACGCTGATCGCGCTGCTGGCCATGACCACCTGCCGTGGGGACCAGGGACCCGAGGCCCCGATCGAGCGAGCTACGGGGGCCCGGCCCAGCTTCAGCACGGTCCCGGGCGCCGTGACGCTGGTCGGGGCCGGCAACATCGCGCGCTGCGACCGCACCAACGACGAGGCTACGGCGAACCTGCTGGACGCGATTCCCGGAACGGTCTTCGCGCTCGGCGACAACGCCTATCCCGGCGGCACGGCCTCGACCTACACGAACTGCTACAACCCCACGTGGGGGCGCCAAAAGGCGCGTACCTCCCCCGCCGTGGGCAATCACGAATACGACTCGAGCAGCACCGCGGCCGGCTACTTCGGCTACTTCGGCGCCGCCGCCGGCGATCCAACGAAGGGCTACTACAGCTACGAGCTCGGCGCCTGGCACGTCATCGTCTTGAACAGCAACAACACGTTCGTCTCGACGGCCGTGGGCTCACCGCAAGAGCTCTGGCTCAAGGCCGATCTCGCGGCGAACACGAAGCAGTGCATCGTGGCGATGTGGCACCACCCGCGCTTCTACTCGACGACGTCGAGCTCGTTCACTCCCACGGCGACGGTGAAGTCGTTCTGGGACGACCTCTCCGCCGCGCACACGACGCTGATCATCAATGCGCACATGCGCGACTACGAGCGCTTCGCGCCCCAGACCACAGCCGGGGTCGCCGATCCCGTGAACGGGATCCGTGAGATCGTCGTGGGCACGGGCGGCGAGGGGCTGGACGGCGCCAATACGCTGATCATTCCGAACAGCGAAGCGCGCATCAGCGGCGTCTATGGCGTCCTCAACCTCACGCTGTACGACGGCTCGTATTCCTGGCAGTTCGTTCCGGTAGCGGGGCAAACGGCGACCGACGCGGGCAGCGGCACCTGCTACGGCGCGGGCCCCACGCCGCCCACTGTGAACGCCGGCCCCGACGTCACCGCCGCCACGGGCGACACGGTCACGGTCACGGCCACATTCACCGATCCGGGCCCGAACGACGCCCCCTGGACGTACACGGTGACCTGGGGCGACGGCAGCTCGACGAGCGGCGCCGCGTCGAGCAAGTCGGCCCCGATCACGGCTGCGCACGTCTACGCCACCATCGGCCTGGACAGCGTGCGCGTCACGCTCACCAACGCCTTCGGCTTGTCCGGGAGCGATGTGCTCGCCGTGCAGACCAATACGCCCGGCGCGCCGATCCTCGTCGGCGCCGGTGACGTCGCCGACGGCACCACCAAAGGCGACTCCCTCACGGCCAACTTGCTGGACGGCATTGGGGGGACCGTGTTCACGCTCGGCGACAACGCCTACCCGATGGGCGGGGCCAGCGACTACACGAATTACTACTCCCCTACGTGGGGCCGGCATAAGGCGCGCACCCGGCCCGTACCCGGTAACCACGAGTACTCGAACGGTGCCGCGCCAGGCTACTTCGGTTACTTCGGCGCTATCGCGGGCGATCCATCCAAGGGCTACTACAGCTACAACCTGGGCGACTGGCACATCATCGCGCTCAACAGCGAGCTCGACGTCACACCGACGGGAGCCGAGGTGCAGTGGCTGCGCACGGACCTGGCGCTGTACAACAAGAAGTGTACGCTCGCCTACTGGCACGAGCCGCGCTTCGTGTCCGGCATCGTCATCATCAGCAACCCCAAGTACCAGACTCTCTGGGACACGCTGTACGCGTACGGCGCGGACGTCGTGCTGAACGGGCACAAGCATAGTTATGAACGGCTCGCACCGCAGTCGCCGGCCCAGCAGCTCGACACGCTGTACGGCATCCGCGCGTTCGTGGTGGGCACCGGCGGCACCGGCGTCGACGGCGGCAATCCGCCGGCGGTCCCGAACAGCGAAGTGCGCAACACCACCACCTGGGGCGTGCTGAAGCTCACGCTGAACACCGGGGGTTACAGCTGGCAGTTCATCCCGGTCGCCGGGCAGAGCTTCGCCGACGCCGGGAGCGGTTTGTGTCATGACGCTCCCGGCAGTGTCAATCATCCGCCGACGGCGGTGGCCGGCGGCCCCTACACGAGCAACGAAGGCACGGCCATCGCCCTGGACGGCAGCGGGTCCACGGATCCGGACGGCGACGCCCTCACTTACGCCTGGAGCTTCGGGGACGGGAGCACGGGTACGGGCGTGCGGCCGAGCCATACGTACGCGGACAACGGCAGCTACACGGTGACGCTCACGGTGACCGACGGGCGCGGTGCGGCGAGCGCGCCGGCCACCGCGAGCGCCACCATCGCCAACGTGGCGCCCGTCGTGACCGCGGCCGCGCAGGCGGCGACGGCCGGAGCGAGCCTCACGTTCAGCGCCACCTTCTCGGACGCCGGCGCGAGCGACGGCCCGTGGGCCTACACCCTCGACTGGGGTGACGGGTCGCCCGTGACGACCGGGAGCGCCACCAGCCAGTCCGCGGGCGTCACGGCCGCCCACACCTACGCCGTCGCCGGCAGCGACACCGTGCAGGTGACGGTGACGGACAAAGACGGCGGCCTGGGCGTCGTCAAGGCGGCGGTGACGGTCGCCGCGACGAATCAGCCACCGACGGCCGCTCCGGGAGGGCCGTACTCCGGCACAGAAGGCGCTGCCGTGAGCCTCACCGGCAGCGGCTCGTCGGATCCCGACGGCGATACGCTGGCGTACGCCTGGACCTTCGGCGACGGCGTCACGGGTACCGGCGTCACGCCGAGTCACATGTACGCCGACACCGGCACGTATACGGTCACACTCGTCGTGACGGACACGCACGGCGCCGCGAGCACCCCCGTCACGACGACGACAACCGTCGCGAACGTCGCGCCGGTGGTGACGGCGACCGCCCAGTCGGCCAGCGCCGGCGCGAGCTTCACGTTCAGCGCTACGTTCTCGGACGCCGGCGCGAACGACGCGCCGTGGTCTTACACGATCGCTTGGGGCGACGGCTCGGCCTCGACCACGGGGAGCAGCACGAGCCAGTCGACCGCCATCACGGCCGCGCATACCTACGCCGCCGCAGGGACCGACACGGTTCTGGTCACGGTCACCGACAAGGACGGCGGGGCTGGGTCCGCGAAGGCCGCCATTACGGTCGCCGCCGTGAATCATCCGCCCACAGCGGCCCCCGGTGGACCCTACGCCGGTATCGAAGGTTCGGCGGTAACCGTCACCGGCTCCGGCTCCTTCGATCCGGACGGCGACGCCATCACGTACGCCTGGACCTTCGGAGATGGCGGCACCGGCACCGGCGTGGCTCCCACGCACGTCTATGCCGACAACGGCACCTACACCGTCACGCTGACGGTGACCGACTCGCACGGGGCGGCCAGCACGCCGGCCTCGACCACGGCGACGATCGCGAACGTGGCGCCAACCGTCAGTGGCGCAGCGAGCCAGACCGCCACCGCGGGCAGCCCCGTGACGTTGAGCGCGTCGTTCGCCGATCCCGGCGTGAGCGACCGGCCCTGGACCTATAGCTTTGCCTGGGGCGACGGTTCCGCGCCGACGAGCGGCAGCACGACCAGCCAGTCGACGATCAGCGCGACGCACACGTTCCCCGCGGCCGGGACCGCGGTCGTCCAGGTGACGGTCACCGACAAGGACGGCGCGTCCGGCTCGGCGGCGACGACCGTCACGATCAACCAGCCGCTCGCGTCGGTGACGCTGGTCGGCGCCGGGAACATCGCGCGCTGCGACCGCACCAACGACGAGGCGACCGCGAGCGTGCTCGACGGCATCCCCGGCACCGTGTTCGCGCTGGGTGACGCCGCCTATCCCAACGGCACACCGACCAACTACGCCAACTGCTATAACGCGAGCTGGGGACGCCATCTGGCGCGTACCACTCCGGTGACTGGAAATCACGACTACGACTCGAGCGCCACGGCGGCCGGGTACTTCGGATACTTCGGGGCGGCCGCGGGCGACCCGACCAAGGGTTACTACAGCTACGACCTGGGCCCCTGGCACATCATCGTGCTCAACACCAACAGCACGTACGTGCCGACCGCCGCCGGATCCGCGCAGGAGACGTGGCTCAAGGCCGATCTCGCGGCCACCACCAAGCAGTGCGTGCTCGCGATGTGGCACAACCCACGGTTCTATTCGACCACGTCGGCCACCTTCTCGCCGACTACATCGGTGAAACCGTTCTGGGACGACCTCTACGCCGCCCATGCCGAGCTGATCATCAACGGGCATATGCGCGACTACGAGCGGTTCGCGCCCCAGACATCCGCCGGCGTCGCCGATCCCGTCAACGGCATCCGCGAGATCATCGTAGGCACCGGCGGCGAGGGCCTCGACGCCGCCAATACGTTGATCATCCCGAACAGCGAGGCACGCATCAGCGGCGTGTACGGCGTGCTGAAGCTCACCTTGTTCGACGGCTCGTATGCCTGGCAGTTCGTCCCGGTCGCCGGCCAGACGGCGACGGACTCGGGCAGCGCATCCTGTCACTGACCAGCCACGGTGCTGTGAGGAAGGCGCTTCAGGTCGCGGCAACCGCTCCCCCGGCACATTCGTAACCGCTTGCCCCGACGCGCCGTGGCCAGTGTCGCGGCGGGCACATCTCGTGCGTTTGGCGCGCCGTATGACCACACTGCGCGCCCGCGTCGCTCCGCTCCTCGCCCTGGCCAGCGTCCTCGTTGTTTCCACTTGCCGCGACGACCAGGGTCTCAAGTCGCCGACGGAGGCCGGCGCTCGGGCCGCTCCGAGCTTCGACCTGGCGTCCGGTCCGGTCACGCTCGTGGGCGCCGGCAACATCGCCACGTGCACGTCGACGGGCGACGACGCCACGCGGGCGTTGCTCGATTCGATCCCCGGCACGGTGTTCGCGGACGGAGACGCTGCTTACGATAAGGGTACGCTCACGCAGTACAACACCTGTTACAATCCCAGCTGGGGACAACACAAGACGCGTACGCTGCCGGCCGCCGGGGAGCTAGACTACAAGACCGCCAACGCCGCAGGCTATTTCGGCTACTTCGACGGCGCCGCGGGGGACCCGAAAAAAGGGTACTACAGCTACGACCTGGGAGCCTGGCACATCGTCGTCCTCAACACCGGCAGCGCGAGCCTGGTGCCGTTCACGGCGACCTCAGCGCAGGTGCAATGGCTCAAGGCCGACCTCGCCGCGCATCCGGCCCGCTGTACGCTCGCCTATTGGCACAACCCCCTGTTCGACTCCAAGGATGCCCCCAATACGGCCGTCCGTCCCATGTGGGACGTGCTGTACGGCGCCGGCGCAGACGTAGTGGTGAACGCCCATTACGCGTTCTACGAGCGCTTCGCGCCCCAGACGCCTGCCGGTGTAGCCGACCCGGCCGAAGGGATCCGCGAGTTCGTGGTCGGCACCGGCGGAGCGGCAGTCACGGCGTTCGGCACCGTCCGGCCGAACAGCCAGGTCAGGAGCAGCGGCACGTTCGGCGTCCTGAAGCTCACCCTCAACGACGCGAGCTACCACTGGCAGTTCGTGCCCGTTGCGGGAAAGACCTTCAGCGACTCGGGCTCGACCAGCTGTCATGGCATGCCACCCACGGTGAACGCCGGCCCCGACGTCAAGACGAACCCGGGAGACACCGTCACCCTCGCGGCGACCTTCAACGATCCCGATCCCAGCGATGCCC
>WNFY01000298.1_pt1 | contig 42186 bp, 32 predicted proteins | sample 5400091 | NCBI WGS metagenome assembly WNFY01 (sample SAMN13153364, study PRJNA577476) | soil metagenome | isolation source: 60 cm soil or saprolite under grassland replicate 1 | place: USA:California | collected 2016-06-15 | reverse complement strand
GTCGCGAATGTTACCGCTTGCGCGAGTGCGTGGACTCCGGCGTCGGTGCGCCCGGAACCTTGCGGCAGTACTTTTTCCCCCGTGATTCGTCCAATAGCGGAGGCCAGTGAGCCTTGAATCGTGGAGCGCTCCGGTTGGATTTGCCAGCCGCTGAAATCAGTCCCATCGTAGGCCAGTGTCAGCTTGAGATTGCGCATGCAGAAATCGAATCTTCAGGGATGGAGGCGCATCCAAGATTACATTGTTTGTTCAATTCTGAGATGAAAACGAACGCGGTTCGTGTCGGTTATACTGATGAACCCGCGTCGCACCGGTTTTGCCGATTTCTGCACGTGGCCTCGGAAATCAGGAACATAGAAGCCTCTTTTTACGTAATACAGCAATATTGCAGCTCAACGATCTCGTGTTTGTAGCGCGAAATTATGGAGAGGATCGAATGTCTTTGTCTTCTTTGAAGTCTGCAGTTCGTTACTCGATCGCAGTCGTACTACTCGCAGCGTTGCCGGCAAGCTTGTGGGCGCAGGACGCTGCTCAAGGTTCCCAGGCTCAGCCGAAGGCGGCGTTGCCTCAGGCCCCAGGGGCCACTCATCGTGAATTTCAGGTAACGGACTACTCAAAACCAAAGCGCCATTTCCCGAATCCGATTGCACCTTACACGCCTCTCGAAATTGCTCCGCCGGATATTACCAACTCGCCGAAAATTGACCAACTCATGCGCGAGGGCAAGATTTATCTCTCGATGGACGATGCCGTGGCTTTGGCGCTGGAGAACAATCTGGATATAGCGATCCAACGCTACAATCTGGGCATCGCGGATACTGATGTTCTGCGCGCGAAGTCTGGTGCGAACCAGTTCCTCGGCGTGAATTCCGGCGTGGTGCAGAACACTCCTGGCGGCGGGGTGGGAGGACTTAGCGGAAGCGTAGGGTCGGGCCCTGGGGGAACCAGTGCAGGAACAGGTGGCATCGGCGCAGGATCGTTGGGGTTGACCAGTACTGAGGGATTAGGGCCTTTCATTACCAGCTTTGATCCAGTCGTTACAGGAACCCTTCAGTTCGACCACAACAATGTGATCTCGAACAATATTTTCTCCGGAGCGCCCATTGCCAGGCAGGGTACAACCACCGCTAACTTCAATTATCAGCAAGGTCTTCACAGCGGCACGGACCTGCTAGTTGGTTTTAACAATACGCGTTTGGGAACGAATAGCACTTTCAATACTTATAGCCCCAGCGTCAGTTCGTCTTTCCAGTTCAAACTTTCGCAACACTTGTTGCAAGGCTTCGGATTCATACCCAACGACCGCCTGATCCGCATTACCAAGAACAACCGCGAAATCACTGACGTGGCATTCCGGCTCCAGATCATCACAACGGTGGATCAGATCGAAAACCTCTACTGGAACCTGGTGTTTGCCTATGAGAATGTCCGCGTGGCGCAGGAGTCCCTTGCGTTCGCACAGAAGACGCTGTCCGACAATCAGAAGCAGGTCCAAATCGGTAGCCTGGCGCCGATTGAAGTTGTTCGTGCACAAAATACAGTGGCCGCGGACCAACAGAGCCTGATCCAGGCGCAAACGAACCTCGATCTGCAGCAATTATTGATGAAAAACGCGCTTAGCCGGAGCCTTCAGGATCCTGCTTTAGCAAGTGCTGAGGTGATCCCCACCACGACAATGGCACTTCCACAACAGGAGCCGGTTGTTCCTACTGAAGATTTAATTAACCAGGCGCTTCAGCACCGGCCAGAACTCGCGCAACAGCGGATTGATCTCACAAATCGGGACATCAGCAACAGAGCCATCAAGAATGCATTGCTACCAAGTTTGGACCTGTTTGCTTATTACGGGGGATCCGGGCTGGGAGGGTCACAGAATCCGGGAAATCTTTGCGCAAATCAGAATCCACCAGGATTCGGTTGTGCCTCGTCGTCAGTGCCCTCGATCGGCTATTCGGACACACTCGACCAGTTAGTTAACTCGACCGCTCCGGACAAAGGCATGGGTGTCACGCTCAGCATTCCAATCCGAAACCGCCAAGCGCAGGCGCTGTCCACTCGTGCCCAGCTGGAATACCGCCAGGCTCAAATGCGGGTGCAGCAACTGGAAAACCAGGTACGGATTGAGGTGCGTAACGCTCAGTTTTCCGTGACCCAGAATCGCGCTGCGGTGCAGTCCGCGCAGGCGGCGGTGGAGCTCGCTAAACAGTCGCTCGATGCCGAGCAAAAGAAATTCAATCTGGGCGCGTCGACTTCTACGCTGGTATTGCAGAACCAATCGGGATTAGCCACCGCAGAGTCAAACCTGGTTTCGGCCATGGCTTCCTATGAAAAAGCTCAGGTCGAACTCGATCGCGCTACCGGACTGCTGATCGAACATGCGGGTATTGACATGGGGGATGCTGAAAAGGGCGAAGTTACGCACGCGCCGAAAATCCCATTCGTAGCTCCGCGTGCGGACGTTCAGCAAACCACAACTCCGCCAGCGTCTCCTCAGCAGTAATTAGCTTCTGCAACTGGAATGCTCCGTCGGGACGGCGGAGCATTTTTCTTACAGGCGACTGTCCACATCGGTCGTTGTGCGAGAATACCTTCGCTCGAAGTCGAACCTAAACTTACTTGCCTGACACTCTTTCCATCGCAATCGTGACGCTTAACGAAGAGGCCAATCTTCCTTGCACGCTCGAAAGCGTGCGCTGGGCGGATGAAATCGTCGTGGTGGACTCTGGCTCCACCGATCGCACCTGCGATATCGCACGCGAGTATGGCGCGTGCGTAGTCATAGAGCCATGGCGTGGCTACACAGCTCAGAAGAATTACGCACTAGAACTCTGCACGAAAGATTGGACTCTTTCACTCGATGCCGACGAGGAAGTCAGCCCAGAGCTAGCGGAAGAAATCCGTAAAGTGCTGTCCGGCTCTGACTCTCTTGATGGTTACGCCATGCCTCGCAAGAACCTGTTTCTCGGCCGTTGGATGCGGCATGGTGGCTTTTATCCCGACCGAAAGTTGCGTCTCTTCCGCCGAGGCAAAGCATATTCGACCGGACGCGATCCGCACGACCGCTTTGAAATGAAGGATGGCGAGCGGGTCGGACGCCTTCAAGGTGCGCTCATTCACCACACTTATCCCACGCTCACTCTGTACTTGGAGCACATGAATCGTTATTCGAGCGTGTGGAATCGCGTGCCCGGGGCAGTGCCGCAAAAGTTCAGCATCAATGCAATTGTGCTGCGGCCGCTTGCAACGTTCATATACAACTATTTTTTCCGTCTGGGATTTCTTGACGGACGCGAAGGGCTGCTATTGCACATGTATCACGCAGGCTACGTTTCTTGGAAATATGCGAAGGGCTGGGAGATGGGAAAAACCTAGGGAGCTAAGCGTCTCACGTGGTACAGGCGGCTCGCCTGTCCGGTCGAACGATCAGAAGCATTACTATTAACCCGGACTGCCTCCGCCTGGACAGGCGAGCCGCCCGTCCCGCGTGAGCAACAATCCGACCGAACGGTCGCATGTGCGCCTTGCCCTGCAGTCACTGCCCTCCTATCATCGAACAAGAGAACCGCATGGCGGACAAGAAAACACACGTTTCCGAAAGCCCGATTTCAGAAATCGCCGAAAACCGCCATCCTGCGGAATCGGAGAAGCGCTGGGCTGAGAAGACCCTGCTTCCCGCCCTCGAAAAATCACCTGAGAAACCGATTGGAGCGCCCAGCGGCGTAAATCTTGACGAGCATGGTCGCGCCCGCTTCACCACGATTTCGGGTGTTCCCATCCGGCGACTCTACACGCAAGGTGATCTTCCCCAAGACTGGAATCACGAGCAGTACCTCGGACATCCGGGGCAGCCGCCGTTTACGCGCGGTATTCATGCCACTGGTTACAGGGGCAAGCTGTTCACCATGCGGCAGTTTTCTGGCTTTGCTTCTCCGGAGGAAACCAATCAGCGATATAAATATTTGCTCGAGCACGGCGGCAGCGGGCTGTCCGTAGCATTCGATCTTCCGACGTTGATGGGCTATGACTCCGATCATCCTGCGAGCGAAGGGGAAGTAGGGAAGTGCGGGGTTGCGATTGATTCGCTCGAGGACATGGAAATTCTTTTTAATGGAATCGACCTTGAGAAAACCACGGTTTCGATGACCATCAACTCGCCCGCGTCAGTTTTGTGGGCGATGTATCTGGTGGTGGCGGAAAAACAAGGCGCGGACTGGAAGAAGATTTCAGGGACGATTCAGAATGACATTCTGAAGGAATATATCGCACAAAAGGAATACATCTATCCGCCGGCGCCGTCAATGCGTTTGGTGGTGGACACGTTTGAGTTCGGATCCAAATTCACTCCTCGCTTTAACACGATTTCCATCAGCGGTTATCACATCCGCGAAGCCGGTTCGACTGCGCTACAGGAATTGGCGTTCACGTTGTACGACGGTGTGGAATATGTCGAGTGGGCATTGCGTCGTGGCCTAGAGGTAGATGATTTCGGTCCGCGCCTGAGTTTCTTCTTCAATGCGCATAACGACTTTTTCGAGGAAATCGCGAAATACCGCGCCGCTCGCAAGATTTGGTATCGCGCGATGAAAGACCGGTTCAACGCGAAGAACCAGCGCACCTGGCTGATGCGTTTCCACACCCAAACGGCGGGGGTGTCGCTTCCGGCGCAGCAGCCAATGAATAATATTGCGCGGGTTGCGATTCAGGCGCTGGCGGCGGTGCTCGGTGGAACCCAGTCACTGCACACGGACGCTTACGATGAGGCGCTGGCCTTGCCGACCGAAGAAGCGGCGCGGATTGCGCTGCGCACGCAGCAGATCATTGCTTACGAATCTGGCGTAACTCATACCACAGATCCTCTTGGCGGCTCATATTTCCTCGAGAACCTGACTCTACAAATGGAAAACGGCGCGTTCGACTACTTCGGCAAACTGGATGCGATGGGCGGCATGGTGAAGGCGATTGAGCGTGGATATCCGCAAAAGGAAATTGCCGAGGCATCGTACCAGTATCAGCGTGCGGTTGAGGCCAAAGAAAAAATCATTGTGGGCGTGAACGACTTTGTCGTCGAAGAAGAATCCCCCAAAATTCTTTACATTGACGAAACCGTCGGACAGCAGCAAACGGCAAAGCTCAAGGCTCTTCGAGTTCACCGCTCCAATGAAGAAGTGCAGCGCCGGCTCGACCAACTGAAAGAAGCCGCCGCGAAAGAACCATCTGCGGGATCCGACGGCAGCATCTGTCCTGCCAACACAATGCCTTACATTGTTGACGCTGTGCGGGCCTACGCGACTGTGGGCGAAATCTGCGAAGCGCTGCGCCAGGTGTACGGTACTTACACAGAAGCAAGCATCACTTAGCAAATCATGGCGGGACGAACGGGATGTTCGCCCGGATTCGGAGATCCCATGTCAATTCGGCCGGTGAAGCGGTTTATTAAGTCGAAGCCGACTATGGAAGGTGCGGGAGTCCATCTGCGCCGCGTATTCGGTTTCGGAAACACCAAAGATTTTGATCCGTTTCTATTACTTGACGACTTTCGCAACGACGTTCCCGAAGATTATCTGGCGGGCTTTCCCTCGCATCCACACCGTGGCATCGAGACCATCACGTATGTGTTGGCGGGAACTGTGCAGCATGGCGACAGCATGGGGAACAACGTCGTCATTTCTTCTGGCGACGTGCAATGGATGACTGCCGGTAGCGGCATTATTCATCAAGAGATGCCGAAGGGAGATCAGGCCGGACGGATGCATGGATTTCAGTTGTGGGCGAACCTTCCTTCCTCGTTGAAGATGACTGCCCCTCGCTATCAGGAGGTCAAAGTCGGCGAAATTCCTGAAGTTACCGACGACGACGGGACCCACGTGCGAATTGTTTGCGGAAGCTTTTGGGGAAAGACGGGTCCGGTGCAGCGAATTGCCGCCGATCCGATCTATCTTGATGTCTCGGTTTCCCCTGGTCGGAGCAAGAGCCTTCCGGTTGAAACTACGCGGCACGCATTCGCCTATGTTTTTGCAGGAAGCGGAAAATTCTGCAACGCATCCGGGCCCCTGGCCGTGCCAACCGAGGCGATCAAGTGGGCCGACACGACGCCTCCCGTCGAAGCAGACAATCGCTCGCTGATACTGTTCGACCGTGGCGATGAGGTCACCGTTCATGCTGGGGACGATGGGATTCGATTTCTGCTCGTCTCCGGCAAGCCGCTGGAAGAGCCGGTCGCATGGTATGGACCGATCGTGATGAACACACAGGAGCAGCTGCGGCAGGCCTTCGCGGAACTCGAACAGGGAAAATTCCTCAAATAGGTGTTCGCATCAAAATGCTTCGTGGACGGGGCGCTACGTAGATGAGACCTCGCCCCGCGAACTGGAGACGGCATAGTTCCGGCACATCATTGCTGGGGCGGAAGCTTGCGAGTCTAGGTACGTCGCGCAGATCAATGACGCGCCGCACATTGCCAGAGCAATGAAAGCGCTCGACCATTCGTTCGGCTCGCGATGTAGCCATTCCGCAATACCGGAGCTGAATTTCAATGCTTGGTTCGGTTTCAACTAAGAAAAGCGGAGCCATCAAATTCCTACTTTTGATTGGCGTTGTCAGTTTTTTTGCGGACTTTGCCTACGAAGGTGCGCGCAGTGTAACCGGGCCATATCTGGCGCTGCTCGGTGCGAGCGCAGCGCTGGTGGGATTCATTGCCGGGCTAGGAGAACTACTTGGATATGGGTTGCGTTTAGTATCGGGGCCACTCAGTGAACGAACCGGACAATTCTGGCCCATCACGCTGTTCGGCTACCTCGTACAGATGAGCGCCGTTCCCCTCTTAGCGTGGGCGCCGAACTGGCAAACCGCTGGAGCCCTGATTGTTGCCGAACGCATGGGGCGGGCGATTCGCAATCCGCCGCGCGACGTCATGCTCTCACACGCGGCGAAGCAGATCGGCCTTGGCCGAGGCTTCGGTTTGCATGAAGCCCTGGACCAACTCGGCGCGATGGGCGGGCCACTCATTGTTGCCTTCGTTTTGGCCCATCGAGGAAGTTACAGGAATGCTTTCGCGATTCTGTTGGTACCTTCGGTCCTAACACTGAGTCTTCTTGTTGTCGCGCGCGTGTTGTATCCGCAGCCGGAAGACCTGGAGACTAGCGTCCACAAGGTGGGAACAACTGGACTGCCGCGCGTGTTCTGGGTCTATCTGGTGGGAGCAGCCTTGGTGGCGGCGGGGTTTGCGGACTTTTCCTTAATTACTTACCACTTTCATAAAGCCTCGGTGGTTGCAAACAGCTGGGTACCGATTTTCTATTCAGTTGCAATGGGAGCAAGCGGGTTAGGCTCATTAGTTTTTGGACACTTCTTTGATCGAGTGGGATTTGGGATTTTGATTCCCCTTACACTGATTTCGGCCGCGTCAGTGCCTCTGGTTTTTCTGGGTGGATTCTGGCTGGCTCTGCTGGGTGCAGCGATCTGGGGCATAGGAACGGGAGTGCATGAATCCATTATCCCCGCAGCTGTGGCAACCATGGTTCCGGCAGAACGCAGGCCTTCTGCCTATGGAATATTTACCGCGGGATATGGCTTGGCTTGGTTCATAGGTAGCGTCGTGATTGGCAAACTCTATGGAATTTCCATCTCTGCTGTAGTGGGTTTCTCCGCCGGTGCGCAGGTTATCGCCGTCCCAATTTTTCTTCTTGTCAAAGAGCGCACTCGCGTACTCGTCGGCTGACCTCCATGCCCGGCAGTATGGGTAAAAGAGATGCAGCTTGGGTCTTACGTGACTTTCCGTCGAAATCTACAGCGTGCCACTCATGCACGTGCTCGGGTGCTGGCTGCATCGAAGACGAGAATCGAGGTGACCATGTACACGATCCTGCTAATCATCCTGATACTGCTTTTGATCGGCGCCCTCCCAACGTGGCCATACAGCAGCGGATGGGGCTACTACCCGAGCGGCGGATTGGGAGTCATTCTTCTGATTGTGCTCGTCCTCATACTGCTAGGGCGAGCGTGATTCTCTTCCGCTGCCTATTCATTCATGGAGGATGGCGGATGACTTTCTTCGCGTTGCGGCTACTTTCGGAAGTAGCGAAGCCTGCGAATTCTGAGCACGCGAACTGAAGGCGACTCTCTCAGGCCCTTACAGTGGGTTCGGAACTGCGCGCAGCGGAGGGAACTACAAGTCCGAAATATCGGCGCGCGTTTTCGAAGCAGATATTCTTGATCATGGTGCCGACGAGTTGTTCGTCATTCGGCAATTCGCCATCTTCCATTTCACGTCCCAGCATGTCACAGAGCAGGCGTCGAAAATATTCATGCCGTGGGAACGACATGAACGATCGGGAATCAGTCGTCATCCCGATAAAGCGCGACAGGAGGCCTGAATTGGAGAGAGCATTCAGCTGCCAGGTCATTCCTTCCTTCTGGTCAAGAAACCACCAGCCGCTCCCGAATTGAATTTTGGCGGCAATTTTCCCGTCGTGAAAGTTTCCAGCGGCAGTTGCGAACGTATAGTTATCGGCTGGGTTCACGTTGTAAAGGACCATCCGCGGAAGCGAATTCTCCCGCTCCAAAAGATCCAGGTAAGCAGAGAGAGCGGCCGCTTGCGGCCAATCGCCGATGCAATCGAACCCCAGATCAGTGCCTAGCTCCCGTGCGGCTCGCGAGTTCACTGAGCGCAGGGCACCGAGATGCAACTGCTTTGTCCATCCTTTCTCGGCGTCCAGGCGGCCCAAGAACAACATCAGCAGGGAAGCGAAGCTGTCGTGTTCTTCCGGTGTGACCTGTTTTCCCGATCGAGCTTTGTCGAAAATGCGCGCAGCCTCTTGATCGCTGCACGCAGCTACGTAACAGTGTTCAAGACCATGATCGGAGAGTCTTCCACCGTGCGCATGGAAGTAATCGTGACGACGTTTGAGTGCATCCAGGAAATGTTGCAGCGTGCGAATGTCGCTGTTGCTCGCCGGCTCAAGCCGGCCGATCCAGCGATTGAACTTATCTGGCGCGTCAACCTGAAGGGCACGATCCGGACGGAAGGTGGGATAAACGCGAAAACCGTATTCGGAATCGTCTTCCGACGCATTGATTAGTTCATGGTGGCTGAGATCGTCGCAAGGATCATCGCTGGTGCATGCTACTCTAACGCGGAATTTGCGCAGAATGCCGCGGGCGGTAAGATCGCCGCTTTGCAGCAGGGCATTGGCATGCTCCCACACCTCGTCCGCTGATGCTTCGTCTAGCAAATCGCCAATTCCGAAATATCTCTTGAGCTCGAGATGGGTCCAGTGATACAGCGGGTTGCGAAGAGTGAAAGGCACGGTGCCGGCCCAGGCGCGAAATTTGTCGTGTGAAGACGCGTTGCCCGTGCAATAGCGCTCGTCAACTCCATTGGCTCGCATGGCCCGCCATTTATAGTGATCGCCCTCCAGCCAAATCTCGGTCAGATCGCGAAAGCGGCGGTCGGCGGCAATCTCGGACGCCGGAAGATGCGAATGGTAATCGAGGATCGGTTCATGGGCGGCATATTGGTGATAAAGTCGCCGCGCCGTATCAGAATGCAGCAGGAAGTCGTCGTCAACGAAACTCAATCGTATTGCTCCGGATCGCAGTGGGCGTGCAAGTTCCTATGTTGCCATAGATTGCTCCTGGATCAAGCGAAAGCTGCCGAGACGCTGAATTGCCGCCTGAGTGGATGAGCGCAGTGCTCGTGCGCTTTTCTCGAAAAGTCGCTTGACAATCGATTATCTTACTTCATATAGTTCGTGGCGCAAATTAAAGTGAAGTGAGCAATGCTCAGTAGTACGCTGGTAAGCTTTCCGCATGATGTCGTCCCGAGCAGCCCAATGCGATCGCTGAACTTTACAAACACGCAGGTTGCCTCGAGCGAGACCGCGCGAGACATCAATCGGAGTGTGGTGCTGAACCTGATCCGGCGGCGCCAGCCGATTTCTCGCGCTGATTTAGCACGAGCTTCTGGATTGCAGCGCAGCACGGTTTCGCTGATCACGGAACAACTAATTCGAGAAAAGTGGGTGGTGAACGGGCCTGTGGGAAGATTGCCGCGCGGAAGACGGCCCACGTTCCTGCGTCTCAATGACCGCCGGGCGATCCTAGTCGCCGATGTCCGCCCGATCCAGACTACGGTTGCGGTGGCAGACGCGAGCGGAAGGTTCCTTTCCCAGGAATCACTTCAATCTCCCTCCGACCCACAAAACACGGTGTCGGCGCTGGCTGCACGCTTTCGCCACCAGATGGAGTTGCACCGAGACCTGCTCTTCGAGGGGATTGGGATTAGCCTGCCCGGACGCTTTGACGAGTCCACACGGCGGGTGATCTTTGCCCCCAACTTGAAGTGGTCTGGAGTGGATCTCGGAGGGCCTATCGAGCGCGCGACCGGCCTCCGGGTAGAGCTGGAAAACGCTGCCAACGCCTGTGTCTTGGCGGAGGCATGGTTCGGTCACGCCGAGCATGTACGCGGTCTGGTGGTGGTGACGGTTTCAGAAGGCGTGGGCGCCGGCGTATTTATTGAGGGCCACCTGGTGCGAGGCCGAAAGGGAATGGCCGGCGAATTCGGTCACATACCCCTCGATCCCAATGGGCCGGCCTGCGCCTGCGGGGGCCAAGGCTGCTGGGAAGTTTATGCGTCGAATCGCGCCGCGCTGCGTTACTACCACGAATCGGGTAGCGCCTCTGATGGCTTCACGTTTCAGGACTTGCTGACACTGTCGGAAGCGGGCGACCCACTTGCCCTCAGCGCGCTCGACAAGATGGCTAAGGCCATCGGTCGGGGTATGCGGACCATCGTGGTCGCGCTGGCGCCGGAAGAAATCGTGGTGGTGGGCGAATTTACCCGGCAGTGGGAGCGCCTCGGCGCGATGATCGAGGCAGAGATCAAAGGTGCGATTCCCATAGGGAATCCGCCGCGGATCAGACCTGCAGCCGTCGATCCCCGCGTGGCACGGTTGCGGGGCGCAGTAGCTCTGGTTTTGCAAAAACACTTTGGTTCGGGTCAGCGTCCGTCTGAGGAGCAAGATGGTCCTCGCCGGACGTTGCCGAGGTTGGCAGCAGTGTCCACGTAAGACAAAATCGCCAGGCCCAAGGCTCTGGTTGCAGCCGGGCCGGAATAAGTCCGGGAGGAGTCCATGTTTAGGAAGTTGAAACAAAATCCCATAGCAGCGTTATTTAGTACGACAGTCAAACAAACTACGTTGTTTTGCCCCGAACTGTTTGGTTTGGCGCGTGAAGTTCTAAAACCGCAAGATTTTGTACAAGCACGCAGCAGAGGGCAAAGGCTACAACGCCAGAATTGCACTTCAATCCCTGCGTCACTTCGTCGGGACAACTTCGTACACGCATGCCGCATCTGAGCGGCCGCCAGACTGAAACGTTTTAGACAAAGGCTTCGTGACATGTGCTCGCGGAGCGGACGCAGGAGTGTGCACAATGTCGTGCCTGAGCAAAAGCCGGTTTGTCCTTTGCCTCTCTCTCATATCTACCGCCCTGGTCGCGTGCTTGCCGGCAACGGCGCAAGTCGTGGTTTCCACTAATTTCGAAGATGGCCAGACAGACGGCTGGATTTCTCGTGGCAGCGGCACCACGCTAGCCGTGAGCGCGAACCAAGCCAACAGTGGCACTCAAAGCCTGCTGACCACGGGGCGCACTCAAACTTTCGGCGGCCCAAGCATTGACTTGTCTTCCGCTCTCACTCGAGGGCAGCTCTACATATTCACCATCTACGTGCGCATGGCTGAAGGCGAGGCCAATGACTCCGTCAAGATGACGATGCAGAGCACAATTAATGCGTCGAACACGTTCAATACAGTTTCCGGACCCACAACGGTCACGAATGGCTCGTGGGTGAAGATGGTGGGTACTTTCACGCCGGCCAGCAACGCGACTTCGCTTCTGCTCTATATCGAAGGCGCCAGTGCGACCAGTTCGTATTACGTGGATGACTTTACAGTCGCCGTGAGTAACGGCGGCTGCAGCAATCCGCCTGACAACTCCGGATTCGTGAGCGACTTTGAGAATGGCACAGCTCAGGGCTGGGTGGGCCGAGGTTCGGCGCAAGTAGCAAACGTGACCGCAGACGCACACTCGGGTGGCCACGGTTTGTTGGCGACCAATCGCACCGCAAGCTGGAATGGTCCAAGCCTCGACATCACAGGAAAGATGTGCAACGGCTCTCAATACGCGGTGATCTTCTGGGTGAAGATGGCACCCCGGTCGCCGCAAACGACCATCCGGGTGAGTTTACAACTTACACTCGCTGGAAACCAGACTTTCAAGACGCTAATTGCAAATGCTCCCGTAACTGCGTCATCGTGGGTGCGCTTCAAAGTGAAGCCGTACACCTTCTCTGGTGCCTACGACAACCTGCAGATTTATGTCGAGTCTGCCGAAACCGTCGCTCCCTACGCGTCGTTCTATATTGACGACGTTAGCTTGCAGTTCATGCCACCACCGGTGATCGAGAACATTCCGTCAATCGCCCAGGCCTATGCCAACGACTTTCTGGTGGGGTTTGCAACATTGCAGCAGGATCTATTGGGCCCACACGGTCAGCTTGCCGCCCACCACTACAACAGCGTCACCCCCGGCAACGACTTGAAGTGGGACACGACTGAGCCGATGCAAGGAAACTTTAATTTCACCCCGGGCGATAACATTCTTAACTTTGCACAAGCGCACAACATCAAGATGCGCGGACATACTTTTGTCTGGCATAACCAGGTCCCGGCTTGGGTCTTCCAGGATGCGAATGGCGTGGATATGTCCACCCAGCCGTTTAGTCAAGCCAATAAGCAACTGTTGTTGTCGCGACTGCAGAATCACATCAATGCGCTTATCAATCACTACAGAGGTAGCATTTACGTTTGGGACGTGGTGAACGAAGCGATTGACGAGAGCCAGCATGACGGCTTCCGGCGCAGCAAGTGGTACACGATCACCACCGATCCGAACAATAATCCGGGGTACCCGGAGTATATGGACGACGCGTTTATTTACGCCCGGGAGGCACTGGACGCGTTGGGCTTTGATCGCAGCACGGTTAAGCTATGCTACAACGACTTCAACACCACCATCGGTGCTAAACGCAATTTCATTTATAGCTGGATCCAGGGCGCGATCAGCCGTGGCGTTCCCATTGATTGCGTAGGACACCAGTTCCACAACACGATCAACTTCCCCATTGACGACTCGGGCTCGGCTGCTTCGAAGCAGAATGTCATAGACACAATCAATCTATTCGCTAGCCTGACTTCCACGGCCGGAGTTCCGATCGTAAACGAGGTCACCGAGTTCGATATCAGCCTCTACCGCTTCGGCCAGTGCTCGCAAACGTTCTATACGGACTACGACGATCTGCTCGCCGGAGATACTGCGGACCTCATCAACGAGGGCTATCGTTACCGTGATTACTTCCAGATATTCAAGAACCTGAAGAACGAAATTGACAGCGTGACAATCTGGGGGTTGGGCGACGATGACAGCTGGTTGAATCCATCTTCCAATAAAGCTGGTTGCGCAGGAGTTACGGCAGCGGACGCTCCGCTTCCGTTCGACGCGTATTTGCAACACAAGTACGCGTACACCGGAATCGTTGATCCACTGGCGCTACCGGGAGCAAACCTTATCACCACGATTTCGGCCAGCCCGGGAACCGTACTGAGTGGGCACTCTGTTTCGTACACGATAACTGTAAGCAACAACGGCCCTAATGACGCAGCGAATCTAACGTTAACCGATACACTGCCAGCGGCGACGGCATTTCAGTCCATTGCGGCCCCCTCGGGATGGACGTGCACCACGCCGTCTGTGGGCGGAACGGGACAAGTGAGCTGCACCGCAGCCGCGCTGACAAACGGCAGTTCAGCCCAGTACACACTCACGCTGGCCGTCGCGTGCGCCACACCGAATGGCACCGCGATTTCCAACACCGCGACAGCAACATCCACCACGCTCAATCCGAACCCTACGCCGCAGAACAGCGCGTCGGTAGTCGTGACCGTCTCCGATCCGGCGCCGGTAATTTCCCCAGTTACCGTCAGCAATCCTGTGCTCTCGCCTCCGAACGGGAAGCTCGTGCTGGAGACGCTGAGCTATTCAGTCACGACAACGTGCGACGTGAATCCTAACCTGGCGTCGACGGTTACCAGCAACCAGCCGGTGAACGGCGAAGGCACAGCGCCAGATTGGGTAATCCTTGATGCGCACCACCTCCAGTTGCGCGCGGAGCGTTCCGAAGCAACGCGGATTTATACAATCGCAGTGACCGCGACCGACTCAGCCGGAGCCAGCAGCAGCGGTTCGGTGAATGTGCAGGTGCCTCTGGGACACTGAAGCCAGACGGCGTGTTAACAGGGCTGAGATGGTTGGCAGCAGCTCTGTTCAATGTGAATTGGCGTGGAGTCAAGCGCGGAGAAAGCAGCAACGCGCCAGTTCATTTATCATTTCTTGTTCTAAGAATCTTAATTCTGAGAACGACGGTTCCTGCCAACATTCATGGGTCATCCTGGGCTAGATCTCTCTTCCAAAACCGCGGTTGTAATTGGCGGGACCTCGGGCATTGGTCTCACGTTGGCCAAAGGCCTGGCACAAGCGGGTGCGGACGTTGTTGCGACAGGACGGCGCGTGGATCTTGTCAAAACCGCAGCAGACGGAATTCGCGCACTTGGTCGCAAGTCGCTGGCAATCGCTTCCGACGTGACCGACCGGCCGAGTATTGAAGCCTTGCTTGCAGCTGTAGAAAAAGAGTTCGGCAAAGTGGACATTCTATTGAACTCTGCCGGTATTACGCGCCGCACTCCAACACTTGAAGTGAGCGAAGTCGACTGGAACAAAATTCTTGAAACCAATCTCACTGGTACGCTGCGAACTTGCCAAATCTTCGGGCGTGGCATGATTGAACGCAAGCAGGGGCGCATTGTGAACATTGCGTCGGTCTCATCCGGCCGCGGATTCTTCGAGGTTGCAGCCTATGCGGCAAGCAAGGCGGGTGTTGTGTCTCTCACCCAGACGCTGGCGGTTGAATGGGCGCCTTACAATGTATGTGTCAACGCGATTGCGCCGGGAGTTTTTCCTACGGATCTGAACCGGGCGCTTCTCGACGGCACGCCTCGAGGAAAAGAATTTCTGGTCCGTACCCCCATCCGTCGCTTCGGCAATCTCGAAGAATTGGTTGGAGCGGCGGTATTTCTCTCCTCCGACTCTGCGAGCTTCGTCACCGGACACGTGCTCGCGGTTGATGGTGGCTTTCTTGCCAGCGGCGTCAACCAGTAACGTAAACGATATGGCTGCAAAACGTCCCGTATCGTAAGTCTCGCGGTCCCCTCCAAAAGCAACTCGCTAAAGCAAGTAGCATCTAAATTTTCTGCCTGAATTAGTTTGAACAAAACCAGAAGTGCTCGCGAGAGGAAGCACTGGTGCGAAGCCTCCGCGAAGCAAGAGGGTAGTAGTGTCGCTAGAGAATGTACCTGCAAGTGTCCGAGATGTTTCTACTGGTTTCGGCCGCTACGTTTGCTACGCATTGTCCGCTGTGAACTCCGAAGAGAGCAGTGGCTGGCGCAATAGCAGCATTGCGCAAATCACACGAACGTACTGATTGCGCAATTGTGAAGTAAGTACCTGATATTTCGAAGGTTATCTCACATGCCACCTGTAAGTGAGGGGGCGAAGCTGCAATTGGACAGGGAGTTTCTGTTGGATCCCGAATCTATCCTGGATTTCGCCTCTGTTGACTGCCACGTACCCGACGCTTCGGCTGCCGCCGCGAATTGGTACGCCGCATATACCTCTGCACGTCACGAAAAATCCGTGGCTCGGCAACTGGAAGAGCGCAGCATCAATTGTTTCCTGCCTCTTTACCGAAGCTGGCATCGCTGGGCTGACCGGAGAAAACAAGTCGAGCTTGCGTTGTTTCCGGGCTACATCTTCGTGCATATTGATCCGCGCGAGCAACTCCGGGTTCTGCAACTGCCGAGTGTCGTACGGCTCGTAAGTTTCAATGGCAAACCCGCACCACTGCCTGAGACCGACATTGAGTGTCTGCGAAATGGTCTGGAGCACGGGATCTACGCGCAACCGCATCCCTATCTTCGAGTTGGGCGTCGAGTGCTTGTAGTGCGCGGACCACTGGCGGGCGCACGCGGCATTCTTCTGAAAAAGAAAGACAGACTCCGATTGGTAATTGCAATTGACGTACTCATGCGCTCAGTCGCGGTGGAATTGCATGCCGAAGACATCGTATCCGCCGAGTGACATTTGCCGCTCGCCTTTCAGACAAGTCGCACATATTTAGAGACCGTGAGGGCAAACTACATGCACAAGTCAGTTCGTCCGTTGTATTGGTCGGCGATGACTGCAATTCTTTTGGGTTCGATGTCATTGACAGTTTCCGCACAGTCGCAAAATTATCCGGTCTATCCGGGTCAGCGTACTGACCCTCCGAAATCACGTGCCGAACAGGAAGCTGAAGAAAAAGTCGCCTTCTCCCCTGAAATCGTCATTGCAATCTTGCGCCATGAACCAGGTCTCCTGTTGGAAGTCAAAAAGATGCTCGTCCGAAAGGCATACGAGCAAGGACGAGTGCTGGAATCATCCGATCTGACTGATGACGAAGTTTTTCGACTTCTGCGTGAGGACGAGCACATTCGCGTCCTTGCGACACGCGAAATTCAAGACCGCGCTTACATTCGTGCTAAACCAACCCAGGCTGAAATCGAGAGAGAGAATGCTCTGGCCGCGCAATATGCGGTAGCTTCCGGAACTCAAGTTTCGCCATTGAACCTGCCGTCGAATCAGACGCTTCCGTCGAGCGCAGCAGCGATGAGCCAGGAACAACAATACTGGTCTATCCGTGACCGGCAGATGAGTCCCTACGGAGTCCCTAACCAACTTCCTTCAACGAATTTGCCCCCGCAAACGCCGCAGGAAGAGACGCCCGGACCAAATAATCTCAGTCCAGAAAATCCGCAACGCCAGCTCAAACAGGCCAGTTCGCAACAAGATTTTTACAGCACCGATCAGCAGACTGCCATGCCTCGCATTAGCCCGGATCAGTTGTCTGCGTTGCTGAATGCGAATCCGCAAAGTGCGCTCGCGTTTACCGGCAGCTCAAGTAATCAAATTCCCGCAGGTGTTTCGCCGGGTATGCACCCCGAAATGGGAGCTGCATCCTTACCCGACATAGGTGCTTCGTCAAACCCCGCGCACTCGCTTCCTTCTGGCGCGTCTTCTTCTACGTCGGACCAAAACAGGTACCCGGTACGACAGACAAGTTATTCGACTGACCTCAATCTGGATCGCCCTCAGATCCGGCAAAAGCCGAATCCGTATGCCGATGTTCCTTCCTTGTACGACTTGTATATGCAGGTCTCGCGAAGACCAGCGACGCTGCAGCAATTCGGAATGGACGTTTTCCGTAATGGGACCGGGAACACTGATGAGCTTCCGCTCGACTTGCCGGTCGGCCCGGATTACGTTCTGGGGCCTGGTGATGGATTAAACATTGAACTCTGGGGCGCGGTTTCGCAGCGACTGCAGCGTTTAGTGGATCGAGCTGGTCTCGTCGCGCTTCCCGAAGTCGGCACTGTGCATGTGGCGGGTCGCACGCTAGGAGACGTCCAGCGCATGGTGCAATCCGTGTTGCGGACGCAATTCCGGGACGTTGCCGCTGATGTTTCTCTCGGGCGTATCCGTACAATTCGTGTGTACGTTGTGGGAGATGTCGCGAGGCCTGGCGCGTACGACATCAGCTCGCTCTCGACGCCGCTAAACGCACTGTATGCTGCCGGCGGCACCACTCTGCGCGGCTCGCTGCGCCACATAAAGCAATATCGTGGCAAAGAGTTAGTGCAGGAGATTGACGCCTACGATCTCTTGCTGCATGGAATTCATTCGGAGTTGGAGAGAATTCAATCCGGCGACACCATTCTGGTCCAACCTCTGGGTAACCAGGTGACAGTGGAAGGAATGGTTCGTCGTCCCGCAATGTATGAACTCGGAGGCGAGAAGACGCTAACCGAAGTCCTGCAATTGGCGGGCGGAGTGCTGCCTTCGGGCACGCTGCGCCATATTGATGTAGAGCGCGTGATTGCGCACGAAAGTCGCACCATGCTAAGGCTCGACGTTCCTGAAAGCGACGATAGCGCAACCGTGAACGCGTCGCTTGACGCATTTCAGGTGCAGGATGGGGACAAGATCCGGATTTCTCCGATATTGCCATACTCTGATAAGACTGTTTACCTGGACGGACACGTCTTTCATCCGGGAAAGTACCCCTATCGCGAAGGCATGACGGTCGCGGACCTGATTCGCTCTTATCGCGATTTGCTGCCCGAGCCTTCCCAACAGCACGCTGAGATTATTCGACTCGATGCGCCCGACTACAGACCCGTCGTTCTTGCGTTCAACCTGAATGATGCGATGAGCGGGAAAACGGCGAATCTCGTCCTGAAGCCGTTTGATACCGTGCGAATCTACAGCCGGTTCGATTTTGAAGACTCCCCTTCGGTGACCATCAATGGAGCAGTCCGAGATCCAGGCGATCACATCACGAATGGCGAAATTCACTTGCGCGATGCGATCTTCCTGGCAGGGGGTCTCACACCGGATGCCCAAACCGGAGATGTACAGGTTTACCGCAGAAAGTCTGACGGCAAGTTGAAAATCCTCAGTGCGAATCTGGGCAAAGCGCTTTCGAACGATCCTGGCGACAACATTCTGCTGGAACCGAAAGACCAGGTGATGATTGCGCGGAATCCGCGCCGTGAAGATCCGGCCACCGTACAGATTGAAGGCGAGGTCGCAAACCCGGGGCGATATCCGTTGGGAGAAGACATGACAGCCGCACAATTGGTGCAGCTCGCCGGAGGATTTAAGCGCGGCGCTGACGTTGAACTCGCCGATTTGATGACTTATCCGGGCGAGCCACTCGGGGGCAGTATTGGCGAGCAGCGCACAGTGCAAATCGGAAAGGCCCTCACCGGCGAGGCCGATACTGACGCCGTTCTTCACGATGGCGATGTGCTGAGCATTCGCCAATTGCCGGCTTGGAGTGACCGTGGCGCATTCGTCACTGTGAAAGGCGAAGTGATTCGCCCCGGCTCCTACGGAATTCATGAAGGAGAGCGGCTGAGTTCTGTGCTGCAGCGGGCTGGCGGCTTCCGTTCGGACGTTTACGTCTATGGGTCGATTTTCGAGCGTACTTCGGTGCGAGAGATTCAGGAGAAGGACCGCTCCGACCTTATTAATCGCGTAAAGATTGAAGGGGCTGCATTGAAGATGGCTCCTGATTCTGATCCCGACCAGCAGCTCGCGAAAGACGCTGCAGTAACGCAATGGCAAGCAGCGCTGGAGAAACTCGAGACTATGCCACCAACCGGGCGCCTGGTGATTCACGTTTCATCTGACATCAAACGCTGGGCGAACACGCAATGGGACCCAGTGCTGCGGTCGGGCGACACTATTACATTCCCCAAAAAACCGAATTTCGTGATGGTAAACGGCGCTGTGTATAACTCGACCGCGGTAACGTACCGATCGGGTAAGCCCGCCGGATGGTATCTCACCCAGGCAGGCGGCGCCACCCCAATTGCCAACAAGAAGTCAATCTTCCTGGTCCGCGCAGATGGCTCAGTCATTGCCGGCAGCGGCGGATTGTTCAAGGGGGGCGTGCTCGCGGCAGAAGTCCGGCCCGGCGACATGCTCGTGGTGCCGGAGCGCGCTTACACCGGCAGCACAAAATGGAAGACCGCTTTGCAGGCTTCGCAGGTGGTTGGGGCAATCGGTATTGCGGTCTCGGTGGCGCGATCGTTCTAGAGCAACTTCAGGTGCGCGGTAGCTGGCATCGTCCGCTTTGTTCACTGCTTTTATTAATTGCCCTCGCCAATCGCTCGCGCGCACAGCAGGCGAGCGAAAAACATGAAAACGATTCCACTCAAGGTTTCACAACCAGGAATGTGGAAGGAGAACCTGCCGGCCAACTTCCCCAGGGAGAAGATCCGGACAACAGGCTTGGTTTTCCATTCATCCGGCATCTGGCGCAGGATCAGAAAACATTCTGGGTTGAAGGAACAACACATTGGGACCGCAACAAGGAGCAGCAGTTTCTACCATTTGTAGGATTCACGTCGGCGCTGATCGCATCCGACAGTTGGACATCGAAGCAAGTGCCGGCAAATTGGACTAGTCGTAGCCACAACATAGCCGATTACTCAACGTATTCCCTCGTTGGCGCGGCCGGAGCAGGTTACTTGCTGGGAAAAATTCGCCATAACGACCACCTGCAGGAAGTCGGTCTGCTGTCCGGGGAGGCGGCCATAAATAGCACCGCCGTCGCATTTGCTTTCAAGGGCGTCACCGGACGTGAGCGTCCGTATCAAAGCGGTGGTTCTGGATCATTTTTCCAGGGAGGTTCCTCGTTTCCCTCCGAGCATTCGGCCGTGGCATGGTCCATTGCCAGCATAGCAGCGCACGAATATCCCGGAACGATCACAAAACTACTCGCTTACGGGTTGGCCGGGGCAGTTACGCTCACCAAAGTTACAGCCAAAGATCACTTTCCCTCCGATGTTGTCGTTGGCAGCGCATTGGGCTGGTACATGGGACGCCAGGTATACCGTGCGCACCACGATCCCGAAGTCGGAGGAGGGCCTTGGGGCGACCTCGAGTTCACCAACGAAGGGCCAGGACCTCGAATCGAGCGTATAAGTTCGCCTCCAGTGCCGTTGGATAGCTGGATCTACCCGGCATTCCAGCGTTTGGCGGCCTTGGGTTATGTGAACTCTGCTTTTGCTGGACAACGACCGTGGACGCGCCTCCAATGTGCGCAAATGCTGCAGGAAGCCGCGGACACGCTGCTGCTCGACGACACATTTTCAGCGAATCCCGCAAGTCGCATTTACAACTACCTTGTTTCAGAATTTCAGCCGGAACTCGGCCGCTTGGAAGGTTCTCCCAACGTCGGAATTACTCTCGACTCGGCTTACACGGGTATAACAGGCATTTCGGGTGCTCCCTTGCGCGATAGCTATCACTTCGGACAAACGATCGTGAACGACTATGGCCGGCCGTACGCTGAAGGCGCGAACACCTACGATGGCTTCATCGCCCACGCCGAGGCCGGCCCTTTGTCATTCATTTTGCAGGGTGAGTTCGAGCACGCGCCCGGAACTCCTTCTTATCCGCTCAGCGCATTGCAAGCAATCGCAGCCGCTGATTCCACTGGGATTCAAAGTAACGCAACCGCAGCCGTCAACCGCTTTCAACTGTTGACCAGCGAAGTCGCCCTCACCTGGAGAAACACCCAATTCTCATTTGGCAATCAGAGCCTCTGGCTTGGACAAGGAGCATCCGGCGCATTGCTGATGAGCAACAATGCTGAACCATTTCCGATGTTCCGCATGCAGAGTGTGGCTCCTTATAAAATTCCTTTGCTCTCGGCGCTTCTCGGGCCGGTACAAACTGAATTTTTTCTAGGACAACTGTCCGGCCATCACTGGGAACTCAATTCTCCGAACATCGTGGGGCCTAACATTTCGCCGCAGCCCTTCATCCATGGTGAGAAAATCAGTTTCAAGCCCACACAGAATCTGGAAATCGGCATGGGGGTGACCGCCATGTTCGCGGGGCCTGGCTTGCCTTTCACGTGGTCGAACTTTCTGAGGACGTACTATGTTCATTCGCCGAATCCGGCTACAAACCCGGGTAAGAGAACCTCTGAACTCGATTTCAGCTATCGGATCCGCAACTGGATGACGTTGTATCTGGATTCGATGGTGGTGGATGAATTTTCACCGATAGGATCCACACGCCCAACCCTCAATCCTGGAATTTACTTTCCGCGGCTTCCCAAGATGCAACGCATGGAACTTCGCATGGAAGGAATTAAGGAGCCGCTTACCAACGAGTTTCAACCAGGATTCGTCTATTACGACGCGCGCCGCTATCTGAACGGCTATACGAACAATGGGTTGCTCATGGGGAACTGGATCGGGCGCGCAGGACGAGGCGGCCAAGGCTGGCTCACTTACTCATTCTCGCCGCAGACAAAATTGCAATTGGGTTATCGGCATCAGGAAGTCTCGAAAGATTTTATCGGCGGCGGACGGCTGATTGATTATTCGGCCTCTGGCGAAGCGCGAATTTCCCGTCAATTCGGATTTTCGGGCCTCGTTCAATACGAGCAATGGAGATTTCCCGTGCTGGCCGCGAGCCGTCAATCGAATGTGACGGCGTCTATTACTTTTAAGTATTTTCCAACCCTGCAGAACCATCACTAAAAATCATGGCCCGAAGACTTCCAACTGGAAGTGAGTACGAGTCCCTGCGAGGAGTTGAATTCTCTTCGTCAACCAGCGGGAACGGCGTTCCTCGCGAGGACCGCGTGTTCCGCGCCGGTACGACGCTTTGGCAACACCGTAGCTTTCTAGGCGCTGTCCTTCTACGAAGCACTATCTTAGTAGCGCTCGTCGCGCTGCTTCTTCCCGCAACCTATGAATCAAAAACCGAGCTTATGCCGCCGGACCAACAGTCTGGAGCAGCAAGTATGCTGGCCGCGCTCATGGGAGGTGGCAGCTCCACAAGTTCGCTCACGAGCAGCGGTCCGAGTATGAGCTCTGGCGTAATGGGCATGGCTTCGGATTTGCTAGGACTTAAGACCTCCGGAGCCCTCTTCATCAGCATTCTTTCCAGCGATGCGGTCCAGGACAAGCTCATCAATCGTTTCGATCTGCGTCGCGAATACTGGGTCAGTACCTACATGGCTGCGCGTAAGAAATTGGTTGCGCGCACGGACTTTGAGGAAGACAAGAAGAGTGGCGTAATCACTGTCCGTGTGCAAGACCACAGCCCCGATCGCGCAGCTGCTCTCGCGGAAGCGTATGTGGATGAACTCAATAACATGGTGGCCGACCTGAATACCTCCGCAGCTCATCGCGAACGGCTCTTTCTGGAGGAGCGCCTCAAGATTGTGAAGCAGGAACTCGACCAGTCTTCGAAGGAATTCAGCGAATTCTCAAGTACGCACAAGACACTTGATCTGAAAGACCAAGGGCAGGCAATGGTGCAGGCGGCGGCAACACTGCAGGGGCAGGAGATCGCCGCCGAGGCCGAGTTGCGCGGCTTGGAGCAGATCTATACGCCCCACAACGTGCGGGTCAAGGAAGTGAAGGCGCGCATCGGTGAGTTGCGGCACCAGCTCGAGAAGCTCGGCGGCGCTACCACTCAGGCGGAACCCGACGTTGATAAAGGAGAAGATCTTTATCCTTCCATCCGGCAACTCCCTGTTCTCGGCGTGACCTTTACTGACCTCTACCGCCGGCTACGGATCGATGAAACGGTATTTGAATCGCTAACCAAGCAATATGAACTTGCGAGGGTAGAAGAGGCGAAAGAAATTCCGAGCGTAAAGATCTTAGTTCCGGCGCAACGTCCGGAGAGACGGCATGGTCCGCCGCGATTGTTGATCTTGCTTGGGGGAACGCTGTTGTCTTTGATTCTTGGGTCCGCTTGGGTGCTGGGGCAGGAAGCTTGGGAAAACATTGGGTCGGAAAGTCACCGCAAGCGTTTCGTTGAAGAAGTCGCGGGCGAAATTAACACCAAGCTTCGTCTCGACAGAGCGCGGGAACTCTCCGAGCAAGTTGCAGGGCGCTTCCGACCATCTGGCGCCAATGGCAACGGCCGTTCGGAGAACGGGAGCCGACGGGCAAGTTGATGGGATCAACTCCGCTGCCAAATTACAGTTTGCCGTTCTCGCAGCGCGAGCGCACGTTGCTGCTGGTGCTACCGATCGCGGTAGTGGCATGCGTACTGATTGCCGTTTACGCACCGGCGGTATTGGGGATCGCTTGCGCAGTTCTGGTTGGAGTGGCATTTTTCGACCGCCCATTTCCGCTGCTGTTGTTGATGGTTTTTCTTATACCGTTTAATTTCGTATTCACAATTGGCCCCCTTCCCGTTGCTACTGAATTGCTCAAGTTGTTTGCATGGGTCCCTTTCATTGTTTCGTCAGCGGCCCGCGACCAATTCAAGGCAAGTAGATACGGAAAGTGGTTCGCCATATGGACCGGCATTCTGGTGGTATCGATTTTCAGATCCAACGATCTGCCTTACACCGTCAAAGAATCGGTGCGGCTGCTGTCAAATATCGGCCTGTGTTATCTGGTTCTGAATCTGGCGGACACGCGCGAAAAAATCCTTCAGATCTTTCGCGCCTTGGCGATATCAACACTCGTGGTTGCCTGCTATGGGTTTTATCAGTTCGCAATTCATGACTATGGAGCGTTGTTCTGGATCGTCAACCCGCGCGTGAATACCAGCTTCTCCCACGGACGCTTTGCTTTTTGGCCCTGGCGCGACCGCATGATTTCAGTACTCACTTCCGAGATGGAACTCGGGCACTATTTCAACTTGTCCCTGCCACTCGCGATTGTGGTTTGGCTTAGTTCAAGCCGCCCCCGAATTGGTTCCAGATGGTTTTTCGTGGTACTCGCGACCTTAGCGGGACTGCTGCTCACTTTCACCTTTGGCGCGTGGATCTCGCTGGCAGCGACAACCATAATCTTTGTTCTGCTCTTTGACAAAAAGCGGCGATGGAAACTGCTTCTAGCCGCAGGCCTCATACTTGTGGTCATTGTTCCTCTCCTGATCTTTGGGCCACTTCGGCCGTTTATTGAGACAAAGTTGTTTGGGTATGGCATCGGAAGCTTCGCCTGGGACGTCATCACCCGCCTCGATTCGTGGACGTTTGCGGTCCAAACCTGGTGGTCGCATCCGTTTTTCGGGGTGGGCATCGGGAATTACGAAATCCTGGAATACGCTCACGAATACATTCATTCACCCTGGGGGCCCTCAGGCAGCACCCCCCATGAGACATATCTTTATTTGCTGGGGCAATCTGGAGTTGTGGGATTGGTCAGCATGTTGGCAATTCTGCTCGGCGCCGTCAGGAGCAATTTGAGCCTAAGAACGGATCCGAAGTTCGGCTTGATCGCTTCTGCCCTGGCGTTTGCTCTAATTGCGAACCTGATTGGCTGGTTCGGGGACGATTCTACCCTCTACGGGCCGCATACCAGTTACCTAGTTTGGTTGATAGTCGGCCTCAGCGAAGCCGTCCGCAACAGTAGCCAGTGATCGAGTGTGGCTGCAACCGCAGTCGCCTAATGATGCAGTCGAACCTCAAGACAACTGTCGCCAAGAATGCTTCGGCGAACCTTGTCAGGTTAGTCGGCTCAGGATTTGTTGCAGTGCTTCTTCCCGCATTCCTCGTACGCCGGCTGTCGATCGATACTTACAGCGCCTGGGCCCTCCTGCTGCAGTGGACCGCATACCTTAGCTTTCTGGACTTCGGCGTGCAAACAGCAGTTGCGCGCTTCGTGGCGCACGCCAATGAGTTGGACAATCCGGGCGAACGAAACGGCATAGCGAGCACAGCGTTTGCTTTGCTTACCGCAGCATCATCACTTGGTTTGGTTTTAGTCGGACTTGCTGCCTGGCAATTGCCGCACATATTTTCCGGGATGCCAGCCCAGCTGCACTGCGAAGCCCGGATTGCGCTGATGTTGATGGGCGGATCGTTTGCTTTAGGCCTTCCAATTTCCGTCGTGCACGCCATCTTCATCGGCCTGCAGCGAAACGAACTGCCGATGGCCATAATGCTGATCAATCGGGGAGTCATGGCCGGGCTGGTTATAGTGGCTGCACTCCAGCACCGGGGACTCGCTGCCATGGGAGCTGGCGTGGCCTCGGCCAATTGTCTCTCCTACGCGATTTCCTACTTTGCCTGGCATAAGATGGCACCGCATATCCATATCCAGAACTCGCTGGTTGAACGCACCTATTTCAAACAAATTGGCGGTTATTGTGCTGCGACAGCGATATGGCTGGCGGGGACGCTCATGGTCAGCGGGCTAGACCTAACGATTGTGGGGATTTTTGACTATTCGGCAACCGCGTATTATGCCGTCGCGGCAACACTGACTAACTTTGTGGCGCAGGCACAAGGGGCAATCTTCGCCGCGCTACTGCCAGCGTCAGCGGTGCTTGCAGCACGCAGCGACGGCAAAGGTCTGGGTGGCATGCTTCTTTCTTCCACGCGCTACGGAATGCTGATGCTGCTGGCGATGGGATTGCCTCTCATGCTGGCAGGGAATTGGATACTGCGCACGTGGGTCGGCAATTCCTACGCTTCGCGAAGTACTCTCATTCTCCAAGTCCTGCTCGTCGCAAACGTAATTCGGCTGTGTGCCCTGCCTTACGCAACTCTGCTCCTCGGGACCGGCCAGCAGCGGAAAGTGATTCTGTCGCCGTTGGCAGAGGGAATAACGAACATAGCTGCAAGTATCTTGGGAGCATACCTCTTCGGCGCAATTGGAGTGGCCATTGGAACTCTGATTGGTTCATTCGTGAGTGTCGGGTTGCATTTGTTCTATAACATGCCCCGAACGTCGTTCATTGCCATTGATCGGCTCTTGCTAGTGCGGCAAGGATTGTTGCGACCATTGCTCTGCGCTGCGCCGGTCGCGCTAATCCTGTTGTTTCGGGCCACCATCCCCATTCTTTCCTTAGGAGCGCTTTCGCTGTTGGTATTGATTGGATCGCTGATGGGAACGATCTTCTTGTTTTGGCAGTACGGGCTCCTCGGATATGAGCGCGAAAAGCTGGGTCAGGTGCTACGAATTTCATGAATAACGCAAGGAATCTTCAGGCAGGTGCCTTGCTGAATCTGGACCCGGTGTCCACGGCCACCCCAGTTCGTCCGCCTCGGTTCCCGCCTCGAGCGTCGCTCTACGGGATACTGCAGATTCTGTTGTCGCAATACAACTCGCTGCGGCGCTTGTTCGTCTCGCCTCGACCCGACACTTCAGAGTTGAAGGAATTGCAGGAAATAAGGCTGCTAGCGTCTCAGTCAAACGACATCAACGAACACCTCGAGACGATGTTTGTCGAGTCACTCTTGTTTCAGCCGAGACTGATCGTCGAACTGGGTGTGCGCGACGGCGTAAGCACTTTCGTCTTCGAACGGGCCGCAAAACTTTGTGATGCCTTGGTGATCAGTGCTGATGTCGAAGATTGCTCGGCAATCTCCGTGTATCCGAAGTGGCATTTTTTTCGGGGTGACGACATTCAGTTTGCTAGAAACTTTCAGGATTTCTGTCGGCAGCGCGGCATTATTCCATCCATTGACTTGCTGTTCGTGGACACCAGTCATTACTACGAACACACGGTTCAAGAGATCCACGCATGGTTCCCTCTGCTTGCGCCTCGTGCCAAAGTGTTATTTCACGACACGAACTCAAGGCTCATCGGCAGGCGCAAGACTGGCGGCTTCGCGTTGGGGTGGGACAACCAAAGGGGAGTAATCCGCGCAATCGAAGAATATCTCGAGATCCAAATCGACGAGCGAAGGGAAGGAGTTCTCTACGCCCGAGGCTGGTTGATCCGGCACACGCCGTTCTGCAACGGACTCACAATACTGGACAGGCCCGCTGCATGAACAGGATTGGCATCGTTACCGTGACATACAACAGCGCCAAGGTGATTGACGGCTTCCTGGACAGTCTTTTGGCGCAAACGTACGCAAACTTTGTGTTGTACGTGATCGACAACGCTTCCGGTGACGACACGCTGGCCCTGGTTGCTTGTCATCAGGACCCACGGATTTCAGTGACGCGGAATGCAGTCAACGTAGGGTTCGCCGAAGGAAGCAATCAGGGCATACGCGCTGCGCTGGATGAATATTGCAACGCCGTCTTATTGATGAACAACGACACAGAATTTGGGCCGCAATTGCTGCAGACTCTGGTGAACGGTCTTGGCGAAGATCAAGTTGACATGGTCGCTCCCAAAATTCTGTTCTATGACAATCCTGATGTGATCTGGAGTGCTGGAGGCGGATGGAACCGTGCCCGTGGTTACAGTGGATTTCATTACGGATATGGTCTTAGGAATCGCGGCGATTTTGACATTGTGCGGTTTGTTGATCACGCGCCAGCATGCTGCCTGTTGGCCCGGAGAGGAGTTTTCGAGCAAATAGGAATGCTGGATGAGAATTACTTCGTTTACACGGAAGACACGGACTTCTGCTATCGCGCGAAGCAAGCGGGTTTGAAGGTGCTCTATCTTCCCTCAGCAACAGTTTTGCACAAGGCGAGCAGCCTCACCGGGGGTCCTAAATCTGCTTTCACCACTAGATACCTCACTCGCAACAAAGTTTATTTTCTGCTGAAGCACGTGGGACTTTGGCGGACGCTCTATTACATGTTCGCATACGAGGTTTCTCTTGTTCTTAAATTCCTGACAGGAAAATCAACGGTGTCAGAATACCGGATGCGTCAAAAGGCGCTTCTAGAAGGATTAATCCTGTGGAAGCACACACGTTCGGAGTTGAAATCAAGCGCAAACTTGTCCAGCGGTACGGCTGTAGGACCGTGATGATCCGAGTCCACGAAGGCGGTCTGATGACACGCTACATGGGTCCATTGCTGGTTTTGGCGCTGCTTGCCTCAGCGACGGCGCAAGAGAGGCCGCGCGAGGACATCTTTGCTGGATATTCCTTCACCAACGCGGGGTTCGGCGCAGGTGAGCACTTTAACCTTCATGGGTTTGCACTCTCGAGCGATCTAAACCTGAAGGACTGGTTAGCAATCAGCTACAAATACGATTTTCACTGGGGATCCGCTCTGGTTCCGTTCTGTTTTTCGAGCAGCTCTGCATCCTGTATTGTCGGGGGGCAATCCGACACGGTTCACATGAACACTGTTCTGGGCGGTCTTCGAGTAGCAACCACTCGCGGGAGAGCGACCCCGTTTGCCAGAGCTCTGTTCGGTGGCGGCTTCTTCAATGTTTGCCTGCAACCGGGATGCGAATCAAAGGGAGGGTACGCCCAGGATTTCAGTGGCGGCGTACAGTTGCGCGTTACTGAAAGACGATTTGGTTGGCAAATCGAAGGTGGCCTGTTACAGACACATTTTTTTGGCACATGGCAGAATGACTTCCGCTTGTCCACGGGCCCAGTATTTCTGTTCTACAAGCGCCGATAGCGAGCCGAGCCTGGCGATTTCAGGAGTGAAGCTCACCTACATCTGTGGTTTTGCCTGGGAGCCGAAGGGCACCGTCCGCGCACGTGCGTTTCCGTTGGCGGAAGAAATGGCGCGACGCGGACACGATGTCACGCTCATCATTGCGCCTTATGACAATCGGGCGTATTCGGGGGTGCAGTTCGTCAGCAACGGTGTGCGGGTGGTGAATCTGGAAATCAAGAGCCGCGAATTTCCCGCGATGGTGCGCCTTGCTTTCGACCTCGTGAAAAAGGTCTATGAGGGCGGCCCTGACCTGGTGCATGTATTCAAGCCCAAAGGCTTCTCAGGCCTGGCAGCGATGTGGTTGCAGCGGCGCAAAGTTCCCGTGGTGCTCGATTGCGATGATTGGGAGGGCTGGGGCGGATGGAATGACGTGAAGGATTATCCCTGGCTGCTGAAATCGTTCATTGATATGCAGGAGAAGTGGCTGATACGCCGATCGGCGGCAATCACTGTAGCCAGCCAGACACTTCTGGATCGCGCGTTGTCTTTAGGGAAGAAAGCCGACCAGGTTTTTTATATCCCAAATGGACCGACCACGAAGCAACTGGAACTCTCGACAAGATTGCTGAGAGAACACGCCGGAGTGCACAAGGAAAAATTCGGATTTGACGACGCGCCTCTCATTCTTTATGCGGGACACTACGATCCTGCCGATGACGTGATGTTCTTCTGCCGATCGGTCGCGCGCGTTGCCGCTCGTAAGCGAGTGAGCGTTATTTTTGTTGGAGATGGTCCCGAGTTACCGACGGTACGTTCGTTCTTCGCGTCCAGACCGGAAGTGAGTGCGCACTTTCTCGGGACCCTGCCATATGACGAATATGCGGAACGTGTCACGACCGCGGATGTTTGCGCATTTCCATATCCTGACACACCCGTGTACCGCGCGAAATGCTCGGCGCGAGTTATTGATTACATGCTTTACGGCAAGGCCGTGATCACTACTTCGGTGGGACAGAACCCGGAGTACATCGTCAACGAAGTAAGTGGCCTGCTCACGCCACCTGGAGATGAAATTAAGTTTGAGCACGCGCTGCTGCGGTTAGTTGAAGATGCGGAACTTCGCCGCCGACTTGGAAGCAATGCAAGAGCGCGAATATTGCGGAATTTTCGGTGGAGCGAATGGGCAGGAGACAATTGTGAACGGGCCTATGGCTCCCTGATTCCCAGAAAACACCTTGAGCCGGTGAGGGTATTGGCCTCATGAGCGCGATTCTGTTTTTGGTGCCGCATCCAGAAGAGGACGCGGGGTACCGTTACCGTGTGCAACAGTTCATCCCTTACTTGAACAATGCTGGACATCACTGCAAAATCTGGCCGTTTTCCACCCCAGAGTTATTTGGCGCTTTGAGATCGCGCGGTGGTATTTCGCAGAAGCTTTCGTATGCGGTGTATTGCAGCGCCAGGCGGCTTGCTCAACTGACCAAACTGTCCGAGTTTGATCTCGTGGTGATTCAGCGCGAAGTTTTTCCATTCTTTGCCCCGCTGATGGAGCGCTTGGTGCTGGTTCGCCATCCGAGAGTGGTGTTCAGTTTCGATGACGCCGTTTACGCAGGGCACGCGGATGTTGCTGCACTGAATCATTCTTTTCTGTATCGGCTTAAATACTCCCACGGAATTGATTACGTAATACGAAAGAGCTGCCACGTCATTGCCGGCAATAGAATTCTCGCGGATTATGCGGGCAAGTTGAATCCTTGGGTCAGCGTAGTGCCGACAGTGGTGGATTGTTCCCGATATGCGGTGAAGCCCACTAAGGAACAATTTCCGATCACGGTCGGGTGGGTTGGAAGCCGCTCGACTGCACCGCATCTTCGCATGATTGAAGCAGCTCTGCGGAAAGTGGCGGAAGTACGCCCAGGAAAAGTCAGATTCCGCTTCTATGGGTTCCCTGAGTATCGCCCGGACCTGCCAAACTGTGAATCCTTGCCATTTCGACTCGAATCCGAAATGGAGGACTTGCAATCGCTCGATATCGGATTGATGCCCCTTCCCGACACTGAATGGTGCCGGGGAAAGTGTGCGTTCAAGGCGATTCAATACATGGCATCTGGAGTGGTGAGCGTGGCCTCTCCGGTCGGAATTACTCCGGATCTGATTCACCACAACGTGAATGGGCTCTTAGCGAGCTCTGGGGAGCAATGGTTCGACGCCCTGAAACTCCTTGTAGATCAGGCGGATGTGCGCGCGCGCTTGTCGCAGGCTGCCCGCCAGACAATCGAGGCATCCTACTCTCTCCAGGTATGGGGGCCACGATTAGCAGCGTTGTTCCAACGATTGCTCACTGCGGAGCAACCGGCCCGCTTCCACGAAGCGATCGCTTTCGATTCCTAGTTCACTACCGTGCACCACGAACCAGAACATGCCGGGGGTGTTGAGTGAAGATCTTTATTGATTCCGCAAACCAGCGCGAAATTTTGCATTGGTTGCGGGAGGGTGTGATTGACGGAGTCACCACGAACCCGAGCATCATGCTCAAAGACGAAGTCTATGACATTGAAGAGGGCGCGCGGCGATTGTGCAGACTGGTTGGCGAGCGGCCTTTCAGTGTTGAAGTGACCACCAATGACCTCGCGCAAATGGAGGCGCAGGCCCGCATCTTTGCGGAGTGGGGCGACAACATTGTTGTGAAGATCCCCGTCGTTAACGAACATGGGGATTCCTGCCTGAGCGTCATCAATGCACTGACGCAGCGAGGCATCCGGATCAACGCTACCGCGGTACTCTCTTTTAACCAGGCACTACTCGCGACCAAAGCCGGCGCGACTTACGTCAGCATCTTTGGCGGCAGGATCGCCGACGAAGGAAACGACCCCGCTTTGACCATTAGCAACGTGCGGAAGTGGCTCGACGCTTGGGGCTACTCTGCGCAGATCATTGTCGGTAGCGTGCGGTCCGTGATTGACGTCCAGAACGCGGCCCTCGCCGGGGCGCACATTGTAACCGTTCCGCCCCAATTCCTACCCAAGATGATTGACCATAAGTACACCCGCGAAACCGTTGCACAATTCAACCGGGACGCCGAACGAGCGCTCGAAGAAATCGCCCAGGTGAAGATTCGCGCCTGAGTTATTGGCTGAGTCCCGATGCTTCCCGCTCAAACGACTGTGGTTTCCGGCCCAAGGCAGTCCGCCCCTCTAAGAATGGCCAAGCCGGTACTGGACTGCGTGGCAGGAATTGTGGGCAGCGTTGTCACTCTGCTCATCACTCCGATGGTTGCACTGCTGATCAAACTTGAGGATGGAGGTCCAGTTTTTTACTCCCGGGAATTTGTGGATTGCGACGGGACAGTTCGTTATTACTTGAAATTTCGAACCATGGTCCAGAATGCCGATGAACTTCTGGCGAGCAATCCGGATCTGCGAAATCAATTCTCCGAGAAGCACAAATTGCAAGGCGATCCGCGCACCCTGCGGATCGGGGGCTTTCTGCGGAAATTCAGCATTGACGAGTTCCCACAGTTCTTCAGTCTGCTAACCGGAGACTTGACGTTCGTTGGACCGCGGGTGATCTCGCGCGGAGAAACCGTCCGCTACGGTGATCAGCTGGCCAAATTACTTTCTGTCAAACCGGGAATCACAGGGTACTGGCAGGTGAACGGTCGCCAGAACACGACCTATGAAGAAAGAGTGCGGATGGACATGTATTACGTGGACCACCAGTCGCTCAAGCTCGATCTGATGATCGTTGCCAAGACATTTTGGGCGGTGCTTAGCGGAGAGGGAGCGTGCTAGCGGATGAGGATTATGGTCACAGGTGGCGCAGGTTTTATAGGCTCGCATGTCACGGATGCGTACGTGAATCTCGGACATGAAGTTGCCGTGCTCGACGACCTTTCCCGCGGTAGTCGGGCCAACGTGAATCCCAAGGCGCGCCTCTACCAGGGCGACATTCGCGATCGCAAATTCGTTGGGGATGTTCTGGGAGAATTTCGACCTGAGGCAGTCAATCACCATGCAGCGCAAATGGATGTGCGGCGGGGTGTCAGGGAGCCAGTCTTCGATGCGGAAGTGAACATTACAGGATCGTTGAACTTGCTGGAAGAGGCGGTCGCGAGCAAGGTACGCCATCTTGTCTATATCTCGAGCGCCGGTGCCGCATATGGTGAGCCGAAACAGCTGCCCGTCTCCGAAGATTTTCCTGTCAATCCGATCACTCCGTACGGAATCAGCAAGCATACTGTCGAGCACTACCTATTCACCTTTCGCCATCTGTACGGATTGAGCTACACCGTATTGCGCTATGGAAACGTTTATGGGCCTCGTCAGAATTCAGCGGGAGAAGCGGGAGTATTTGCAATCTTCTGTGAGCAAATCCTTGGTGGAAAGCAACCTGTGATCTTTGGCGACGGCAGTAAAACCCGCGACTACGTGTATGTGGATGACGTAGTCAAGGCGAACATTCTGGCCCTGGTGCGGGGCAGCGGCGAAATTTTCAACATAGCAAGCCAGGTTGCAAGCACCGATCTGGAAGTATTCAGATTAGTCGCAAAGCTTCTGGGTAAGCCGGAGCTGAAGCCACGGTTCGCCGATATTCGCGCGGGGGAAATCAGGCACATCGTTCTGGATATAGCCAAAGCGCGAAGAATGCTCGCGTGGCAGCCCGAGTCTACTCTCTCCGAAGGCGCCAAACGCACGGTGGCTTACTTTCGCGAGGTGGTCGGAACCGGCAAACGCGCCATCGCCTGAAGAACGTCCTCGAGACACCCGCTCCATGCAATTGGAAAATAAAGTTTGTTTGATTGCCGGGGCGTCGGGCACTATCGGTTCTGCCTTGGCGGAACGGTTTTATGACGCCGGGGCACGGCTGGCGCTGACGCATCTCGCGCGGGAAATCAGACCTGCAAGGTGGCAGAACCAGAATGAAAATCGAATCCTCGAATGCCAGCTCGACATTTGTGACCGTAGGGACGTAGAGGCCAAGGTCCGACAGGTGCGCGATTACTTCGGCAGACTCGACGTGCTGGTGAACTGTACCGGAAGACTCGGGCCGGTTGGTCCCACCAGCGAGGTGTCAACCGACGATTGGGTCCGCGCTGTTGAAACCAATTTCGTTGGCGCTTTTTATCTCACTCGCGCTGTGCTCGACGTAATGGTTCCCTATTCACGAGGAAAGATCATTCACTTCTCAGGCGGAGGCGCGGCGTACGCACGGCCCTTTTACTCAGCGTATAGCAGCAGCAAAGCGGCATTGGTGCGATTCAGCGAGAGCCTGGCTGAGGAACTGCGTGACCGGAACATTGACGTTAACACCATTGCTCCTGGGCCGGTTGAAAGCGGTATGTGGGACGAGCTTCGTTCATTCAAGTCACCTGACGACAGAACTGTTGCGGAACTGAAAAAAATGGACGAAAGCGGAGGAGTCTCGCCTCTGGTAGCTGCCGACTTGGCAGTGTTCCTGGCGTCAGACCGGTCGAATGGTCTGACCGGCAGGTTGATCAGTGCGGTGTGGGACCCATGGAGCAGCTTCGACCAACGTATCAACGAAATTATGAATTCGGAGGCGGGCACACTGCGGCGTGTTCCTTTGAGCTAAACGTGCACAGTGTAGCCATCATCGGTGCCGGCCATATGGGCAGAATTCGTGCGCACGAAATTCTGAAGTCGCCCGGCTCTCGCATCGCGATCATTGCTGACACGGACGTCGCACGGGCTAAAGACCTGGCCGGTGCAATGGGCGCCGAAGTAACCGGCGATTGGCAGGAATGTCTGCTCGATCCGAGAATTGATGTGGTGGTGGTAAGTACGCCGACGAAGTTTCATGCCGCCACCGCTATCAAGGCCTTAGCGAATGGGAAGCACGTTCTCTGCGAGAAGCCGCTGGCGCGGTCGGTACCGGAAGCGACAGAAGTCATCGAGGTTGCAAATGAATTCGGACGAATCTTAAAGACGGGCTTTAACTATCGCTACCTCGATCATGTCGAACAGGCCAAAGCGCTCTTGGACCTAGAGGAACTTGGGCCAATTTATTTCCTGCGCTGCCGCTATGGACATGGTGGTCGCCCCAGTTACGAGAACCATTGGTATACGGATCGTGAGTTGTCGGGCGGCGGCGTCCTCCTCGAACAGGGAATTCACGTGGTCGACCTGGTTCGCCATCTGCTTGGCGAGCCCGCAAAGGTTTTGGGTTCGGTCAGCCGTGCTTTCTGGAACTTTCCGGATGTGGAGGACAACTGCTTTCTCCTCTTGGAAACTGAAGATGGCCAAACCGCCCAAATTCATGTGAGCTGGACGCAGTGGACAAACTTGTTTTCTCTCGAGATTTTTGGTCGCGATGGGTTCGTCGAGCTAACCGGCCGTGACGGCCACTATGGTCCGCCCAGGCTAATTTGGTCGAAGCGCAAGGCAGACCACAGTCGCCCCGAAGAGGAGGTTTTTGAATATCCGCCCCAGAATAATTCCTGGCAGCGAGAATGGGCAGACTTCATGAATGCGATTGAAACGGGTAGCCAACCCCAGGGCAATTGCAACGACGCCCTCCGCGCGCAACAAATAGTCGAAGCGGCGTATGAAAGCTCCAACCGGCAGCTGTGGGTGAAGGTCTCCCATAGCGCAGAATTTTTGGAAAGCACAAGATGATCATTACCAAAACTCCTTTTCGTTTGACTCTGGGCGGTGGTGGGACCGATCTTCCGTCTTTCTACCGCGAGCATGGCGGATTTGTCCTCGCGGTTGGAATTGACAAGCACATGTACTTGAGCGTTAACACTCCGATTCTGGATGACGGAATTCGCGTTCAATACAGCCAGACCGAAGTCGTGCGGCACGTGGACGAAGTGCAGCACACGCTCGCGCGGGAAGCTCTGCGATTTTTTGGGATCTCCAATGGCATAGAGATTGTTTCCGTTGCAGACATTCCTTCCGGCACCGGGCTGGGCTCCTCCAGTTGCTATCTGGTTGGCCTCCTCAATGCTGTTCACACTTTGACTCAGTCGCCGAGCGCTCCTGAAATCCTGGCGGAAGAAGCATGTCACATAGAACTAGAACGTTTACATAAACCAATCGGCAAACAGGACCAGTACATGGCAGCTTTTGGGGGACTCACAAAGCTCGAGATCTCGAAAAACGGAAAGGTGCGCGCTACGCGCTTGTGTTTGCCTCGCGAGCTGATGGAGACACTGGAACACAACATTCTGCTGTTCTACACCGGGGAGGTGCGCGATTCCGCAAAAGTGCTTGAACAACAAAACGCCTCCGCGGAGAAGAAAACTGACGGCGTACTCACGAATCTAAGTCAAATCAAGGATATTGGGATTGAGATTTGCGATGCCATCATTCGTGGCAATTTGCATCGTTTTGGCCAGTTGCTCGATGTGCACTGGGAGGTGAAGAAGCGGCTCTCAAGGGGCGTGAGCAATCCGCAGATTGATTCCTGGTACCAACTGGCGCGGCGAAATGGAGCCATCGGCGGAAAGATTTCGGGGGCCGGCGGGGGTGGATTTCTCATGCTCTATTGCGAACAAAACAAGGCCCGGCTGCGCGAGGCCATGCGACGCGCGGGCTTACGTGAATTGAATTTTCGATTTGAGTTCGAAGGAAGCAAAGTCGTGTTCGATATCGTGTCGCGAGACGGAAGACTGGCGCACATCCATCGCCAAGAAGCCAAGAATCGTGCGCCGATTGCGTGGCCCGTGACTCAGCTGCCCGATGCTCTTGCTGGCAAGGTCAAGGAAAGTGGAAATGGAAAAGCGACGAGCAGCCTTCCTTGATCGGGACGGCGTCATCAATCGCCTGATCTATCACCGCGATCACGGCATTGTTGATTCTCCCTTCACCCTTCGGCAATTTTCTGTGCTGCCGAAGGTTCCGCAAGCGATCAGATTGCTGAACGATCTTGGTTTCCTGGTGGTGGTTACCTCGAACCAGCCCGGGATCGCGAAACGCCACTTCGAGCTGGATCTGCTGGGGAAATTCGAGAGCAAGTTACGTCGCTCGCTCACTGCAAGTGGCGCGAACATTGATGCTGCCTACTATTGCTTGCACCATCCAGAAGCAAGCATCGCGAAGTATCGTTCGCAGTGCGAGTGCCGCAAGCCAGGGGTAGGCATGCTTCGACAGGCAGCTGAGGAGTTGGGCCTGTCGCTTAAGGACTCGTACATGATCGGAGATGGACTCACCGATATTGAGGCTGGGAACGCAGCCGGTTGCCAGACAATTTTCATCGGGCGCTGGAAGTGTGAATACGAGCAGTTCATCCATCCGCCAGATTTACGTCCCAGCTTCGTGGCGAAAGATTTGTGGGGAGCGGCGAAGATGATTGAATGCCGTTGGAGAGAAGCGATGGCTGTGAACGTCTCGGCGACCCAGAGTTATACAGAATTGGCATATCGCTAAATTGTGAAGACTCATGGCCTGTAAGCAGATTCGCAAGGCGGTAATTCCAGCGGCAGGGCTAGGTACCCGCTTGCTTCCTTTCACCAAGCGTGCTCCCAAGGAAATGCTTCCAATCGCCGGCAAGCCGCTTATTCAAATAGCGGTGGAAGAAGCCGCCGCGAGCGGCATCGAAACCGTAGTTCTCGTAATCAACGAATCAAAGCAGATTCTTGCCGAACACTTTCGTCATGATACGAGTCTTGAGCAAGACCTCGAGCGGCGAGGCAAGAGCTCGGAAGCGGCGAGTATTCGTGCACTTTCGGTCCTCGCCGACATTCGCACCGTCTTTCAAGCTTCTCCGCGAGGGCTGGCAGATGCCGTTGCTTGCGCGCACTCTGCAGTGGGCGACGAACCTTTTGCCGTGATTCTTCCCGATGTCCTCATTGATTCCGATGTGCCTGCCATGCGGCAACTTCTGAATTGTTATGAAAAGCATGCGGGTTGCGTCGTAGCGACGCGCTTAGTTGATCCGGCAGAAGTTGGCCAGTACGGTATTCTCACCCCTTTGCAATGGCAGGATTCCTGTTGCTCCGGACATACGCTTCGTATCGGGGCTGTGACCGAGCGTCCTCGACCGGGCACGGTCACCTCCCGCTATGGCATTCTTGGCCGGTATATTCTTGCTCCTGAAATCTTCTCTTGTATCGCGCAGACACCGCCGGGACTCGCCGGTGAACTTCAACTCAGCGATGCAATCGCTTTGTGTTCTCGACGCGTTCCTCTGTATGCATATCTGGTTGAAGGCCTGCATCACGATTCAGGTGGATTGCTGGGATACCTGCAGGCAGAGCTGGCCTATGGATTGAAAAATCCTGAGTTTCAAGGCCCGCTGCGCAAGCAGTTGGCAAGCGCATCATTTTCGCCAATTCCTCTTGAACCACTATCGGTTTCCCGACAGCCAGTTCCAAAGCCAGAAGAGCCCTCGACGACTTACCAGTCACGATATCTACGAGAGGCGGTCCAAATTCTGGATCGGCTTGATGAAGAAAAATTGGAGGCAGTCGTGGAGTTGTTGCTGCGAGTCCGGCAGCGCCGCGGTCGGCTCTTTTTTTTGGGAGTGGGTGGAAGTGCCGCCAACGCATCGCACGCAGTCAACGATTTCCGCAAACTTGCGAGTATCGAATGTTACGCGCCCACAGACAACGTCGCGGAACTGACGGCGCGCATCAATGACGACGGATGGGAAACCTCTTATCGCAACTGGCTACAAGGCAGTCACCTTAGCGAGAATGATGCCATATTCGTTCTTTCGGTGGGCGGAGGTGATCAGCAGCGGAACATTAGTGCCAACTTAGTTAGCGCTCTCCGCTATGCCAAGGATACCGGAGCTTCGATCTGCGGCATTGTTGGCCGGGACGGCGGCTTTACCGCACGTGTGGCAGATGCGTGCGTCCTGGTGCCAGTTGTGAACCAGCAGACAATCACTCCTCATACCGAGTCATTTCAATCTCTGCTATTGCACCTCATGGTTTCTCACCCCAAACTCAAATCTGCAGAAATGAAGTGGGAGTCTTCGGCCATTCAGGAGAACGCCGCATAAGGACCCGCTACTCCAACCTCCTTAATTTCGTCAGTCATTCGACCCACCCTCAAGTTCCACTTCAGTAGGTCCTGCCGGCGCAGATTTCATCCACGAGAATCAGCAGAGGCGACGTGTGTCTCCGATGGCTGAATCACGCTCCTTGCGCGCTCCAGTCCCATTTAAGGTGCAACCCGCTTTTGCCGATGAATTCTCGTCGGCTGATGGACCCGCCCGTGCCCGTGTGAGCGGCCTTCCGCCGGACTTGCTGAAAGGAGCGGTGCACCTTGAGTTCATTGATCCGATAGGAGGAAGTACGTCCAGCATGGGCCGCCGCAGCATTTTCGGTGAAGTAACTTGGCGATTCTGAAACGAGGAAACCTGTGCCTCTGTCTGATTCCGCGATCGACCTAGACCTGCCGCGAGGCCCTCGTGCCAGCTAATGGGAACTCGTGGGACGCGGCAGGCGCGCTCGAACGATTGGGCGGCGATGCAGATCTATTTCGAGAAATTATCCAAATCTTCTTGCAAGAGGCCCCGAAGCATATGACGGAGCTCCAAGAAGCGTTGGTCCATGAAGACAGAGCTGCAACCGAACGCATTGCCCATACCCTAAAGGGAGAGCTCGCCTGCTTGGGTGTCCTCCAGGCCTCACACAACGTCGGCGAACTGGAGGATGCCGGTCGAAACGGGGACTTAGAGCGCGCTGCCAGCGTACAGACATTGCTTGAAAAGGATGTCGACATTCTCCTCGTAACAATGCGCTGCGCCTTGGCTGGGAAGACCTCTAGCCTATCTCTGGTCCACCCATCTGGAGCAAATTGACTCCAGCGGCTGAGGCGACAATCTCGCTCGAAGCGACGCTTCAGCAGTCTCCCTCTAGTCTTCGCGTCTTGGTAGCAGAAGACGATCCCATGTTTCGCCGGATTCTGCAGAGTTGGCTTCAAAATTGGGGGCACGAAGTCTTGATCGCCGAAAACGGCGCTCGCGCCTGGGACATTTTGCAGCAGGAGCAGCCTCCTGAGCTGCTGATTCTGGACTGGATCATGCCGGAAGTTGATGGGACGGAATTGTGCCGCAGAATTCGCGGCCAACAACGCTCTCGTTATCAATACATTCTGCTGGTCACCGGCAAAAATGATCGCCAGGACGTTGTCCGTGGGCTCGACGCCCGCGCCGATGACTACCTCACCAAGCCTTTCGACCGCGACGAACTGCGCGCACGGCTGCGAGTTGGCAAACGCATTCTGGATCTTCAGGACAGCTTGATCCATGCTCGAGAAGAATTGCGCTTTCAGGCGACACATGATGTTCTCACCGGGCTGTGGAACCGCGGAGCGCTGATGGAATTACTGAATCATGAACTCGATCGCTCAAGACGTGCGAATGCGCCGACCGCGGTCCTGATGCTGGATCTAGACCACTTCAAACAGATAAATGACACCTACGGCCATCTGGCGGGAGACGCGGTCCTTAAAGAAGCAGCTCAGCGGCTGACTCGCGCAATCCGTTCTTATGATTGCGCAGGACGTTATGGAGGAGAGGAATTCCTGGTCGTCCTACCTGGCTGTGACAGAGGTCAGACTCAGAACACTGCGGAAAGAATTCGTTCGGAGATCGGCGGCAGTCCGGTATTAGCTGCGGGCGCTAAGATCTCGTTCACCGCCAGCATAGGCGCGACGGTCGCAGATGGTGGCTCCTGCTCACCAGCCGAAATTCTTGCCGCTGCAGACACCGCACTCTACGAGGCTAAGAATGCCGGGCGCGACCGCACCGTACTCGCATAACTTCGAGCCGCCACGGGGCCTCATACCTCATAAAGGTTTGCTTTCGCACTGGACTCAAGAGTCTCCGACCTGGCCGGTTCCGAATCCGTAAGTGTCGCTGCCAACTCCGCAATCTGCACGCGAATCTCGGGCACGGCAATGCTCTCCCAAAGTCGACCTTTGAGTGGCGGTCCGAGCGTGTAGAGAACATCGGATTTCGACCCAGCAGCGTCAATCACCGCGCCATCTTCAGCGGCATCAATTCCCAGGAACAGAGGATCAGGTCGAACCACTCCTTGCCGCAATAAATCTTGCAAGAGCGGACTGGCCACCTTGCGGCAATCACTCTCTGGGCCGGTACAGTTAATTACGCGCCCCACGCGCAGTTCCTTCAGGTTACCGGTTGTGCGCTCGCGATAACACACGACCGCTGTTTCCTCTTCCTCGTGATATGCGGTGATTCTCCCGGCATGGACCCGAATCCCGCCGCTTGCGATTTCAGATTCAATTTGAGAACTGATTGCCGGAGCAATCCGGTGGCGGTGCACGTCCCAGTAAGCCCGCACGTGTCGCAGAAACCGGCGCCGTTCCGCGGGTGACAGTGACTGCCATATCTGCGCAGTGACCGGACGAAGCGAGTCAATAACCGAACGCCAGTCTCCTCCTCGGTATCGGACAACCTCTACTCGTTTCCGCACCAGCCGGACAAGCTCTCGAATCGAGCACGGGAACTCGGTCCTCCATTTCGCAAACAGAACATTGCCGTCCTTGTGGCCCTGGGGCACTAATCCGTGCCGCGAAAGAATATGGATGGTCCCACTGAATTCGTGCGCACGCAGGGCGATGGCAAGATCAATACTGGTCAGTCCGGAACCAATCAGCAGGACATTTTCTTCCTGTGATAAATCTGCCAGTTCAAGCGCGTTGACGCTCCAAGCCCACGGGAGATAGCGCACAATCTCAGGCGTTAAACCGGGCAAGCGAAGACTCGCGGGAGGAAAATTACCCAGTGCCAGCACAACCTGCTCGGCACTGATGCTTGGGCCGCCGGCCAGACGGATTGTTGCGCCGCCATTCGCGCTGGTGATCGACTGGGCTTCGTCGCATACGATTTGAAACCGTTCGGGACATTGCTGAGTCTGCTGGCGCAGGATCGATTCGATGTACTGGCCGTAAACGCGACGGGGAAGAAAGTCTTCATTATCAGTCCCAGAGTCGTAGTTGAGCTGCGCCCATCGGACGAAATGCTCCGGGTCCTCCGGGAGTGCGCTCATATTGGCTGCCGGCACATTGAGGAGGTGCCAAGAACACGATGTTGCGTAGGCCACCCCGCGCCCGGCAACGCTGGCGGACTCGATCAGGGTCACTGACAGGGAAGTGTCCCGCCGCAACAGTTGGGCGGCAAGAATCGAGCCGGTGAATCCGCCGCCAATAATGGCAACGCGACAGTGAGATGGTTG
>WNFY01001843.1_pt1 | contig 42215 bp, 33 predicted proteins | sample 5400091 | NCBI WGS metagenome assembly WNFY01 (sample SAMN13153364, study PRJNA577476) | soil metagenome | isolation source: 60 cm soil or saprolite under grassland replicate 1 | place: USA:California | collected 2016-06-15 | reverse complement strand
TGCGCGCTTTCCTTAGGATCACACTTCGTTGTGGCAACTTTAGTTGCATTGATTTTTGAAAAGCGGGCACGTATGTCAATGGTAGACGGCTTCCCTTACAAGGAAGAGGTTGGGGGTTCGAGTCCCTCCGCGCCCACCAGAACATTGCCGATTGCCAATTTCCGATTGCCGATTTTGAGTTATCCAAGCTAACTGAATCGGCAATTGGCAATTGAAAATCGGCAATGCTTTGCGGAGTCGTAGTTCAGTTGGTTAGAACGCCGGCCTGTCACGTCGGAGGTCGCGGGTTCGAATCCCGTCGGCTCCGCCAATAAGTTATTACCACTTAATAAGTTAGCGTCACAAAAAGGCGCTAACTTTTTCTTTTGGATTCGATAACGCACGTCGGAGGTCGGGCGCCGTAGTTCGTGAAAATGCGCCAGGTTTTTCAATGACTTAGCGTCCAACTTGGCGAGGCGCTAAGAGTGGTGTGCCACTAATTGTGTCACTAAATCTTCCGAGATCTTGAGACATTAGCTCGACGGCGGCTTGTTGCTGAAACAGGGACTGAGGTGCTGATAGCGCTGCAACTACATCTTCTGCTGACGACAAACAGTCCCGTTAGAATTAGACCCGGGTCTGCTATGAAGCGCTGAGCTTCGAACCGTTCTGCTTGGATCGATGGATTCCCGAACGACCCTGCAGCCGTACACCACGTAAAGGCCTTTTAGTATGAGGGTGCGCTTGTCCGCGCGTCACCATTGATGCGATGAAATACATAGAAGATTTTCTCGCGCAGGATCCTCAAGGCTTGACCATCGTATTCGAAAATTGCTCAGACGAGAAACAGTAAAAGGGACCCTCGCGGGTCTGATCTCAAACTAACTGCTAACTTCAAGAGATTGGGTGTTAGGAAAGTTGACTTTCAGTCGTACTGGCCAGCATGGCCGAAGCCCAACCGGCGGTTAGGGCCATAAAGCTGCGCACTTTGACTGGGGCGATTGCGAAGAATTCCGCACGATGCGCCTAACAGTAAACACCACGTCAGTTGCCGCTCCGAACAATTAAGGTGCGGATCGTAGTTCAGATTCTCTGGCATGTTGTGCGGAAGACGTGCTGCTCTCTTCAGCTATTTCTTCAGCTTTCACCGGTACGCCACGTGCTTTCCTCGCCAAACTAACTAGTCGCGACATCGAGAGCCTCGGTGTGCTTCGGCTACGCTTGGGCATTCCGGAAGCGATTTGTGGTCGAAAAGCTCGGTGCTTCGCGGCACCTTTCCGTCATGGATGTGCGTGCGCAAGACTCGCGCGATGGAGGTTCAATGAGTGGACGCTAAGTGGAGGCTTGGGTGGAGGCTTTTTAGAGAAGGTGGAACTATTCTCGCGAACATTTGAGAACAGGTTCATATTCAATCTGTTTGATGTGCTCCTGTGCGGGATTATCGTCTTGGTGATCTTGCGGGCATGGCGTGCACAGACGAAGACGATTCCCGTCCGAAATCAGCTCCTACTTCTTCTTGCGTTTTCCTCTTTGGGCGCATCTTTCACCACGAAGGCACTTTCTTCCGGTGCTTTTATTTTCTTTCGGTACCGACTACCAGTAGCATCCTTCGAATCTCTATTTCACATGTTTCAGGCGGGTGCGTGGCTGCTGTTGGCGGCGAGCGCATATCCATCTCCAAGGCTTCGCAAGTCAAGACCACTAATACCCGGTCAACTGTTCCTCTTTGTTTTGCTGTCCTTATTTCTCGCTTCGCTCCTTCTGCTCGGTTCGCTCGGCAATCTCAGTCCGAAACTGAGTATGTTCTTGGATTTGGCGAACATGATCCTCATCGGTTTCTCTCTTGTTCGTATTTATCGCAGCCCCCTCGGCGGCCGGCGCTATGCTGCAGGAGCGCTGGCTCTGGTTTTCGTGGCGGCCTCGCTACACTTTGTCTCTTCGTTGAATTGGGGAGATAAGGCGTCCCTCACCTTCTGGAATCTGGAACAATTTGCGTGGTCCTTCTCCTTATTTACCTGTGCGTTGGCGATTGGTGAAACCAGTCGAAACTTGTCCGACAAAGTATTTGTGCGGCTACAGATCACGTTTATCCTCCTAGCCAGTTTTATGCTGCTGGTGATCACCCAGAGCGAAAAGGCGGACTACTTCGCGAGCATTCGTGGACGCGCAGATCAACTGGCGGAGTTCGTGCGCCAAGATGTAGACAACCTGAGACAACAAAACGAACCTTTGTCTGCCATCGCTACTCGGGAGGGAATTTCAAAGGCGATTCATGAGTATGACAATCTGCCTGAACTGAAGATCGTTCGCATTTCCGCTGATAACCAGATCGTCACCTTGGAAATTGCTGACAACGGGGAAGTTTCCGCGGCAAGTAGCCTGCAGTCGGTCTCACCATCAATCCGACTCGACACGGAAGAGTACTTCCTCATTCATGCGCTTCCTCTGAAAACAACTTCGACCGGGGACGTTGCGTTTTATGGCAGTCGCGAGTTTCTTGACCAGCATATACGCCGCCGGATCGTTCTTGTCTTTTCGATTTTTACGGTAACAGTTGCTCTTTCTACCCTGATGATTGGATTGGTGGTGCGGGGCGCGAGTGCGAAGATTCGAGGACAAGCCAGAGAGATCGAAAAGACTCAGAAGCAGCTCTATCAATCTTCCAAACTTGCAGCGGTTGGGGAACTGGCGGCGGGCGTGGCCCACGAGATCAACAACCCAGCGACGACGATCCTTAGCTTGTCGAGCTTTTGGGTTTCGCAAGACGGTGGAAGCCCGGTTGCTGTTGACCAGGAAGACTTGAAGGAGGTGATGACTCAGGCTCAGCGCATCGCCCGAATCACTACCTCGCTGCTCGAGTTCTCTCGTCCACAGATATTAGAGATGAAACCAGTCCCGGTCGATCGTGTTATTAATCTTAGCCTGCGGTTAGTCGATGACCTGCTGACTGCCAACATGATCTCGGTGGAAAAGAATCTGCCGCGAGAGATAATACGCGTGAGGGGCGACGAAGATAGCCTGGTTCGTGCGCTGGAAAATCTCTATCGCAATGCCATCGATGCAATGCCGAAAGGCGGGACATTGAGCTTGGGTGTTTTCTGGGAAGAGCAAATGCTCAAGACGATACGACTGGAGATTGCTGACACTGGCCCGGGAATTCAGAAAGACTATATAGATCGAGTCTTCGATCCGTTTTTCACAACGAAAGAGGTAGGCAAAGGCACCGGCCTGGGGCTCTCGATCGTTCATGGCATTATCCAAGAGCATCAAGGAACGATTACTATAGAGAGCCAGCTTGGCCGAGGCACCAAGTTCACAATTGTCCTACCGACTGAGGGCTGAGATGCACGCCACACGAATTCTAGTAGCGGATGATGACCAGGCTATCCTGCGAACGTGTCGGAAAATCCTCGAGCACGCCGGTTACGAAGTGACCACAGCGCCCGATGGGGACTCGGCGTTGAGTCAGTTGAAATCGAGCCACTTTGATCTATTTCTGGTGGACATGCTGATGCCCGGCCTGAGTGGCTTGGAGACGGTAAGTTTGGCACGGCAAGCCGATCCCACGCTGATGATCCTTATGCTCACCGCCTATGCGACGATTCAAACAGCGGTTGAAGCCGTCAAGCGTGGTGTTTTTGACTACCTGGCCAAGCCCTTTACTGCCGATCAGCTTCGCTCTGCGGTTGAGCAGAGTTTGCGACAAAAACAACTGCTGGAAGAAAAGTTCAATCTGAGCGAACAGCCAACTAACACCCTTGGGTTTGACAAGATCTTGGGCACCAGCGAGGCAATGCAAAAATTATTTGGTACGCTCCAAAAAGTCGTCCGTACCAACGCGAATATTTTGATCCAGGGGGAGACCGGTACGGGCAAGGATTTAGTGGCGCGAACTATTCACGCGCACAGTTTTCGCCGAGATAAGCCTTTCCTGGCGGTCGATTGTGCCGCTTTACCGGAAGATTTACTGGAGAGTGAACTCTTCGGGCACGAAAAAGGCGCATTCACAGGCGCCGATCGGCTTAAGAGGGGCCAGTTGGAGTTGGCTCATACAGGGACGCTCTTCCTGGATGAAATCGGCGAACTCTCTTTCGCGCTTCAGGCCAAACTTCTGCGGACATTGCAAGAACGCGAATTTCGCAGGCTGGGAAGCGAACGTGAGATCATGGTGGACATCCGAGTGATCTCAGCCACTAGCCGCGATCTGCGGAATGAGATTATCGCGAGGAAATTTCGTCAGGAATTATACTACCGGTTAAACGCCATAACCGTGAATTTGCCTCCGCTTCGAGATCGCCAGAGTGACATTCCAGTTTTGACCAACCACTTCATGAGTCACTATTGCCAGGAATATCAAGTTACGCGGCCCGAAGTTTGTTCTGAGGTAACGAAGCTTTTCGCGGGCTACGAGTGGCCCGGAAATGTTCGAGAGCTTCAGAATGTCATCCAACATGCTGTCTTGATGGCGGAGTGTAAATCTATTGGGCTTTGTGATCTTCCGGAATACTTGCAGAATGGTTCTCGCGCAGAACTATCATTTCTTGAGGTCCGTGACAAAGAAGCCGAGAAGGTCGAGAAGCCTTTTCTGGAGGACCTGCTCAGAAAGCACCACGGCAATATCTCTAAAGCCGCCGCCGAAGCCAAGCTCTCTCGTAAGACGATCTATCGTCTCGCCAAGAGGTTCAGCTTCGATCTCGGCCGGTTTCGGTAATTCGAGTCACTGCGTTCTACTGTTTCCATTGGGCACACCCCATTTTCTTGGATTTCCAAGAGAACTCTTGATAAAAGGTCTAGCTTCGATCCCAGCCAGTGGCATTGGAGTTTGAATAAATCAAGGGACTGCGTCCCACTGTTTCCATTGCGCACACCTGCATTCTTTATCGTTTTTCCAAAGAAAGTCTCGTTAAGATCTTCTTAATCCCGCCCTCTCGCTGTATACCCCGGTAAACAGATCGCCCTATCTCAAGCTCTTCTACCGATCAGTCGTTAGCCCGCTAACCTTTTGATTCACTGATAATTACGATGAGGCCGCGATAGCTAAACCCCTTTCGGCCCCCAAATTGAGTAGTACTCGGCGGCTGTCGCTGAAGTCCGCTCCGTTCGACTGGATTTCCGACGCGGTTAAGAAGCGGACGCAAGGGCGGCCAACTTTTTAGCCAGCGATTTACAAAAAGGAGGCTTTCACATGTTTCGTGAACGAGTTCGACTAAGCGTCAGTGTGGTTAGGGCCCTCATTCTCATCGGTGCTCCGTTGCTGCTTTTTTTAGTGCTGATGCCGACACGAAGGGTGGTTGCTATTCCTGCGTTTGCACGCAAGTATCAAACTGCGTGCGCAACTTGCCACAGCAATCCTCCCGAGCTGAATGATTTTGGCGAAGCGTTCAAGAAGAACGGCTTCAAGTTTCCAAAGGACGACGAGACTTTTGTCAAAGAGCCTCCCGTGCTACTGGGAGCCGAGGCCCAACGCGAGAACTTTCCCAAAGTTATTTACCCCGGCGAGATCCCGGGAACGATTCCCATATCCTTCAGGTTTGTTGGATTCGCTGCCTACAACAACAAACGGCCATTGTCGGCAGGCATTGTGCCTCGGACAGATCTGTTCACACCCGATACGTTCACGATCATTGCCGCCGGCAGCTTCGGGCAGAACCTCTCCTTCTGGGTAGACGACGACCTGTCGGTAGGCGGGTCAGGAGCTGATGGCGGATTGGGCGATGGCTATCTGAAGGTGAACGATCTGGGCCACCACCTCGGCTTGCCGAAGGATGCTCTCAACCTCCGCTTTGGACAGTTCGAATTGGATTTGCCTTTTACGCAAGCGCGCAGCATAAATCCGACGAGTTATGACATCTACGATCAGGCCAGCGTCGCCGGTGGGCTGGGCACAACCAACAATCCGTTCATGTTTGGCGCGCCACAGCGTGGCATTGAAATCGGAGGCTATCCCAACGACGGAAACTTCAGTTGGTCTGTTGCTTTGGTCAACGGGACGAATGACGCCCCAACTCTGCGCAACTCAAAGGACATCTATGCGCGTGTCTCTCAGCGGTTCAACCTTGAGCGTGATCCAAAATCCCGCAAAGAAGTGCAAGCGGCAAGTAAGACAGGGCCGCGCGATCATACCTCGCTTCGCTTCGGAGCGTTCTACTACTACGGTCGAAATGAACTCAATCTTGACCGTTCACTGTTCCCCGATTTCGGTACGATCCGCGAGCGTTTCTACCGCGCCGGCGCCGATTTTCGCTTCAAGTATCGAAAATTCGAAGTCTATGGGCTCGGGATGCATGGACGTGACCAAAACCTGATTCCAAACAGCGAGACTGGCGTTGTGGAAAGAGGCTCTCCGGTCACGTTCACCGGTGGTTTTGCGCAGGCGCAATACTGGTTTTATCCGTGGGTGATCGGAATCATGAGATACGATGTCGTGAACTCACCCACAGATTTTCTGAACGGTGCTTCTGTGCATAACACACGCAATCGTTTTTCGCCTGGCATTCAGATTCTGGTCCGCGGCAACATCAAAACAGTCTTCGAGTATCAGAGGCGCTGGCAGCAACCGATCGACACGTCGGGACGCTTCCGAGCCAACGGCTTCGTCATTGGGATCGACTACGTCTTCTAATCCAGAACGAACGTCGTTCCCCTGGAACAACAAGTAAGCTTTCTTTGGAAGGAGAATCATCGCAATGAAATCGTTACTAAATAAACCGTTACTTTCGGCAATATCCGCGCTTGAATTCTTGGTGATTGTCGCGGCGTTGGCCGGCGCCAGTATGGCTCAGGAGATTCAGGGTAAGGTAAGCGGCGCCCGCGCTGGGACCGTCGTTTACGTCGATTGGATCTCTGGCAAAGACTTTCACGCGCAGGGCAAGCATGTCACGATGGATCAGAAAGGCATGAAATTCGTGCCTCATTCAATCACAGTGCTGAGAGGGACCACCGTTGACTTCCTGAACAGCGATGCCGTTGGTCACAACGTTTACTGGAAATCCGTGGGCGGTGACAGGTCTCAGGGACACAATCTGGGCACTTGGCCACAGGGGCAGACGAAATCCTACACCTTTTGGAACGCCGGCGCGGTGCCATTGCTCTGCAATGTCCACCAGGAAATGTCAGGTTACATTTATGTGGTCCCGACACCCTTCTACGCTCAAACCAAAGCTGATGGGAGTTTTGTAATAAGAGGTGTCCCGCAGGGCCGCGTGACGCTAAGGACCATGGGTGGCGCGTCCAAGTCGAAAGAGGTCGATGTCGGCGCTGGAGTTACAAACGTCCAGTTCTGACCGTGCATCGTTAAGCGTTCGGCTAACTTGTTCGCAACAGCATACATCGGCCTGTAAGAAAGCGAGCAGCGTGTGGATCGATCACATTCAAAACTCGTCGATCTCGAATGGCTGGAGTCTAATTTCCCCTGCATGCAGGCATGCCCCGTTCACACGGAGGCCGGACGCTACGTCGCCTTGATCGCAGAAGGTCGTTATGAAGAGGCGTACCGCTATGCCCGCCGGCCTAACCCACTGGCTTCTATTTGCGGCCGCGTGTGCGGCCATCCGTGTGAGACCGACTGTCGGCGCGGCAAATTTGACGCGCCCATCTCCATTCGGGCCCTCAAACGCTTTCTGACAGAGCGTTACGGACCAGAGTCGCGCAACCCCGTCGACGTATTCCCCGACAAGCCTCCAGTTTCACGCCCTGACCAGGTAGCGGTAATCGGTTCCGGGCCGGCCGGCCTTGCCGCTGCACACGACCTGGCTTTGCTGGGTTACCCAGTAACGATTTTCGATGCCGCTCCGATTCCGGGTGGCATGCTGTGTCTGGGTATTCCTGAATATCGTTTGCCGCGTGATGTGCTGAACGCACAGATTCGCGAAATTCTGGACTTGGGTATTGTGCTCAAACTAAATGCCCGGATGGGACGGGATTTTTCGTTAGCCGATCTCCGCGCTCAGGGTTTCAAGGCCGTTTTGCTTGCGCTCGGTCTACATCGGAGCCGTGACCTGACGGTGCCGGGCCACGAGCTTGATGGCGTAATCAAAGGCATAGATTTTCTGTTGAACGTCAATCTTGGCTATCGCTTTTCAATCGGTCAAAAAGTGGTTGTGATCGGCGGTGGCAACGTGGCCATCGATGTGGCGCGCTCTGCCCTGCGTGAGCAGCAGCGCTTGATGCTCGAAGACCTTAGCGCTCATGAATTGCCAGAAAGCTTAAGCGCTGGCGCACAACAGGTGGCGATGAAAGAGATGATGGATGTTTCGCGCGCCGCCTTGCGCCTGGGCGCGCGTGAAGTCCACCTTGTCTGTCTTGAATCTCGCGCCGAAATGCCGGCTTTCGCGGAAGAAATCGAAGAGGGCCAACTTGAAGGGTTGGAGTTACATCCGTCGCTGGGCCCGCAAAGGTTCCTCGGCAGAAACGGCAAAGTCATCGGAGTTGAGACACTTCGTTGTGCCTCGGTTTTCGACTCGGAGCGCCGTTTCAATCCTATGTTCGAGCAGGGTACAGAAGCGGTGATCGACTGCGACACCGTCATTCTAGCCATTGGTCAAGCTTCTGATCTTTCGTTCCTCACTAATGGTGATGAGATTGAGATCACTCATCAGGGCACGATCAAAATAGACGAAAACACGCTGATGAGTAGCGCGCCCGGAGTTTTCGCCGCTGGGGACATTGCCTTTGGTCCGCGTCTGATTATTAGTGCGGTTGCCGACGGCAAGAAGGCGGCAGAAAACATCGATCGCTATCTGCGAGGAGGAGAATGGAAACCGCGCCCGCAGTATGTGCAAATCACAGTTCTTGATCATCACCGGATGGCTGAATCCTACGATGAGTACTCACGGCTTGCGGTTCCGATGATTCCAATTGACCGGCGCACTGGAGTCGTCGAAGTGGAAGCCGGCTACAGCGAAGACGAAGCTCGTCGCGAGGCCAGACGCTGCCTGCAATGTTGGATCAACACGATCTTTGAAGGTAATGAGGCAGCGGGCACGGAATGTATTTTGTGTGGCGGATGTGTGGATGTCTGTCCAGAGAATTGCCTGCAGCTGATACCGATCAGCCAATTGACAATTTCCGAAGAAATAAAAGCGCAACTTGTTAGTGAGGCTCAATTTCATGAGACGAGTTTGCAACATCTGCGTCCGACAGACCTGCCGGCTACTCACGGCTCGATGATGTTAAAGGACGAAACGATTTGCATTCGTTGCGGACTCTGCGCCGCTCGCTGTCCCGCCCACACAATTACGATGGAAGCGTTTCAGGTGTTCGATCAAGACCCAAACCAATCGGAGCTGGAGGTGCAAGCGGCATGACTGACGTCCTGGCAACAACTATAGCCGGAAGGCCAGAGGAATCTGAGCGTGGAGAAATCGGACGCCGTGATTTCTTCAATGCGATTGCGGCGGGCGCGTTCGGTATTGCCGGACTTGGCGCCCTGGTTGTGACCTATCGGTTCCTCTTGCCGAATGCTTTGTTCGAGCCGTTGATGAATTTTCGTGCCGGTACTCCAGATCTTTATCCACTCGATTCGGTTACCTATCTGCCCGACCAGCAGGTCTATATCGTGCGCACAGGAGATGGCTTTTACGCAGTATCAGCGATTTGCACGCATTTAGGTTGCAATACGCAGTGGAAGCCCGAGGCAAATTTGATCGCGTGTCCGTGCCACGGCAGCAAATTCAAAAGTGATGGCACCAAGGTTGAAGGTCCTGCGCCGCGATCTCTTCCTCACTTCGCTATCACGCTCACGCCTGACGGTGAACTCTTAGTGGACAAGCTCGAAGTGATAAGGGCCGGACAGGCGTTGAGAGTCTGAGAGCTGATTATGACTACCGAAGAAATACTGAATCGGATGCGCTCTACGCGGGCCTGGAGATCCATTTTCCGTCGTGGTCCAGCGCGCACTAACCGGACGCGTAGCCTGGCGATCTTTGGTAACGTCTTCCTGCATCTCCTGCCAGTTAAGGTTCGCGAGCAATCGCTGCGTGTACGTGCCACCTACTACCTTGGCACAATTAGTTTCTTCATGTTCGTGGTGCTGACGCTGACTGGAATTCTATTGATGTTCTACTACCACCCCGCCGTGCCTCAAGCATACCTAGACATGAAAGACCTTCGGTTCGTCGTTTCAAACGGCGTCTTTCTGCGCAATATGCATCGGGTGGCGGCGCACATCATGGTGATTGCAGTGTTCTGGCATATGTTTCACGTTTTCTACCGTGGGGGTTACCGGCCACCACACGAATTCAATTGGGCCATCGGCGTAGTGCTACTGCTGCTCACACTTTTGTTGAGCTACACGGGCTACTTGCTGCCGTGGGACCAACTGGCGTTCTGGGCGATTACGGTCGGTACGAACATTCTCTCTTCAGCGCCTTTTGTTGGACCGCAGCTCCGCTACGTGCTGCTTGGCGGAAACCTTGTAGGCGAGAACGCGCTGCTGCGGTTCTATGTTCTGCACTGCGTCATCCTTCCGTTGCTGATCGCTCTGCTGATTGGAGTCCACTTCTGGCGCATTCGGAAGGATGGTGGCCTGACGGTGGGAGAGTAATGAGCGAGACAAACAATCAATTCGAGGCGGGAATCGGATCAAACGCGCTCAAGACCCCCCAGCGTGTTGTCTTCATTACTCCGAAGACTTCGGCCCAAGTCAAAGAAAAGGCGGACAGGCAATTAATGTCCTATCCACATCTCATGCTGCGCGAGATGATCGCCTTTGAGGTGCTAACAATCGTGCTGGTGATCGTTGCGTTGGTTTGGGATGCGCCGCTTGAACAGTTGGCCAACCCGCTACTGACGCCGAATCCCGCCAAAGCCCCCTGGTACTTTTTGGGCTTGCAAGAATTGCTTCATTACTTTCCACCGTTGGTAGCCGGCATCGTGATTCCTACCTTGGTGGTGGTGGCGCTGGTGGTAATTCCATATTTCAATGTGAACATCAAAGGTGGGCCGCTGTGGGCGGCAGATCGTTCCCGACGATTTCTGATCTTCATGGTGTCAGTTGGATTGTTGATTGTTTTCTTGGTTCTTTACCGAGCCTGGACTGTTCTCGTGCCTACAGTAGCCATCGCCGGGCTGACCACTGTCTCTTTCTCCCAATTGAAAAAGCCGTACCGCTTGATCAGCTTCCTGCAAACGCGGCCTCTGTCCTGGTGGGTGATGACCTGGTTTATTGTTGTCTCGCTGACTTTAACCGTGGTGGGAACTTTTTTCCGAGGGCCGGGTTGGTCCTGGGTCTGGCCATGGAGATGACATGACGGCGGAGAAGATAGGAGAGACTTCAACGCGGCTGCGAGCGATATTTGCGCTGGCAAGCGTAGCCTTTGTGGTAGTCCTCGCGGTATCACCGGTTAGGGATTTCTTCCAGTCCTGGAAGCGATATGAGAAAAATTACGTTAGCTACGCGCAGACTAGGCCAGACACTAAACGCCTGCTGGCAGATTTTCATCCCGGCATCGATCAAATCTGGCTGCCTGAAATGCGAGTGCTTGATCGTTGCACTACATGTCATCAGGGCATTTCACAAGCCAGTCTCAGCGACGCATCGGTGCCGCAGCCCTTTCGAGCTCATCCCGTCATCCCACACGATGTTAAGAAATGGGGCTGCGTAATCTGTCACCGCGGCCAGGGACCGGCGACCGAGATATCGGAAGCGCACGAAACAACTCTGGCCTGGGAGCAACCACTGTTGCCAATCAGATTTATCCAGGCGTCGTGTGGCGTGTGCCATCGTGCCGACCTGCCACAAACCCCTAAGCTCAATCGAGGCCGTGAGCTTTTGTCTCAACTGAACTGCTCGGGCTGCCACCACCTGCGAGACATCGAGCGGCCAGCAATGCTGGGGCCAGACTTGAGCAACGTAGGCAACAAGCTGACGCGCCCATGGATTTATAAATGGCTGAAAGAGCCACACACGATTGTGGACGCTTCCGGCAATACGGTCGTAGATGGTTATGAGACCGAAGAAGAGCCGCGGATGCCGCAGTTCCGATTGAATGATCAGGAAATCAAAGCCTTGTCAGCCTATTTTATGACCCTCAAAGGCCAGCCTATAGAGCCATTCAAATTCGATCAAAGCGTAGTAGCGAGTTTGCAGAAGAGCGCCGACCTGGCAGACCAGGGCGAAGTTCGGTTTCGTCAAATGTTCTGCACGACTTGCCACTCTCTCGCAGTCACACAAGACGACGAGACCAAATTGATTGGCGGTGACATTGGACCAGAACTCACAAAGGTCGGTAGCAAGGTTAATCCCGATTGGTTAGTTGCCTGGTTGCGCGATCCGCAAAGCTACCTGTCGCACGCCTTGATGCCACGTTATCGCTGGTCGGATCAAGACCTTTACAAGGTCACACAGTACATCAACACGAGATTGACTGACCCAGACCTCTTGAGCAATGTCCCGCCGCTGGAGGAGCCGACGCAAGAAGAGGTCCGCCTGGGCCAACGTTTGTTCCTGGAAAAAGGTTGTGCCAGTTGCCATGTGATTCAGGGTGTCAGCCCCCAAAAAGATTTCGGCCCGGACCTGGCAATTCTTGGCAGCAAGAATGTTTCACAACTCGAATTCGGCAATTCGAATATCCCGCGGAATATCATTTCCTACGTTCAAGCCAAGATTACTGATCCGCTGTCGGTTAATCCAGCGGCACGCATGCCGCAATATCGTCTGACCGCAACAGACTTGGACGCGATTACAACTGCGCTGCTTAGCATGACCGGCAGCCCAGCTAACAGCAGCCTCGCGCGACTCATAGTGCCGCGAGCCCAGGGCGCGTTTCATCCCGCCGGCCCATTTGGCGAACTTTACGACCGTTACAAATGTGCTGTCTGTCATCGCTTTAATGGTGAAGGCGGAAATCTCGCGCCCGATCTGTCGTTTGAAGGTAGCAGAGCACAACGTCAGTGGATCACTGGTTTCCTCAAGAACCCGGAAACCCTCCGGCCGACACTCATCTTTCGGATGCCGCAATTTAATATAACAGACCAGGAGGCATCCGTAATCGCCGATTACTTAGGCATGGTCACGCAGAGTCCAGCCGTGAAGCTGTCGGCCGTTGACCAGAAACAGTTCACGCCCCAAATGGTCGAAATGGGAAAGCAACTCTACGAGGTGAAGTATCAATGCAATGCGTGTCATACGATTGGTTCTGCGGGTGGGTATGTCGGGCCTAACTTGAGCAATGCAGGGAATTGGTTGAATGCAGCGTGGATTGAAGAGTGGCTCAAAGATCCTCAGGCGCTTGTCCCGGGAACAATCGAACCGCGTCGTAGCTTGACCGAGCAAGAGGTGCAAGCCTTGACCGCGTATGTGCTGACGCTCAAACAGAAAAACCCGCCGCTTACGATGGGCAGCGCTGGGACCTCGGCAGGAGGAGCGCAATGAAGTGGCGAGATCTTATCCGGTTCCTGATAATTCCAGCGATCGCGATTCTATCATCGTGTCAACACAAGCCTGCGGCCGCACCAGCTAATCCGCTCTTGAACGCTTACGATGTGGAGCAAAATGTAAATGATCCACAACACCTGATCCCGCTCAATTACCAGCAAGCGCAAGGCAAGCGCGTATTCAACAACAACTGTGTCTGGTGCCACGCCGACGAGACTGCAGCCGGACCGTCCAACCGATCTAACTTGAATCCTACTCCCCCGCTCTTTACTGAGGGAGATACGTTCAATTCGCTGAGTGATGACTTTATGAGGAACACCATTACGCTTGGCGGCAGCGCGATGGGAAAATCGCCAATCATGCCACCGTGGGGTCAAACGCTAACGCAAGACGAGATCCGAGCCGTTCTAGCTTACGAGCGCGCGGTCGCTCAACCGCCGTACAAGCCCTCAGCTCGCCCTGCGCCACAATACTCGGAGAAATAGCCATGAAATCAAACAGCCAATCAACTGTCGCGTTCGTTGCAACCTGCATGCTCTTACTGCTCTTTGGGCCGTTTTCGCTGAACCGTTATGTCAATTCGGACCCTAAGTCGCAAAGCGGCGTCGATGGTCGCGGCTTGGAGTTTGTTAACTTCCACGATCAAGCAGTCTTGAAGGTGACGGGAAACTACCAGGCCGCGTTCGATGCCGATCTTCTAACATCCAATCAGCGCAGCAGCCGGGTCTTCAATGACGTTGTCTATCAGTTTCTGGAGATCCTACCTGGTTACTTCTCGGCGTTCGATAGCTTTGACGCGGTGGGCTTCGAGATCTGTTACCACGTACGCAGAAAGGCCGCGCACTATGAATACGAAGGGAAGGAAATCCTGGTCGTCGTTCTAAGTAAGGCCGATGCTTTGCGCTATGCCAAGGCGCCGAATATCTCCGAGCGGCAGGAACTCCTGAACCGTTCGGAGATATTCCTCAACGGAAAGCCATTTGGTTTGGCGCTAAGCGCAAGTGAGCCCTTGGACGTTGCCACACTTCAACGATCGGTGAAGCAACCAGCAAACCAGCGCGGCGCTTCTTCACCTTCGTCTGACCCGGCGAGTTTTGCGCGGACGGGGCAGGACGAGAGTGCTACTTCTGAAACCGCCAACACGCAAATGCCGGTGCGTACTCGCGCCGACGCCGAAACACTCGAAACCAAATACAGGTCTCAACTCGATGCCCTGGCCGCCGCAGGTTTGGCCAACTATCACTTTGTGCAGTATGCGCCACCGTCAATCGCAGTTTTCCGCAACCAGATAGTTCTGCAGTTTACGCTCCGGAATCCGAGTACTTTCGACAAGGAAGGTACGTCGATCTACAAGCGAGCAGCGCGTAGTTTTGATCTTTTTCTGGCGCCGCAACTGAGGTCAATCCTTGAACGTATTCCGGATGACGCAGAACTTGGCGGTGTCGACATCACCGTTCTGAATGACTTGACCGGAACTGCTGGACACTCGTCCGAGGCCGTGGAGTTCGTGTGTCCACTCAAAGCCTTACGGAAATTTGCAGATGCGGACATTACGAACCAGGAGCTGATCAATCAAAGCGTTGTTCTGGTTAACGGCGTGCGGATCAGCCTAAACCTCCAACAGGTGGAGTGATCGAAGCTAGTCTGGCCGGCGACTTTTGCCAGACTCTTGCTCTGAAAGGAGGTTCACGCCCATGAAACGTTCTGCGATCGGCACTCTGCTTCTTGCGTTCGCGTTGCTCGTCGGGGTGTCCGCTTTGTGTCGCGCAACCAAGTCGAAGCCTCCCGGAATGGTTGTCCGTGGCAACTTCGTTAGCGAGGCAGAGATGGTCGCCGCGCGAAAAGCGGCGCAGACGAGAAGCGAGCCGTGCGTAAAGTGGTGCGGTGGCCCAATCTCGTACGTAACCAACAACCCTGACAAGATTGGCTGCTCAGAAGAACGCTGCAGGGAGCTGTACATATCCGATCCACCCAAGAATCTTTTCAGACGCTGTGAAGGTGTGGATTGCAACGAATGTAACCGTTCGGCTAATACTTACTATAGCGTTGACTGCGGTGAAACCCAGGACGGCTGCATAATAATGTTATCCAGCATAAGTGGGTGCGAATAGCCGCGGGGTAGATTTTTGAAAAAGAGCGGCGGGGTTCTCAGCCTCGCAGCTTTTGTCTTGCGTCTAACTGAAGGCGGTGATGAGAATGCATTCTATGTAGGCCACAAGCTCTTCCCTCCACCGAAGTCTCAGTTACCAACCTACAGACAGATGGGAAGAAACATTGTGGTCACGGATCATTGTGATGGTGATATTGTCCGGACGGATTCTTGCGCGATAGGCGGCAGAACGCTCCCAACCGCTAGCCGAATCACCGCGCATGAGTGATGCAGAACACGAGCCGGACTAATTGACACTGTGCCACTAACTGTGTCACTACAGGGTGCGAAAACAAGGCCTTTCGTGTCATCATCTGTCGCCAAGCGACGCAGCTATGTTGTTGATAGCAAAGATAAGTTGCTGAAATAATTGTTATTGAGATTCATTCTGTCACGTCGGAGGTCGCGGGTTCGAATCCCGTCGGCTCCGCCAGCTCAACAAGTTAGCGCCACTTAGGTGGCGCTAATTTTGTGTGTGCCACTAATTGCGTCAGCAAATTCCCCGAATTCCTAAGATGAGGCCCCACGCCGAAGCGCACATCTCATTGACCCGATTCCTCGTCGATAACCGAGCCACGCTTTGCAGACCTCGTGCGGCGCATCGGTTTGCTGTAATGAAAAACGCCAAGTGATCAATGAATACCGAACGCGAATGAGGCTTGCGCTCATGGAGGGCCGGCGTTAACATTTGCTGGAATTGCTTTAGCCTTCAGTATGCCTCCTCCAAATTCGTTTCAGGCAGATCTGGGCGCGTCGGCCGTCCAGCCTGAGTCAGTTTTAAAGCTGCGATGGCCATTCCTTCCCGCATGAAACTTGGTCGCTACGAAGTTCACTCGCGAATTGGAGCGGGTGGAATGGGCGAGGTTTATCTCGCTCACGACACGCAGTTAGAGCGGACGGTCGCTCTGAAGATTCTCCCTGCGGATGTCGCCTCCGATCGGCAGCGCATGCGCCGCTTCATTCAGGAAGCCAAAGCCACTGCTGCCCTGCACCACCCGAACATTGCGCACATATATGAAATCGGAGAGACCGAGGGCACTAACTTCATTGCTATGGAGTTCATCGAAGGCGAAACGCTGGGCGAAAAGATCCACCACAAAGTCGACCTCAAGAAGTTGCTCGAATACCTCACACAAGTGACCGAGGGGTTAGCTAAAGCTCATGCTTCGGGGATCGTGCATAGAGATTTGAAGCCGGACAATATCATGGTAACGCACGATGGTTACGCCAAGGTTCTGGATTTTGGTCTGGCTAAACTTCTGGAAATGCCTGAGCCACAGAGCATAAACCAGGAGGGGTTAAGTAAAGCCCCCACGGTAATGCTACCGCAGCACTCACAGCCGGGGACCGTAATGGGGACAGTGGGCTATATGTCGCCAGAACAGGCGCAAGGTAAGACCGGAGAGATAGACCATCGGTCAGACATTTTCTCTTTTGGTTGTGTACTCTACGAAGTCGTGACGAGTCACAGGCCATTTGACGGAGCTTCCACAGTCGAGACACTACATAAAATCGTGTATGAGTCTGCGCCTCCAATCAAAGATTTCAATCCTACCGCCCCTGCTGACCTGCAACGAATTGTTCGTAGGTGCCTGGCGAAAGATCCGGACGAAAGATATCAGACGATCAAAGATTTGGCGATTGAGTTGAAAGAAGTGCGGCGTGAGATGGACGGCTGGCTTGGGCAGGAAAGCCTAACGACTCAAGCGTCGAGCAGTGGCGCCGTGAAGAGTGGCAGCGAGCAGGCTGATACTAAAGGTATCTCAGAGTTGGCATCACCTACGGCGGAAGCGGTACGTCCGCCATCAAGTGCTGAGTATCTGGTAAGCGAGATTCGAAGTCATAAAACGGGCGCGGCTATCGCTCTGGCAGTGCTCGTTATCGCGCTTGGGGGCGTTAGTTTTGGACTCTACAAGCTCATTCATCCAGGCAAGCCTGTCGCCGCGCCTTTTCAGACGATGAAGATCACAAGACTAACTTCCACCGGCAACGTCACAGGCGCTGCGATCTCGCCCGACGGTAAATATGTGGTGTATGTGGTCAGAAGCGGGGACGGCGTGAGCCTCTGGATAAGACAAGTCGCAACTACCAGCAATATGCAGATCGTGCCGCCAGCGAGAGTTAAGTACAGCGCACTGACTTTCTCACGCGAAGGCAACTTTGTCTATTACCTATCAACCAGGCAGGAACAGACACTGGTTGAGGGCGGGGACCTCTATCAGATCGCTGTATTGGGCGGTGCTTCCAGAAAGTTATTGGAAGATTTAGATAGCCCAATCGGTTTTTCTCCTGACGGTAAGCAGTTCGCCTTCATACGGAATCGTCCAGGAGAAAGCGCACTGATGGTCGCCAACGCCGATGGGAGCGGAGAGCGGACCATTGCCATACGCAAAAGCCTTTCCTCCTTTGGCGACCTTCTCGACGGAGGCGTGGCCTGGTCCCCTGACGGGAAAGTGATCGCCACTATTGCTCGTGAAGCTAATACTCGAATGAATGTTGTGGAAATACCATCAGGCGGCGGAGCGGAAAAACCGATTACCTCTCAATCGTGGTACGAGATAACCCGATTGGCATGGCTCGCAGATGGCAGCGGCCTGATTATGACGGCTGCGGATGCCCTCCCATCCGCGCTATCCGCGCAGGTGTGGCTCCTTTCATATCCCAGTGGCGACGCGCAAAGGATTACAAATGACCTGAACGGCTATATAGGCGCAAGTCTGACCTCTGATTCCGGCGTCCTGGCTACGGTGCAAGGTAATCGAACTTCTAACATCTGGATTGTGCCTAACGGAGGGGCAGGACAGGCTACGCAGATCACATATGGGGCTGCCAACCTGGCTGGATTGGCTGGGGTTGCCTGGACGCCCGACGGCCGAATAGTCTATCACTCCACAGCGAGCGGCGCTCACGGCATCTGGATCATGGGAGCGGATGGCACCGGTCAGAGACAACTGACTATTGGCGCTAATGCTGGCTACCCTGCTGTCTGTCCGGATAATCGCTACATTGTTTTCGTTTCAGAAGGAGCAGGTCGTGCTATCTGGAAAATGGACCTTGACGGCAGCCACCCGAAACAGCTCGCGCAGGGAGGCTTTCCGCAGTGCACCCCGGACAGCCGTTGGGTCGTTTATCAGTCCGGTGAATCGTTGTGGAAAGTGCCGATCGACGGCGGCGAGCCGGTGCAACTAACCAGCCCCGGGTTTGCCTGGCCGGCAATCTCGCCTGATGGCAAATGGATCGCCGCACAACAATTTATTCAAATCGATAACCCGATAAGCGCCAGGATAGCCATTGTTCCCATCGAAGGCGGAGAGCCGATCAAAGTATTTGATGTTTCAGTAGAGATGCCAGCTCTTATCCGTTGGAGCCCTGACGGGAGAGCAGTGACGTACCTCTCTCGGCGCGACGGTGTTGTGAACGTCTGGAGCCAACCATTCGAGGGTGGTCCCTCCAGACAACTGACTGATTTCAAATCGGACGACATATTCTTTTTCGATTGGTCCCGCGATGGTCGCCAACTCCTTCTCGCGCGTGGTACGTGGAGCAGGGATGTGATCCTGATAAGCAGTTTCAGATAGACCAACATCTATCGCATAGCGCATTGTCGTTCGAGTTGTGTGACCGAATTGCGCAGAGTGAGTGCGGTTTTGCACTGTGCTACTAATCGTGTCACCAAGGCGTGCGAAAACAGGGTCTTTGGTGTCATCATCTGTCGCTTGGCGTCGTGGCCAAATTGTTGATACCAAGTAAACTTATTGGATTTCGGTTCCGGGAGTTTCATTCTGTCACGTCGGAGGTCGCGGGTTCGAGTCCCGTCGGCTCCGCCATTTGCGCAAGCGGTTGCTTTTCAGTTTGAAGAGCAACCGCTTCTTCATTTTAGATTGTCGATTTTCGATTGCCGATTGATCACCGTTGTCCGCGTTGTAAATCGCCCCCCTGAAAACTAAAATCGCAACCAATGATTCCTGTTTCAGAAGCTATAAAGATCGTTCTTGCGCAAACGAAAGGTCTGCCCGTCGAATCTGTTCCGCTCGCCCACGCAACAGGGCGCGTTCTCGCCCAGGAGATCATCGCCGACAGTGATCTGCCGCCATTCGATCGCGCCCAGATGGATGGGTACGCGGTACGTGCGGCGGATGTCGCAAGCACGCCGGCGCGTTTGCGAATCGTCGGCGAATCAGCTGCCGGCGCGGGATGGCACCAGGAGATGAAGGCAGGTGAAGGAGTACGGATCATGACGGGAGCTCCGGTTCCCGCCGGCGCTGATGCAGTGCAACAGGTTGAGCTGACGCGAGAGACTGACAGCAATAGCGAAGTCGAGATTCTCGAATCCCTTGAAGTTGGTAGATCGATCGTCAAACGAGCTGCCGAGATCAAATCGGGCGAAACAGTTTTACGTGGGGGTGAAGAAATCAACGTAGCAATGATCGCAACTTTGGCATCGTTTGGTTATGCGCGAGTGAAAGTCGGACGGCGGCCGCGAGTTGCAGTGATGGCGACAGGCAGTGAACTGGTCGACGTAGATCAGAAACCGGCACAGGATCAAATTCGCGATTCAAACAATTTCACAATCGCTGCATACGCGACCCTGGCTGGCGCGATAGTCGAGCGCCTGCCGTTAGCCGGCGACAATACCGAAGAACTGAAGGCAGAAATCACACGCGCCGTTGAAACTTCGGATGTACTGATAACTTCCGGCGGCGTTTCGATGGGTGTCTATGATTTCACGAAAGCGGCGCTGAAAGAGCTGGGCGCAGAGATGTTCTTCGAGCGCGTGGCCTTGCGGCCGGGAAAACCAACCGTGTTCGCGCGGCTGGGAAAAACGCTCATATTTGGTCTTCCGGGCAATCCCGTTTCAGTTGCTGTCACATTCAACCTGTTTGCGCGCACCGCATTACGCTCAATGCAGGGCGCCAGCCAACCAACCCTGAATGAAGAGACCGCAATCCTTGGGCGTAGCGTGAAAAGGTTCGTCGGACTTTGTAGCGTTCGCGCGCGCGACGGCGTTGATTAATGTAGCAGCAGGAGTGAAATCGATTGAAGCTGGTGAGCGCGTGAAAATCGTGAAGCTTCCATGAGCTGGTCCGTAGGAGCAGAATATTTATAGTATCTATGAGCAGATAAGGGTAGCGCCATCAAGAGCGATAACTCGCTCTTGATGGCGCCGTTCGTCATTCATAGGGCAGGTCTATAAATATGGCGTCCCTACGGGACTCTGCTGACTTCACGCCTGAACAATCGGCCCAACTCTATCAGACAAAGCCGTGAACCCCGCAAACCCCGGTAAGCGCGCGATTCGATCAGCAACCATGCGGCTGAAGAATTCCAAACCGTTTGCGCCCCGAAACAGCGTGGCGATCACATAATTGGTTTCGCAGGCCGGCTTTGCTCCCTGTCCCACCGGGGTCCAAAAATGGCCGACTATGAAGCGAGCCAGATCGCGCGAGAACTTCGCCTGATTAAGTTTCACCCGCGCGACATTCCAGTAGAAGCTCGAGTGAAGAGATTCTTCCTGAATAATCGCTGCCAGTAATGTCTTCAAAACCGGGTGGCGCGCCATCTCAGACAGTCTCCGGTAAGCTTGCAGGGTCGTGATCTCATTAATGGCGCCCCAAACCATGTGCGCCGCGTGAAAATATTTTCCGAAGGGCCGCACGGCGTGATCGAGGACGTAGCTTTCCACCGTGTAGCGCCAGGAAATCTTGGCTTTGGCTTCAGCCTGCCATTTCTCGCTGGTAGGAATCCCGGCTTCGTTGAGAAAGCGGTTGAGCAGATCAGCGTGCTGATTTTCTTCGACGCTCCAGCGATCCATAAACTTGCGGATAATCGGATCTTTTCCTGTGGGTGTGCGGCGGAGTTCTTTGTAGTAAATGTCGGTAAAATATTCTACGTCGCGCATGTAGAACAGCACCGGCACGAACGCGGGATTCAACTCATGATTTGTGACGTCACGCCATTCTATAGTGTCGACGAATTCTTTGGATACCGAGCGTGGCTGTCTTTCATACCAATCGAGAACTTCTTTCTCTGTTTCGAACACGTTGGGGCCTCCGGGCTAATCTCGTTCAAGTCAGGAAAATTACGTCAGGGAAACCTCGAACGGATTTTCGGGGCGGCATTATTCTGTTATGCTCTGCGAAAATCAAGCATCTTTTCGGCAACTCATGAGTGGACTTACTCATTTGGATGAACACGGTCGCGCCACGATGGTTGATACCAGCGACAAACCATCGACGACGCGGCGGGCAAAGGCTTCGGCGCGCGTGTTGATGTCGCCGGAGACGATTGCTGCCATTCGCGCGCAATCAACTCCAAAGGGCGATCCGCTGGAACCGGCGCGACTTGCCGGGATAATGGCCGCCAAACGTACAGCAGAACTGATACCGCTTTGTCATCCGCTGCCCCTGACACACATCGATGTCCGTGCTGAGCTGAAGGATTTCGGCGTCTACCTGGAATCGGAAGTTATTACTCACGCTCAAACAGGTGTCGAAATGGAAGCCCTGACTGCGGTTTCCGTCGCCGCCCTCACCGTTTATGATATGTGTAAAGCCATCGATAAAAGTATGACAATCACGGAAGTTCGCCTGGAACTTAAAATCGGCGGAAAGTCCGGAGATTATCGCCGAGAATAATGATGGCGGGAACAAGCTGCGCAGGATTGACGTTCATCATTTTGATTATCTTGTTTAGCGGCGGGCCACCGCCGCTTAGTCGGGCGGTAGCCCGACTCTAAGCAGTCGGGCGGTAGTTGGGAGGTTATCGATGAAATACACGCTTTCAAGAGGCGCACGTCCGCAAGCAAAGACGCTGCTGTTTGCTGCCCTAATTTCTGTGGCCCTGTGGTTCATTCCTTTTGCCGAGATTCTCAGCTATCCATTTCGCATCTTCGTCACGTTTATTCATGAAGGCGGGCACGCGCTTGCCGCGCTCGGGACCGGCAACTCGGTTCAGAGCTTGAGCGTCGCGATGAATGCCAGCGGCGAGACCTACACCACGGGCGGCGGAATGTTCTCTCAGATGCTCGTGGCGAGCGCAGGTTACCTCGGGGCGATGGCGTTCGGAGCGCTTTTGCTGATCCTAATCCGGCGGGCCCTTGGCGCGCGATTGATTCTGGCGGGATCGTCTTTGCTCATTTTTGCGCTCACAATGATCTTCGGTTTATTCAAACCAATCTTCTCGGGCTCATGGAATTCGCTGAGCGGAGTGCCGTTCACATTGTTCGCCGGGATCGCTCTATCAATCGGACTATTCCTGGTCGCGAGATTCGCCAGCTTGAGGGTCGCAACGTTCGTCGTAAGCTTGCTCGCGGTGCAATGCGTGCTCAACGCACTGCTGGATCTGAAAACGGTTTTCTTCCTGTCGTCGCCATTTGCGGCCACGGTACCTACCGACGCCGTCAATATGGCTAACGCAACCGGCATCCCGGCGATCATCTGGAGTCTCCTTTGGATCCTGATTGCTTTTGCGATTCTTCTGCTCTCGCTTAGGCTCTATGTCGCCGTACGCGACCGGGCGTTTGATGCCAAGCGAGACCTGCCCTTCGAAGGCCAGCCAACCAGTTAATTTTCAAATTCGACCTCGGCAAAGAACACTACGCGCGCTGGTAGTATTTTCCGGTCCCCGTTAAATTCAGGCGTTTAGCTGGCCGGGTTCCCAGGAACCTGACAATCCGAGGTAATTCATGAAGATCAGAAGTGGTATCGCGCGCGCGATGGCGCTAATTGTTTTCACCGCCATTTCGTTCGGCGTTGCGGCGGCGCAATCTCCCAACACGGCTTCAATGATCGTCGTCGTCGTCGATCAAAACGGCGCCGTTGTCGCCGGCGCCAAAGTCTTGTTAGCTAACAGGGCGACCGGCGCCACGCGCGAGGCCGTGTCAGGAACAGACGGTACCGCTACCTTTGCCGGCCTGTCGCTGACGGGAACGTACACGCTCAGCGTGTCCGGCCAGGGATTCGCCAATCAGGAGCAGAGCGATATCAGGCTGCGTTCGGGCGAGACTGCCACCTTGAAGGTGACCCTACCGGCCGGCGCTCAGACGGCGCAGGTTACCGTGTACGGCACCACCGAAGGTGTGCGCGCGGATCCGCAGATCGGCCGTCGACTCGACAGCCCGACCATCGACGAAACGCCCATCCTTGGCCGCAAGGTGACAACAGTGCCGTTGCTAAATTCAGCTTTCCGCCAGGGGAAGGGCACTGGGGATCTCTTCGTTAATGCGACATATTTCATCACCGGCGTGGGTTCACGCCGCGCGACCACGTTTACTCTTGACGGGGCGAGCAACGACGAGGGATGGGGCCGTCAGACGGCGATTGCGACTGTGCCAATTGGAGCCATCCAGGAAATGAACGTATTGACAAACGCGTTTTCTTCGGAGTTCGGCTGGACCTCCGGCCCGGCGTTGAACATCGTCACCAAATCCGGCACGAACGACTTCCATGGTGAGGGAATATTCATGATCCGTCCCGGCGGTAAGTGGCAAGCCAAGACGTTTTCGACCAAAGGCTTCTGTCCATCTTCCGTTCCCAGTTGTGTCACACCGAGTACTCTCGTGGCGATTAATCCAGTGGACATTCCGGATAAGTTGAGCCAGCTGTCCGGTTCGATTGGCGGCCCGATTGTTAAGGACAAGACTTTCTTCTTCGCCACCGCTGACTACACGCGTCAGAATCGAACCACGTTTCTATCGACGACCCTGCCGGCCTTCGTATTGCCGGCTGATGGCCACCTCGACTACACGGGTCACTATCGCCAGCTCCTCTTCGATGGACGCGTGGATCACAAACTCAGGTCGAACCAGAACCTGATGTTTCGTTTAAATGTCGATCGGTTTTTCGACGATAACCCTCAGGACGCGGTAGGCGGGACCAGCGCTCCCAGCGTCGCGCGCCGGTACGCGCGGCGATCATGGACGATGCAGGTCAATCACACGGCGGTGATCAACCCAAACCTTCTCAACGAAGCGCGGTTTGCTTACCTGCATGGCGATCCGGTCACGCTCTGGGAAGCTCAGACGCTATCAACTACCTACACACGCGGCGGGGCTGTGCCTTTCACCATTGGCCAGTCGCGGGCCTCAAATCTCTGGAGTCATCAAGTGCAGTTCGCGGACACGGTATCCTGGTCGCTCGGCAAGCATTACCTGCGCCTTGGCGGAAGCGTTATTCATCACACTTCGGGGGGCACGGGCAGCGAGCCCGGCACGGCAATCCTCGGGACGTTCACTTTTAAGAACACGACGACGGCGCCCTTCGGTCAATTGACGTTGGGCGACGTGCAGAACTACCAGCAGCCGATCGATTTCGGAATCAAAAGCTATGATCTGCCGCAGTGGCTGTTGACTGGATTCGTGCAGGACAGCATTCACCTGAGCAGGGAGCTGACGATCGACGCCGGGCTTCGCTATGATCGCCAGACGTTGACCGACGATAGAAATAATTTCGCCCCGCGCATCGGCTTCGGCTGGCACCCGGGAGGCGACTCGCGCACCTCAATACGCGGCGGCTACGGCATGTATTACACGCAGATTCGAGCCAATGCCATTGCGGGCTATCTCGTAAATGGGCTCGATGGATTGACGACCTACACCGCGACACCCGGGCAAACCGGCTTCCCAACCTGTCTGACATGCGTTCCGGTTAACGTCGATCCTCGGACGATACCGGCTAATGAGTTGCCGGCGCGCGACATTACGATCAGGGCCGGCCGCCGGGCCTTTTACGAGGCGCAGTTCGCGAGGTACGGACTGAACTTCGACCTGTTGCCGAATTATCCCGATAAGTTTGTGAATCCCCGCAGCCAGGTGATCTCCATCGGCGCGGAGCGAGAAATAACAAAGGGACTGTTCTTTGGCGCCGACTACGTGCATCAGCACCTGAGCGACATCGATCGCACTGTCGACTTGAATGCGACCTCGGCTTTGGATCGCACCAGAGTCAGTCAATGTCGTCTCAACCTCGACCCTTGCAATCTTGCTATCACGGCCAACAATACCGCGAACGTGGCTGCAGCCAATCTCACGCGTCCGATCGCACCGGCTAACGGCGGTGTGCGACAGGTCAACGTGTTAATGAACCTTGGCGTTGCCGATTACAACGGATTGCAGACGATGTTCAGCTATCGAGGTAGTCGGAAAATATACGCCGCAGTCAGCTATACATTGTCGAAAGCGACCAACACCACCGAGCCTGACGGCAATGGCATTGGATCGAACCAGAGCATCATCTCCCGACTCGGCGAGGAGGAACGCGGGCCTAGCGTGGTCGATCAGCGTCATCGCGCGGTCATCACCTTCAGCTACCGGTTACCTTACAACTTCACGGCCGGCACACTGACACAGCTTGCGTCGGCGCGTCCGTTCAATGCGACCACTGGAGTCGATAACAACGGTGATGGCATTAACAATGACCGGCCCGTCATCAACGGATCCGTGATCAGCAAGTCGGCTTTTAGCGGGACTCCGACTTCCGAAGTGGCGATCTTCGTCGAGAATCGGATCAAATTTTCAGAACGCGCGAGCCTTTTGCTCAGGTTGGAAGAATTCAATATTTTCAACCATGCAAACATGCTGGGACGTGGGATTACAACTTACGGCGATCTGGCAGCACCGGCGCCTACATTCGGCCAATTCGTCGGAAACGTGGGCACAACCACGAACGCAATCCCGGCATTCGCGAATATCGACCCACCGCGTATGTTTCAGTTGCAGGCGAGGTTTGTTTTTTAAGGCAGAGGCGGCGCATTTCGTTTAGCGGCGGGCGCCTGCAGAGCTCACAGGGGTATGAACATAGTTGACGCTTCAAGTATCTGCCCAATGCCGCAATTGCCCTCTCCCTTTGGGAGAGGGTTGGGTGAGGGCTTGACCTTGAGGGGCTCTTACCTGTGACCTTAAGAAGAGATGATTTCGCTCCTTGAGCGAAATCATCTCTCTTAAACATTCAAGTGTTAGATCGACGTCCTAAGCCCTCATCCCCGACCCTTCTCCCAGAAGGGAGAAGGGAGAACGGAGATCCGAATACGACGCCAACTCCTGGGCTGGATTCGTAAAGTATGTCATTCCCTCACAAGGGCCCGCGCCAGCTCGCCTCTAAAAAGATAGGGTTTATCGACTCACAATGAAATCATCGAAATAACACACGCTGTCGGTCTTTGACCACACACCAACTTTACCGGACACACCCTCGCCCAGCGTGTAATCGAGCAAATGCTTTCCGTCCAACGACGCCGGCAGTCTCGTAGCTCCGGGCGAGATCATTCTGTTTGCGAAGCTGTGTTCGGCATCTTAGAATGCGCGGCGACACTCAACAAAGCATGGTTCTGATTTTTCTGACAACGTTCGGCGCGGTATTTGTCGCCGAAATAGTCGGTGACAAACTGCTCTACACTACTGGTGTTCTGGCAGCGAGATATCGCACGGCGCCAATTATGCTCGGGATGGCCGCCGCGTTTATGGCAAAGATGGGCGTCGCGGTTTTGATCGGTGAAGCGATCTCAAAACTGCCGCGTCTGCTGGTGGCCGCGATTACCGCGATCAGTTTCCTGGGCATTGCCTTTGTGCTTTGGAGAAAGTCGGACCGGCCACGTGAATCGAAAGGAGAGCACCGCGCGTCAAAGGCCGCGATGGTTTCATTCGCAGCGATTTTCTTTTCCGAGTGGGGCGACGTGGGGCAGGTTACGGCGGCAACGCTGGCAGCAAAATATCATCTGGCCCTGGTTGTGTGGGCGGGGGCGGTCGCGGCGATGATCACGAAAGGTTCCCTGGCGGCGTTTCTGGGCGCCGGTATCCGGCGCTGGATTCACGATCGTGTTTCGCCCCAGGTTGTGCGGTACGTGGCGGTTGGCCTCTTGGTGGTTTTGGGATCGCTATCGGTGTTGGAAATTCTTATGGCGCGTTGAAGATGGATATGTCCAGAGGCGCGTAGCGGCAAAATGTTTATAGATGTGAGCGACCCGTTATGATTCTGTCCCGAACCGAGGGAAATGAATTCCCTCGGTTCGGGAGAATTCAGATCGACACTCGTATCTATAAACATTCAGTGCCTCCGGCACTGGCTCGATCAATCACCGTGAACTTTTCAAAACAGGATAGAAAAAGCGCGTTTCGCTTCATTGTGGCGTTGGGCTTTGTCAGTCTCTTCGCTGATATGACCTATGAAGGCGCGCACAGCGTCATTGGTCCTTTGCTGAAGGATCTGGGCGCCAGCGCGACTCAGGTCGGAATCATTGCCGGTTTCGGTGAAATGATCGCCGCCAGTCTCAGATATTTTTCGGGCCGGCTGGCAGATCGCACGCGCGCCTATTGGACTATCACAACGCTCGGATATTTCCTGAATCTGGTCGTCGTTCCGGGTCTGGCATTCGCCGGCAATTGGCAAGCGGCCGCCTTGCTGGTCGTGGCCGAGCGGACGGGAAAGAGTCTGCGCGGGCCGGCGCGCGACGTGCTACTGTCCGAGGCCACCGAAGTAGTCGGGCACGGTTCAGGATTCGGTTTGCATACGGCAATGGACCAGACGGGCGCCGTGCTCGGTCCATTATTGGTAGCAGCTTCGATTGCTCGGACACATCACGTCAGCTCAGCATTTTTGTGGCTCGCGCTACCTGCGGTGGGTGCCTTTATTGCGCTGATTTTTGCGCGCTGGATCCGTCCGAACAGAGGAACGCCACCGCCGCCGCCGGTGAACCGGCAGCTTCCTCAGGTGTTCTGGTTATACACCGCCGCGGCCGGCCTGCTGGCCCTCGGCTTTGTCGACTTTCCCTTGCTGGCCTATCACTTTCAAAAAAACTCGTTGACGAAACCTGAGGTAATACCTCTGTTATATGCGGGCGCAATGGGAATCAACGGCTTGGCTGCTTTGATATTCGGCCGATTGTTCGATCGCTACGGCATCCAGATCATAGTTGTCGGAATTTTGGTCTCGCTGCTGGCGTTGCCATTCGGTTTTCTGGATGCGACGTCCGGTGTTTATCTAAGTGTCGCGTGTTGGGCGGTTGGCCTCGGCGCGCAGGATGCAACCTTACGCTCAGGCATTTCTCAAGTTGTATCCATGAATAAGCGCGGCACCGCGTTTGGCTCATTCAATGCTGCTTACGGCGTGCTGTGGTTTGCGGGAAGTGTGACCATGGGCGTTCTGTACGACTATTCGCTGATGGCTCTTGTGATTTTCGGAATCGGCGCGCAACTGGGAGCGGCTGCTCTGTTTATTTGGTTGCGGAAACCGCTGGCAGCGAAGTCCGAAAAGCAACAGCTAGCCGAGAATGTCGACAATCCGCTCAATCGCTGAGTGGACTGTTGCAAGCACCCGGGGAGTATTCGCAATTGCGAGGCAGATAAGAAGCAGAACGCCTAGCGATGCAACCGGGATTATCCTTGTTACCGTCGCGCCACCGTCGCTCGCGTGATCACTTGAGGCGATTTCCAGCAACCGGCGGACGCGGCCCTTCACTCCCCGCGTTTCGTCGCCACCAACCAAAAAGACGGCGACCGGCAGGGCGATATTGGTTTCGGCGGGAATCATTCTGGCGATCCTGACCAGGGCGGAAGCCAGGTTGATAGCTGTTTCTTCGCTCAGTTGGGCTGCGTGCTCATCCGCCGCGCATTCGGCCGTTTCAGCCCAGGCGCGGTCAAGTGATCGGCCACACGGGAAAATCATCAACGCATCGCGGCAGGCGCGCAGCACTGCACGTTTGAAATTGTCGCGCGCGGCGAGATGCCCACGTTCATGCGCGATCGCCGCTTTTAGTTCCTCTCCATTGAGGGTTTGCAGCACCCGCTCAGCGATGAATAGTCGCGGTCTGAAGGTGCCTACGACAGCGATAACCGGAAATGCGTGGGGCATCGAAAAGGTGGGAATCTGAATCCCGGACACTTTGATTTGCCGGGCAATCGCTAACCATTTTCGGCGGAGCAAATGAGTAGCGAACCACGAGCGCAAAGCGCGCCAGAGCGCGAACGCGACACCGGCGGCAGAGACAATTGCCAGCGCCCCCAGTTTTTTGCTTACGATTTCGCCACTTGAATGCGGTTCATATCCAACATAAGACGGAACCAAAAACAGGGCCACCGAAATCAAGGCGAGGACCGGCGGGCAAATCCGTAACGCGAAAAGAATTTCCGCCCGCGTTCGGGCTGAACAATTTCTCAGCGGCCGCCTGAGAAAACCCCAGATCGCGGCGGTCAGGAGCGACGCGAAGGTGTTGATGGTAAGCAGCGCCGCTAAAACCAGAGATATACCAAGCAGTTCGTACACAATCTAATCCGTTTTCCGGCTGAGTTCTCGCTTCTTCTCTTTGACTAAACGTTCCAGCTCATCAAGAGATTCCCGGTCGCGTTCGCTGACGGTGTCGACGATGCAAGCCAGCACGGGCTGAATTCCTTCCGCACCGCGCCCCAGCAAGCCGTCGATTACGTCCTCGCGGATGCCGTGCTCAAATTCTTCATTCGAGACGGTCGGCGAGTAGAAAAACGCGCGCCCGTCTTTCCGGCGATCAAGGATTTGCTTCTTGTATAGTCGATCGAGGGTCGTCATCAGGGTGGTGTAGGCAACGCGTTCTTCGAAGGCCACGTAAACATCGCGCACGCTGACTTCGCCCCGCTGCCAGGTCTGTTCCAGCACCTGCCGCTCGAGCTTGCCGAGCGCCAGCGAAGCCACTTCGCGCGGCCGCCTGAATCCACGGAGAAAAAATCGAGGAGCTTTCATTTCGGGAGAGTAATTCTTGAATACTGACTGTAGTGCTGTCAAACGGTTAGCTCGAAATCCCAACCGGCACCTTCGCTGCCCCCTCGTGTGATTAGGGATGATAAGCTCCGTCGGCGTTCAGCTACTATCTTTATCGTGACTATGCTTATCGCTCATGCTATAAGCAGCATCGGAATATGGATAACAGGTTTCTCATAAAGCATTTGGAACAGACTCAAGAGCATTTGCGAGCGATGTTTGAGAGGCATTCGCAACTAGAGGCTGAGCAGACGCAACTCGAGCACGAGATTGCGAGGCTCACGCAGGATATTGCACAGCTTCACGAGATGTGCGGCGAGATACCGAAAGATACTGAATCTGCAAAGCTGGGTGCGAATATTAAGGAGTGGGGACTGACTGACGCGATTCGCGTAGTGATGAAAGCGGCTGACCGTCCGCTGAGCGCGATCGACGTTCGGGATCGACTGAAATCTATCGGATTCAATACAGCACAATATCAAAATGATATGCGACAGTGAATCTCACACTTGAGCGACTGGTTAAGCAGGGCGAGGTTGACGCTGCCCTTAAAAAGGTCCCACGAAAAACACTCTATATCTGGAGTCTTATTGGATCCAACCCTCAATGGGGAGGCGACGATCTGATAATCACGCAGCCAGACGAGCCTAAACAACGCCGTTATCGCGTAAGTCCCGACACTGAACTCATCAGGCAGTTGCTGTCGAAGAAAAGAACGAAACTTGAATTGAAGAAAAAGAAGTGAGGGCGTTGCGAGGTAGATGAAATTTCGATACAAGAAGATAGCTAGTGATGTCGATCCTGCTGGTTATACTTTACACCCGTTGGTCCAGGTCAGTTTGCGGTACAAAAACAGAGGCGTGGACTTACGGGCATTGATTGATTCCGGTGCGGCAGACTCTATGTTTCACAGGTCGATTGGCAACGCATTGGGGATAGATATCAAGTCGGGACAAAAGAAGGATTACACGGGGATCGCCCGGCAGTCTGTCGTTGGATATGTTCACGAGATCGGACTTCGAGTGCAGGGAATGTCGGAGTGGGTCAAGATCCAAGCGGCTTTCATTGATTCCCAAGTAGTACCGCTCTTAGGGCAGGAAGGTTTCTTTGACAGCTTTCAAGTTGTATTTGAACGATATCGCGGCAGATTCGAAGTCAACTCACGTGCTCGTTACAGGTTGCGAGGCTAATGGAATGAAAGTCGTATTGAATGGCGGAACTCTGAAGAGGACAGCATTCTCAAACCCTTTTGCTTTGGCATCATCCAGAGCTTCGACAGCATCTCGACCACTTCCGACAATGGTTTCCGTACCGCCGGATTCAACTATCGCCACCCAGCGGTCTTCATATTCTCTCATCGCTTCCACAAAAACCATTTCTTGTTCTTCTGTTTGCGTGACCATCGCGCTTCTCCCGAAAGCCATTGTGCCTTTTTCGAGACAGTCAAAGCAAGCAAGCCTGCAGAGGCCTCACTCAACGAACTGAACGTCAACCGGGTGAGGAATGATCCCGCGCTCATGACCTTCGGAGAGCAGACGGCGCACGGCCTCGCGACCACGTTCGCCATAGTCGAGAGTCATGTCGTTGACCCACATCTCGACGAATCGATCAGCCAATGCCGGATCCATGTCCCGCGCGAACTGCATTGCGTACTGCAAAGCGTCTTCGCGATTGTCGAGCGAGTAGCGAATGCTCTCTTTCAATAAATCTGAAACTTCGCGAATGGTTTCCTTACCAAGATCTCGCCGGATGGCGTTGCCTCCCATCGGCAGCGGCAGACCGTCTGTATGTTCGTGCCACCATTCGCCGAGATCGAGAACTTTAAGCAGACCCAGGTTGTGATAAAACAATTGGCCTTCGTGAATCAACAGTCCGGCGTCGCAGCGTCCTTCAGTGACCGCGTTAATGATTTCATCAAAGGGCACGACTTCGTAATCGAAATCCGAATTGTAAAGTCGCAGCGCGAGAAACGCGCTGGTCAGCGTGCCGGGCACGGCGATCTTCACTTTTGACAAGGCTGACGGATCGAGTTCCTCACGTGAAACGACAATCGGACCATGGTTATCACCGATCGAGGCGCCATGCGGCAGCAGAGCGTATTTGTCCGCGACGTAAGCATAAGCATGAAAGCTGATGGCGGTGACGTCGTAAGTTCCTTTGCGGGCCTCTTCGTTTAACGTCTGAATATCCTTGAGCACATGCTCGAATTCCAAATCGCCAGTTTCGATTTTGCTTGTCGCCAGCGCGTAGAACATAAAAGCATCGTCCGAATCGGGCGAATGGGCGAGCGAAATTGTTTGTTGTTGAATTGCTGTTGTTTCCACTTGCTGCCTTTTTCTTAAATCAGTTCGTTTCCCTCTCCCTTGGGAGAGGGTTTAGTGCGTGTCGTAACCCCTTACCCCGGCCCTCTCCCAAATGAGAGGGAGATGTACAAAAGTACTTACGCGAGAGCAGCCCTTTCCACTCGATTATAAACGGTATCCCGTTCGACCGCCTCGAATCCGGCTTCTTCGATCAAGCCAATCAGTTCCGGCTTTGTCATCTTCACTTCGTTGTTGGTTTCAACTGAATAACTCTCAGTCAACTCGCCGCCTTCGGTGATCGTGCCGTCGACGTCGTTGGCGCCGAAGTGCAGCGCTACCTGCGCCAGACGCTTGCCGAGCATCACCCAGTACGCTTTGATGTGCGCAAAGTTGTCCAGCATCAAACGCGAGACGGCCATCGTCTTCAGCGAATCAATACCCGAAGGTCCGGGCAGATGCGCCATTTGCGTTTCCGGCGGATAGAAGGCCAGCGGAATGAAGCATTGAAAGCCGCCGGACTTGTCCTGCTGTTCGCGCAGGCGAATCAAATGATCCACGCGATCTTCCTGGGACTCGATATGTCCGTAGAGCATCGTCGCATTCGTTTTCAAGCCGGCCGCATGGACTTTACCGGCCAGCTCGAGCCAGCGCTCAGCGTCGCACTTGTGCGCGCAGATCATCGAGCGCGTCGGCTCCCGGAAAATCTCGGCGCCCCCGCCGGGACACGAATCCAAACCGGCATCAATCAACTGGTGGATCATCTCTTCATCCGTTAGCTTGTAGAAATGCGCAAAGTGGTCCAGCTCGACCATCGTAAAGGCTTTTAAGTGCAGCTGCGGATACTGCTTCTTTAAAGATGAAAGCAGGTCCGTGAAATAACTGAAGGGAAGTTTCGTATTTAGTCCGCCCGTGATGTGCAGCTCGGTCGCGCCCTCGTTGACAGCCTGGCCGGCAATTCGAAGTGAATCGTCGATGTTGTGCGTGTAGGCATCAGGCTGGCGCGGCGTGCGGAAGAAACCGCAGAACTTGCAGTCGACGTAACAGACGTTGGTCGGATTGAAATGCCGGTTGACGTTGAAATAAGTAGTGCGCCCGTGCCGGCGCCGGCGAACTGTGTCACCGAGCTTGCCGAGAACATTTAGATCATCCGTTGCATAAAGAGCCAGTCCATCCGCAAAAGACAGACGGTCTCCCCGGTCTACCTTCTTGGCGATCTCGGTTAGTTTCGGGTCGTGTGAAAAACTCATCGGTTAATTGAACAGTCTATCTTCGAATAAATACTGCTGCGCCGAAAGTCAGGAACAGTACCACACCGACAAAGGCATTCGTGGTGAAAAACGCGGCGTTCAGCCTGCTTAGATCGTTAGCTCGCACTAACGTGTGCTGGTATATCAAAAGACCACCGGTAGCAATTAAACCTAACAGCGCCAGCATTCCCAGGTTCGTCACAAAGTATAGCGCAACCAACGCCGCGAATGCGCCCGCATGCAACCCGCGCGAGATCCAAAGGGCCCGCCCCACGCCGAATCGTGCGGGAATCGAGTACAAAGCTTCACGACGATCAAAATCGTAATCCTGGCAGGCGTAGAGCACATCAAAACCTGCCGTCCAAAGCAGCACCGCCAACGACAGCAGCAAGGGCACAGGACTGTCAATCGCTCCGCGCACCGCAACCCATGCGCCCGTGGGAGCAATGGCCAGGCACCAGCCCAGAACCAAATGCGACAAACTAGTCCAGCGCTTGGTGTAGGAGTAAATTGTGATGCTGGCGAGAGCAATTGGCGAAAGGATTAGCGTCAGGCGATTGAGCATCGCCGCCGCGAAAAGAAAGATGCCCGCTGAAATTATCGTGAATGCGACAACAAAACCGACGGAGAGCACGCCCGCCGGAATTGCGCGGGACTTAGTGCGTGGATTAATTGCATCGTAGTCTTTGTCCGCGATGCGATTAAAAGCCATGGCGGTCGAACGCGCGCCGACCATTGCTACCGTGATCCAAACGAGCTGCCATGCAGTTGGGACGCCGCCGGCCGCCAATACTGCTCCGAGAAAAGCAAACGGCAGCGCAAACAGCGTGTGCTCGATCTTAATCATCTCGAGCGTGGTGCGGATATTGCGGAGAATCATTAGATGGTCATTAAATCGTTTAGAGGCGGGCTACTGTCCGCCTTTCCTGCCAAGATAAACGGCGGGCGGTAGCCCGCCTCTAAACATTCCCAGTATTTGTTTCGCCTTTCCATCGCGTCGTCGTCGAATGCGGAATCCCAAACTGATCGAGAATACGAAAGCATAAATGATCGACGAGTGCTTCAATTGTTTGCGGCCGATGATAAAAGCCGGGACTGGCCGGCAGAATTCGCGCGCCGGCCTGCGATAACCTCAGCATGTTCTCAAGATGGATAGCGTTATAAGGCGCCTCGCGCGGAACCAGAATCAACTTGCGGCCTTCTTTCAAGGTCACGTCGGCCGCGCGATGGATCAGATTGGTGCCCGCGCCGGATGCGATTGCGCCCATCGTGCCCATCGAACACGGAACGACGATCATGCCGGCCTGCGGATGTGAACCTGACGACGGCATGGCCGCCAGATTGTCCAAACGGTGTAACCGAATCGTCTTCGCATCTGTGGGTAGGCCGATCCACTCGTTGACCTTCTTTGCATCGGCGTCGCGTAAATCGAATCCCAATTCGACCATGGCCACGGTCCGGGCCGAATCAGAAATGATCAGGTTGATTCGCTCAAGGACGCCGCTGGCAGCCAGATGAACCAGGGTGCGATGTGCATAGATCGCGCCCGAAGCCCCAGTGATAGCGACAGTTAATTCCATTTGACTTAGTCAGTAGACAGTAGTCAGTAGTTAGTAGTGAAGTCAATTGTCGACGAGATGAAGTTCTCATGAAGTTTTCCCCGACTTAACGGACGGTTTGGGGCGCTTTTATGCGAGGGCGAATCCGAATGCTAGAATTCAAGTTCGATCAACGAAATGGACCTAAGCGAAGTTGAAAAGCTTTTGCGAGCTTACCAGAAGGGCGAAGTCGAGCTCCGCTCCGCGGCTGAGCAAATTCGCGACCTTCACTACGAGGATATCGGTTTCGCCCGCGTCGATCATGCGCGAGCGTCGCGACAGGGTTTTCCGGAAGTCGTCTTTGGCGCGGGCAAAACTCGCGCCCAGGTGGTGGGCATAGTCGAGCGTCTGGTTCAGCGCGCGCCGAATGTCATCGTTACTCACACCGACGCCGGCACGTTCGGTGAAGTGCGAAATGTTTGCAACGAAGCCGAATGGCATGAATCAGCGCGCGTAATTCGCGTGTGGCGCGATCGAAGCGACCGTGGCTTAGGCGAAGTTGCCGTGGTCACTGCGGGCACCAGCGATATCCCCGTAGCCGAAGAAGCTGCGCTGACCTCGGAAGCCATGGGCAATCGAGTGCAAAGAGTCTGGGATGTCGGGGTTGCAGGCATCCATCGTTTGTTTGCTGAAAGACATCTTTTACAAAGAGCGCGAGTGCTAATCGTTGCCGCGGGAATGGAAGGCGCGCTGCCTTCAGTTGTTGGCGGTTTGGTGAGTGTGCCGGTAGTAGCGGTTCCAACCAGTATCGGATATGGCGCTTCTTTTGGTGGTGTGGCAGCTTTGCTGGGCATGCTAAACTCGTGTGCTTCGAACGTCACTGTGGTGAATATCGACAATGGATTCGGCGCTGGTTTTGTCGCCAGTCTGATAAATCGTAAATGGAACTGTTCAGAAGAACCGGTTGATAAGTAAGAGATCGCATCTGGAAATTTGAATTGGAAGACTTTATTAACCCCCGCGGCTTGAAACAAACAGTTCGACTTAGTACCGCGCAGAGATCCTTCGCCGGCAAACGCCGCCGTCCCCTGGCTGTCCTGCTGGCGCTTGTCTCGTTTTTCCAGTTTGCTTGCCTATCCTCGCCAAGGCAGTCTCCCAACCTTGAACAGATTTTTGCCGGCGCGCGCGAACAACGCGGTAAGCGACCCATAATCCTCATCCCGGGAATTCTAGGGTCGGAGCTGGTTCACAAAAAGACTGGCGAAGTTGCATGGCCCAGAGTATTCGGCGCGGCGCGCAGCGAATTGCCTTTGCCAATGACGTCGGATCTGCCGGCCAATCGCGACGACCTGGTGCCCGGAAAAATAATCGAGGCCGTTCAGTTCGCCAAGGTTCTGCCCGAAGTTTATGTATACCGTGGATTGCTGGATGCCCTGCGAAAATATGCCGGCTATCGAGATGGCGACTGGGACAATCCCGGGACGGATGGCGACAAGGATACTGTCTACACATTCCCTTATGACTGGCGGCTCGACAATGTCGAGAACGCCCGCGAGCTAGTTACCCGCATCGCGATCTTAAAGCGAAAACTCAATCGACCCGACTTGCGATTCAACATCATCGCACATTCGATGGGCGGATTGATCGCGCGTTACGCCGCAATGTACGGTGACGCCGATCTGCCGAAGGATGGCATACCACCTGCGCCGACCTGGGCCGGCGCGGCGCATATCCAGCGCATCATCATGTTGGGAACGCCGAACGAAGGGTTGATGGATGCGTTTGCCTCAATCCTGCGAGGCTATTCGTTGACTGAAGGATTGCATCGCCTGCGATTGTTCAGCACCCTTTCGAAAGAACTTGCGTTTAGCTCTCCGGCCGTCTTCGAATTGCTGCCACATGGGCATTCAGTTCGCCTGATTGACGAAAACCTGCAGGATCTCGCCATTGATCTTTACGATCCGGCGAACTGGCAAAAGTATGGGTGGGCAGAAACTGCTCGTCATGACTTCAATAAGCAACCAACGGACAGGGTGGCGGCGGATGGCATGGGAGGGACCAACGAATCAAAAAGCACTGCCTACCTGACCGCAGTCTTACATCGCGCACAGCGATTTCATGAAGCTTTGGATGCGCGCACGTCAGAATCTCCGGTTTCAATCTTTTCGTTTGCCGGTGATTGCGAAGAAACGCTAAACGCGCCTGTCGTTTTGCGCGATGCAAAAAATAATCGCTGGTTAACCTTGACTGAGCCGCGCGACTTTCGCACGACTGCCGGCCGCAAGGTGTCGCGGCGTGAGGCGATCGCGAAAATGTATGTCCCGGGTGATGGTCGCGTCACGCGCAATTCGGCTCTGGGTCAGGATTCGAAGGGCATTCCTCGCGATGGCAATCTCTCGAATTCCGCGCTCGCAATTACCTATGCAGTGTTTGGTTGCGAGCTGCATGGCAGTTTGCCAGGCAACAAGACGCTGCAGGATAATGCGCTCAGTGCTTTGGTGGGTGAGATTATGAAATAAATCTGAGGCTCGAGACTGGATAGAGCTAACTGTTCAGCTGCAAAAGTCCCTGGTCTCCAGTCCGCAGCCTCTACTCTCCAATCTCCAAGCCTTCACGGATAGATCAACCCGTAAAGTTTCTCTGCCAGATCCTCATCGACGCTCTGTAGGAGAGTATATTGCTCGACCGCCGCCTCTCGGTTTCCCACGGCCAGGAAAGTCTTGCCGAGATTGAAATAAGCTTTGCCAAAATCGGGCTTCAGCCGAATCGCCTGGCGGAACGCTTCGATTGATTCTTCGTGGCGCGCCGCGGCTTCATACGCTTCACCCAGATAGTTTTGCGCGCTCGCGTCACCCGGCCTTAACAGGCTGAGCTGCTTGAAAGCATCAATTGCTTCGGCAAATTTTCGCGCGTTCATGTAGCGCTGGCCCAAACGCTCGTAGGCGGCCGCGTAATCGGGCTTGAGTCGAATCACGTGTTTGTACGCCTGGATTTCGTCGTCCGGACGGTTCCAATCGCGATACGTTATACCGAGCGCGTAATACGCGTCGGCAGCATTGTAAGGATCGATCTTGATTGACTGCCGGTAGGCCTGTTCCGCTTCGCGATATTGCTTCAGATAATAATTTGCCAGGCCAATATTGAAATACGACTCAGCGGAAGGACGTATGTTGATCGCTTTCTTCGAAGCCTCGAGCGCTTCCGTGTGCCGGCCAAGCTTTTCATTGCAGAAACCTGTCTGGGCCCACGCCTCGGCGTAAGTGTTATCGGATTCGGTTGCTCGTTGAAAATAAGGCAAAGCTTTTTCGCAATCATCTTTCGAGAGAAAACTCAGGCCGTCACGAAAAAACTCAACGGCCCTGGCGCGTTTGTCGCGGCTCGAGGCGACGACCAGTTCGCTCAGCGACATAGTTTGCGCGGTCGCCGCCTGGGCCGAGCGATGAAGTTGGGCGATCCGTTCCGAAGGAATCGCGAAGTTCACGCTCTGGCCTCCGGTGATCTGCAGAGTTGCCACACCGATCACCTGACCCTTCATGTTTACTACCGGACTGCCGCTCGAGCCCGGCGAAATCGGCGCAGTGATTTGAATGATGCGGCCAAAGCCGGGAATGTCTCGCACGGCAGAAACAATTCCATTGGTGACACTGCCCTCCAAACCAAATGGATTGCCAATCACCACCACGCTTTCGCCTTCCTGCGGCGACGTGCGGTCGAGGGAAAGCGGGCGCACCAGGTTCGGTGGCGCGTCGACTTTCAACAAAGCGAGATCGCCTTCGGCGTCCACGGCAATTACGCTCTTAACCTGATAAGTATTGCCCGAATTCAGGTGGACTTCCGCGCGATAGGCGCCTTCAATGACATGGCGGTTGGTCACCACCCGATCCAGATCGATAAAGAATCCGCTGCCGCGCGAGACCTTTTCGCCTCGTGCGTCAAAGGTTTCGATTGCGACTGCCGACGGCTTGATTCGGCGAACCAAATCGGGAAGTTGATCTTGCGAGGACGCCGGGATTGCGAACATCGCGATGATGAACCCAGACAGTAGAGAAACTATCGGGTTGATAAGGCGCGGGCGAGCTGCTTTCATTCCGTGCTTAGTATAACGCGCTGAAGTGTTTTGCGCGGCAGGTGGTGCCTTCGGTTTCATTATCCTTTAAGTTCTCGGCGTCTTCAGTGCATCGGTGGTGAATAATCGCTGACAATACTCAACACGGAGACACAGAGAACACGGAGCTTATAAGAGAAGCATCGAATTAGACCCGGCCTGCGGCCCCACCGCTGAAGTTTTGATTGGCTTCATCGAACACTGCCCTGGTTGAACTGTGGGAACCGAAGATCATGATCCCGGTTTCCGAAGTAAAGTGATGTTTTTGATCCGCCGTTTGAAATTGAAACCACGACACGGCGCCGTTGGGCCACGGGCATTTGCCGAGCCACGCGAGGCGTGAATTTCCGGGAGCAAATTGAAGCGTTACCGGATCGCCGGCAAGGTTTTCACCGAGAAACAGGACGCCTCCGGGCGCGACTATCAAAAGCCCGGCCGTGTCCCAGGGCAAAATCTTCAGCATTGCCTCAAAGCGAGGTTGCGAGGCGTAACGCACCGGAAACCAGCGCTTGTTGCCGACGAGGTTGGCGTGCACCGCGAGAATGCGCTCGCGAATTCGTTTGCGTTTCCCGTTTTGCAGGATGATGTAAACCCAGAGAGCGCCAACGGGAACCATTATGACTCCGATCGTGAACAGCCCGATCAGGATTCCAACAATCGCTTCAAAGTCATCGCTTTTCATTTCGTTTGCGGATCCGCCTGGCGGACGGTCGAAAGTAGCCTGGCAACTTTTGGAGTGCGGCGGCAAGCACCGGGGTCCCCAGCGCGGCAGCCGCGCTGGGGTGGTCGTAGCGCGACGCCGCTTTAGTCATGGATCGAAATCGCTAACCTTCAGGCCCAAAGCGCCGTCGCCACTTCGTTCTGCCGGCGCACTACAAGATCATCCCGTTAGCGCGCGCAACTCCTTAAATCAAATCAGCGTCCTTGAACTTCACGCCGGCGCGTTCGTCGCGGTCATCAAGCAAAACTTCCAGGTTGGCAGTAGACAGATCCCGATACAGCTTTTCGCCGGCTTCTCGGAGCTTCTCGTCTTTAATGTTCGTCACCGTTACGACGACATCGAATGGGGCGATCGACTTTGGCCAGATGATGCCGTCCTGGTCATGGTTCTGCTCGATGGCCGCCGTGATGATGCGTTCCACTCCGATGCCGTAGCTGCCCATGACAATTGGGACTTCTTTGCCGTCCTGTGTCAGCACGGTAGCGCCCATCGACTCGGAATACTTCGTACCAAGTTTGAAGATGTGACCGATCTCCATCGCTTTGTAAACCTCCAGCACACCCGAATCGCATCGCGGACATGCTTCGCCCGAACTTACGGTGCGCAGATCGGCCCAGCGGTCAGGTTTGATGTCGCGTTCGATATCGACGCCACGGAGGTGATGATCGTCTTTGTTGGCGCCGGTCGTCATGTTATGGCGACCTTTCAATCCATTGTCGGCGATGATCAGCAGATCGCGCTTTGCGGATCGCGCAAGCTCTTTCGCTCGCACTCCACCGAGACTACCGGCGCCGGCGCCCAGCAGTTCGCGAATTTCTTCGGCGTGGGCGGGCCGGATGTTTGTGGCGCCGAGAGCGTCGGCGAACTTCACGTCATGCAGTTGATGGTCGCCGCGGATCAAGGCGAGCACCGGACATTGCTCACCCTCAATCGTGGCAAAGTAAACTAAAGATTTAATCTGCCGATCCGCTGCCGCACCGCCGGTAAACGTCGTCAAGTCCTCAATCGTGCGCACGCCGGGCGTCGGAAATTCTTCCGGCGCGTCCGGTTCCTTTTCATCTTCAACTGCTGCCAGTCGTGACGTTGCCTTTTCGAGGTTCGCGGCGTAGCCACAATTAGCACAACTGGCGATGAGGTCTTCGCCTGCATCAGTTTTTGCCACGAATTCGCTTGATTCTGAGCCGCCCATCGATCCTGACGACGCCTCAACTATCGAGAACTCGATCCCGCAGCGCGTGAATATCTTCTGGTAGGCTTCGCGCTGATCGATGAAAGCCTTGTCGAGTCCGGCACGATCCACGTCGAACGTGTACGCGTCCTTCATGATGAAAGTGCGCAGGCGCATCAGGCCTGACTTTGGCCTTGGCTCGTCGCGAAATTTGATCTGAATTTGATACCAGACCTGCGGTAGTTGTTTGTACGAGCGGATTTCGTTGCGGGCTATTGTCGTAAAGATCTCTTCATGGGTCATGCCCAGGCACATGTCCGCGCCTTTGCGATCTTTCAGGCGGAACATATCGTCGCCGATCGCGTTCCAGCGTCCTGATTCCTGCCAGACTTCGGCTGGATGCAAAGCGGGCAAATAAAACTCCTGCCCCCCAATGCGGTTCATCTCTTCGCGCAGGATCTGCATGACCTTCAGGGCGATACGTTGACCCAACGGCAAATATGAATAGATTCCAGCGGAGAGCTGGCGCACTATTCCGGCGCGCAGCAGAAGTTTGTGCGACACGACTTCAGCGTCAGCCGGATCTTCACGAAGAGTTGGAATGAAATATTGAGACCAGCGCATAGCGAAGCATTCTCGCTTAGCAAACCGGCGAACGCAAACGAGCCTTCCAGCTCTGCCGCTTGGTGTGCGGAAAGTGTTTGCAGCGCCACCGCGGGGGACAAATGTTTATAGCCCGAGGCGAATCAAAGATAACTAAGACGGTTGGCGCAGGATGCTATAAATATCTCGCTCCTGACGGAGCGAAGCAGGTAGACTTTTCCGCACGTTTGAGTTTGATGTTTACGAACGCAGCCTAAGCTTGTTCGTTTGGCGAGGCTCCCAGGCGTGATGTACCATCGCTCTTCGC
>WNFY01000305.1_pt1 | contig 42310 bp, 30 predicted proteins | sample 5400091 | NCBI WGS metagenome assembly WNFY01 (sample SAMN13153364, study PRJNA577476) | soil metagenome | isolation source: 60 cm soil or saprolite under grassland replicate 1 | place: USA:California | collected 2016-06-15 | reverse complement strand
GTGTATCATACCCCTTCCACACCTCGCCCGCACTTCCCCGCCCCAGGTGTTGTTGTAGTTCATATTTTCCAAGGTCTCGTGGGATCGTGCTCATCACATCCTCCAGTTAACCGATACAATATCGGTCAGTCTATATAAAATCCCATTGCTACCATAGCATCCACGAGTCCAGCGTGCAACTGTATAGGAGATGCTTCCTATCCAGAGAGATAGAGGTACTGGCACAACAGGATAAGCAGTTGAGATTTACGAACACGTCTCAGCCGTGTATTCGTCCTATGCGCTATAATACGGGATGTTGTGGCAATCTGCAATAACTAATCTAAACGCTTAGGAGCCGGAAAAACTCCTTTACCTGCACGCCAATATAGTATAAAATTAGAACAAACGTACCTGTCCCGCTTAAGCATAACATATGATTTATCTATGGGCAAGGGCCCTTCAAAATATCCGTAGAGGCGCGGCACACGCAAGGCATGCCTCTACGGTATGTTGAATGTCGAAAGGGAATATAATCGTGCGTTTCAGCCTGCAAGATGTCAAGAAATCTGTCCAACGGCGAGGCAATGATCTCTCCGTCTCCCTGCACTTTTTGCGCCTTGGAGAATTACATGCTGAAATAGAACGCCTGATCGCTTATTATGAACGCTCGCTCGGTCAGGCGCAGTATCAGTTTTCGCTCGATGAAGCGCGGACCTGTGTTGGCGACTATCGCCTCGCGCACTGTCTGATTGCGACGTTGAGCAACTGGTATAACTGGCGCCAGCGTGAATGGAGTACAGTACTGCATGAACTGGTGGCTCCTCCTGCGCTCGGAGATATTGCTTCATCTGTACAATTGCGCCTGGCTCTCTATACCTATGTTAACGAGCATCACCAGGGCTTTCTTGACACTCAGACGCGAGAAGCAGCTCTGCAGGCACTTGCTGAAAGCTATCAACTGAGCGTTACTGACCTGGAAGCTCTGCTTGCGCTCGATAGCGAGGAAGAAGCGCGCCTTGTACGTGATGCACCTCAGCCTCCCACTGCACAGGAGGTTGCCACACTTTATAATCAGTGGACCTTTGAGTCAGCGCTCTTCAATGCTTCCAGCGTACATTTCGTCATCGACTGCAACGCCTTTAGCAATATGCAACAGGAGAACGATCACCTGTCTGCTCCAACAATAACGACCGGGGCAGGTATGGTCATCAAGCGTCTCTGCTACCTGGCGCGCAAGCTCGGTGTATACTATGATCTTGCATACGACGCGCACGATTCCTTACTTTCAACACGAGATGTGCCAGCACGTTTGCATCTTACGCTCTACGGGCCGCAGGAAGTCACGGGCGCTCCGCAGCAGTACGGTCTGCGTCTTGCTCGTCTCTGTCGTCTGCTAATGGGTTATGGTATCGCAAAAAGCGAGCAGGGGCGTGCAAAGAAAGCGCAAAGAAACACGCTCTCAACCGCTATTGTAGAAGCTCAAGCGAGCGTACATTTTCTGCAGCGCGCCTACAACTTCAGTATGGACGCGCAATTGCTCCAACTGTTACCTGCGATCAGCGAGACAGGTCAGGACAACGGTCGTAACAATAGCGACGCATCAACCTTGTTTGACAGCAGCATCGAACAATCCTTCTCCGAAGCCTTTAGTGCGCTGGCCGGAAGTCAGGGTGTAGATGGCTGGCGATTGGAGCGCGAGCCAGAACCGCTGCTCCTCGATCATGGTATCTTCATTCCCGACTTTGCATTGACACGAGCGCGCAGGCGCATCTACATCGAAATCCTCGGCTTCTGGACGCCTGCGTACCGGGAACGAAAGATCCAGAAACTGCAACAACTGCAAACGCGCGGCGATCTCTTGCTGGCTATTCCCAGCGAAGCAAAAAACGCCTTTGCCAGCATCGCTGCACACTTTCCTATAGTCTACTATGATGGACAACTATCCGTCACCGAAGTATTGCAACTCCTGCGTACCCGCTACGACGACTTTGCCGAACGCCTTGAGCTGATAGATGTGCCAGGTGTGCGAGAACGTGTGGAGCGCGATGGTCTGTTACCTGAGCGTCTCTGTTATGAAATGCTACATACTTATCGACGCTCAGAATTGCAGCGGGCAGCAGAGTTCGTGATCGATGCGCATGTGTTGTTTATGCCCGGTATCGGACTCTACTCTCTCGACTGGTTAGAGCGGCTGAAAAAATCTTTTATGGAATGGATGCTTGTTGTGCGTACGGCTGCATTGGGCGAGGTACTGCGAGAAGCACGAGAGCGCTGGCCTATACTTGCAGGATGTGAAGATGCCACTATTGAAGCCTTGCTCGGACTCTGGCCCGAAATACGGGTGCGACGCGATTCAATTTTTGAGGCGGTGGTGGAAGTTGTGGATGGTCTGCAAATGGCGCAAGAGGCGGTGGAGGCTGAAATGGTTGCTTCTGTGAAAGATATGAAAAAAACAGTGCGCGAGAAGCGTGTTGCAATGAAGAAGCGTGGCGCTGTGGAGCAGGAGGCCACGCAAGGCGATCTATGGGGATGATGATCTAAATGTGGGACGAGGACTTTTGTGGCGTCGGCTCCATCTATACCTACTACGCGAAAAAGCCAGAGACTAACAATCCTGAATGTTTCGATGGGTAACAATTTTCACAAGACTTCTATTTTTGCAACACGTATAGCCTGTTACGCCTGTGATATCTATTGCTTGTTTTGATACAGAATCAGGCACGAGATGGCAGGAGCAACGACGATACCTGTAGCGTGGCTGATTACGGTGGTACTGACCTGTCCCTGGTTCGCGATCACGTTCCAGGAGCCTTCTGGTAGATTGAACGTGGTGGCGATGTTGTTGGGATTATAGATGACGATAATTTTATCCCAGGTGTCGCTGCAAGCATCTCCATGGAGCAAGAACTGTACCGTATTAGCAGGACTCTCCAGGAATGTGAGGTTGCTCCGGATAGCGTCCGCCGAGGTCATGCGGAAAGCCGGGTGGCTGGTGCGCAGGTGGATGAGGCCCGAGTAATAGTCAAACACAGCCTTGTACTTAGCTTTGCGCGACCAATCGAAGTGATTGACTTCATCGCCTGCATTATAGCTATTATCGTTCCCACCCTTGGTACGCAGGAACTCTTCGCCGCCCTGCATAAACGCCACGCCCTGTGCCGTGAACACAACCGCCTGAGCCAGCTCGTCCATCTTGATACGATCAGCCTCACTTAGCGTCTCGTCGCTCGCAGTGATTTTATCCCACAATGTCATATTGTCATGGCTTGTGACATAATTGATCGTCTCGTCGGGCGCGTCCGTAAAATCATCGATACTCCCGGCAACGCCTTTTTTAATCGCATCAACATGTCCTGTCCCTCCCATCACAAAACCGCTAGCTGTACGGTCAAAAACGCTGCCGGTCAGGCTATTGCGGATATTATCATTGAAGACGCCAACGCCCATGCCCTTTTGTTTTCCCCTGATAAGCAACTGGTGCCAGAACAGACCGGAAGCGCTGCCCGTCCAGGGTTCACCATAGAGGAGGACGTGTGGATTGATCGCATGCAGATCTTGAGATACCTTACGCATCGTATCCACGCCGAGCAAAGCCATCAGATCAAAGCGAAATCCATCGATATGATACTCCTTGGCCCAGTATTTCAGCGAGTCGCGTACAAACTTCTGTACCATTGGCCGTTCGGCGGCAAGCTCATTCCCCACGCCTGAGCCATTGGTATAGTGGCCGGAGTAGTCGGTACGATAGTAGTACTGCGGCACAATTTTATCGAAGTCCGAGATGCGTATAGCAAAGGTATGGTTGTACACCACGTCCATAACCACGCCCAACTGCGACTCATGCAGGCTTTGAATCATACGTTTGAACTCAGTGATGCGTGCAGTGCCATGCGGTGTGCTGGCGTACGCACCTTCGGGTACATTATAATTGCGTGGATCATAGCCCCAGTTATACTGATTCGGATCGGTCTCGTCAACGCTGCCAAAATCCTCTACCGGTAGTAGTTGCACATGGGTCACTCCAAGCTCTTTCAGGCTGTCCACGCCAGTTGAGACATTATCTGGCCCCTTTGTACCTCGCTCAGTAAAGGCCAGATATTTGCCCTTGTTGGTCATCCCTGAACTGGCATCGATCGAAAAATCGCGCACATGTATCTCGTAAATAACCGCGTCCACCGGATGCGCCAGTTTCTGATAACCATCCTGTTCCCACCCGGCAGGATTGGTCTTCTCAAGATCGATAATCATTCCGCGCGTGGCGTTCACTGCCAGGGCGTACACATAGGGATCGACCGCTATTTGTACAGAACCATGTGCCGTCACCTGGTACAGATAATACCAGTTCTCCAGATTACCTGTCACTTCAGTGTACCAGGTGCCCTTTTCGCAGCGTTCCAGCGCCACCTGTTTTGTTGGAGGACCACTCTCGCTGTCATAGAGCAGTAATTGCACGTCAGAGGCGGTTGGTGCCCACAGGCGAAACTTCGTGGCCTCTCTGGAGAATGTGTTCCCCAGATCCGACCCATAGTAGGTATAATCTTCGCCGCCCAGCACATTGCGTGGTATCACATCACCCTGGCGATATCCCCTCAATGCAAGTTGGAGGGTATGTGTCACATCTGGTTTCTCGTCTAGCTGTACCTGTACAAGATTGATTTGTAGACGTGCTGACGAGAGTGGTAAGATTTCTCGCGGCTCGTTGATCGAGTCACAGAGCTTCTGCTGTCGCGTTTTGAGATCAAACGGCACATAGGAGAATGTTACCCTCGCTCCACCAAACGGCACGACGAGTGAGATATTCTCGGTTGGAAAGGCACCATCCCAGTCATCATCGAATGCAATTTTGTAGCTATAATGCCCTGCCGGTAGAGTGCCTGTAAGCTGATACAGGTTCGCATGGATCTTTTTCAGCAACGTCGCATCGTCGGCAGGATTCCAATCTCCCCGCGCACCCAGTAGATGCTGCAAATCGCCGACCAGGACTGCATGGCAGTCTTGAGTAGTATCGACCGACGTAACACGGATGCGCTGGCCTGTCGTCGTATCGGTCACAGTCGCACCACTTGTGCTAAAAGGCAGCGTGATCGGATCGGAAAGAAACGCAACAATCGTCTGCTCGCTCTCCAGGTACGCATTTATAATTTGAGGCTGTTTCGCCGCTTCAATAGCATTCAAAGACGTATACACACCTGAGCCTCCTACTACAAGCCACACCTCGGCCTGGCCATTAGTGATCGTGATAAAGCGATCTTATGTATGTAGTATCGAACAGAAAGCAGTGAATCTTTACCGAAACGCCTGACAATGCCTTCGTCATACGAGAAGCAAGCAGAGTAAGTACTGTGCTACCAACCAATAAAAGTAGTACGGCAAATATAGTAGCACACTTGCGCTTTAAATAGGAAGGGTATAGTGATATTGGGGGACGTTTCCCCTTTTTTCTATGGAAATACACCGTACTTCAGCACAACGAAATCCGTTGCCACCTGAGGGCAAATATTTATATAAATTTGTTCAATAATCAATTGACAAAAAGTTCTTCATTCCGTTAAGATAACATGAAGAACAAGCATCTAATAGGTCCTAAGTACAATCACAGAGCTTTCGCGGCATTGTATGCCCTTAGTAAGCAGGTTTTATTCCGCGTTTGTTCCTTGATTGTACTTAGAAGCAGTATGAGAGAATTTGTTTCGTTCAACGTCTATATAGAAGTATGTGAATTTATCTGGGCTTATAATTTGTGTTTTTACAAAGATGCCGGCAGGTAAGAGCATGGAGAGAGATCCCCTGATAGGCAAACAAATAGGAGCGTACCTCATACAAAGCTTGATTGGTGAGGGGGGGATGGCTCGTGTTTACAAAGCTTCTCATACTCGATTGCGACGCGATGCAGCTATTAAGGTGATCTTGTCTCACATTGCAGAACAGTCCGATTTTCGGGCACGTTTTGAGCGTGAGGCACAACTTATAGCGAGCCTACAGCACCAGAATATCGTTGCGATCTACGACTTTGGTGAAGAGGGTAATATTACTTATCTTGCAATGCAGTATGTGGGTGGTGGAACTCTGCGTAGTAAATTACATGATCAACAACCTATCTCACCAATGCTAGCTGTTCAATATGCCATCCAGATGGCACGGGCTCTACACCATGCACATCTACGCGGTATTGTACACCGCGATGTAAAACCACTGAATATACTTCTTTCGGCCAGTGATGCGAATCATCTTTTGCTCACGGACTTTGGTATTGCAAAACTTTTTGACTTACGGCAAGAAGTGACATGGACAGAAGCTGATCTTAAGGGTGCCGGCAATTCGACTGGCGTTGGCATGGTGGGAACGCCCTCATATATGGCTCCTGAACAGGTTATAGGAAACCCTGTTGATGCTCGTACCGATGTTTATGCCTTAGGACTTGTGTTATTCGAAATGCTGACTGGAAAATCACCATTTGAAACCAAAACTATAATTGATATAATGTATCAACAGGTCAATGTCCTGCCTGCTCGTGTGAATATAGTTAATCCTGCTGTGCCAGAATTGCTTGCGCAAGTGGTGAGGCAGGCGTTGGAAAAAGCGCCTGATGCTCGGTTTCAATCGGCAAAAGCTCTGGAGGAAGCTCTAAGCAATGTCATGAACTTCATGATGGCGGACCCCCAAAAGACACTGCCTACCCGGTGTTTTAATTGTGGAGCAGTACCAGGGCTGGATGATCGTTTTTGCCCGAATTGTGGAAATGATCTACTCTTGAACAAATCTGCGTATGAGCAGACTCTGAGATCTGCATATGAGCAGATGCCATTCCAGGGGACGCAGATAAATGTTGGCAATTCTCCATCCATTCCCTCTGTTAGTCATCTGCCAACTATCTATAACCTTGATAATGCTATAAAGCTGCCTGAAAAAACAGATGCTCATAACGTATATAAATGCCCACATTGCACTAGCGAGGTGCGACCTGGCGATGTTTTTTGTTTGAACTGTGGTTATCACCAATCTCCAGTTGCTCCCGTTATCGAACAGGACCAGGCAGGGACTATTGGGACCCGGCTGGTCGAGGCATTTGAAGGACAACTCCATACAGGTACAGTAGAAAATGCTTCTTCCACTCATGATCAATCTGTACTCACGAATCCAGAATCCTTTACGACTGATGCCTCAGCGCCTTCTCAGTCATCTCGCCCTCTAGATGCAACCGCTGCTCTTGATCAAACGCTTGCTCAACTCTTTGAAGAAGGTGATGCGCATTATACTGCCAGACGGTATAAAGAGGCCTTGCTTATCTACAATCATATTATTCAATTGGACCCTTCTAGTGCCGTTGCTTATGGCAAGAAGGGTAATGCGCTGGGAAAACTTAAGAAGTATAAGGAAGCGCATACGGCCTACGATGCTGCTCTGGCCCTTGAGTCCAACCATGCATCTATTCATAGTGCCGATGGAGATGTGCTTTACAGGTTGAAGCGTTACGTAGATGCTGTTGCCGCTTACGATGCAGCTCTTTCCTTGAATCCGAAAGACGTTCTTGTATGGACCGCCAGAGGCAATGCGCTTTATAAATTGAGGCGCGGTGAAGATGCTCTGGAAGCTTATGATCGGGCTATCGGCCTTAATGCCAATTATGACGTGATCTGGATCAAAGCTAAAGTGCTTTTTGAACAGGGGCGTCATGAGGAGTCGTTGGCAGCATATGAGCATGCATTGAACTATGCACCTAAAAAATCAGGTCTGTGGGATGGAAAAGGGGAGGTGCTGTATAAATTGAATCACTATGATGAGGCACTGGAAGCTCATAACCGTGCCCTTGCTCTGGACCCATATAATACCTCTATCTCTAGCAAATGTGACAGGCTGCGTGATTTGATAAAGCACCTGCAGGCAAAAGCGTCACAACCTCAAACGCCCATTGAAGATAGGGCATCTTCTCCAGGCTACCAGGTGAGTGTGCAAACACGTGAAGATCGAAGTGTTTATACTGAGATGCAGTCAGTATCATCTCACGACGAGACACGGGATCGTGACAACCCGCCAGATAGTGTAGTCGAAGAAAATCAAGCTTCGCAGGTCGAAAAGCAACCTTTAGAGGGAGTAGGTCCAACTACCTATGAGGATGATAGTACCAGCCGCGTCTGGCAGATCAAAAAGGATAGAACGGAAAGCGCGAGTTCAACCACATATAACAATGATTCAACCAGGAAGGTTGAATACTTTGACGTATTCTTGAGTTACTCGCATGTAGATTTAGCATGGGTGGAAGATCTGGCTAAACGACTTGAGGATGAACATCATTTTCGTGTGTGGTTAGATAAGTGGGTCTTGGTACCTGGACAACCATGGCAACAAGCAATAGCGCATGGTATAGATTGCGCTCGCTGTTGTGTTGTTTGTATTAGTGCGCAAACACCGAAAGGCTGGTGTACACGAGAGATTCAGAGAGCACTCAGTCGTCAGGTACATAATCCTTCGTTTGGGGTAATTCCTGTCTTGTTGCCTGATGCAAAGAATGTCAATGTTGATGAGTTTCTTGATTTGAATACGTGGGTGGACTTCCGTCGCCCAAATCATGCCTATGAACTGCATCGATTGGCCTGTGGAGTGAAAGGTATCCCTCCTGGAAGGTGGCCACCCGGTGAGCAGACCACCACCAGGATAGACCCTATTGTGGATGAGATGCTGAATGATTTGCAGCGCCTGGACAAGACAGGATTAATTACTGACTCTGTAAAAGAAGAATACATACGCATAACCATGGAGAAAGTCTGGTTTGCTAAATGGACATTGCAGACAAAGGATCGCACAGATGAATGAGCAAAAGTACGATCTCTTCCTCGCTTATAGCCAATCGGATAGTACAGCGGTGCAACAACTGGCTTCCGAATTAAGCGATGCTGGTATCCACGTCTGGCTTGATCAGTGGGAGCTTGTTCCCGGCCAGGATTGGAGGCAGGCACAAAATCAGATTATGCAATGTTCAAAGGCCGTTGGGATCTGCGTTGGTCCAAGGCGGAGTGGACGCCTTGACGAGCAGGTGCAGCTTTCACAGAGTTTTGTGAAACAATATAATCCACTCTGTACAATTATCACTATTCTGCTGCCAGGAGCCAGCTCTGCTAACAGGCCAGTAGTACTTAATGAAGATGCCTCCATTGATTTTCGCAAGGGAGTTAAGAGTCACAAGGCGGTAAGTGAGCTTAAAGCTGTGATCTTTAACGAAGAGGCACTAAGCCAATTATCCAACGAACTGGGTGAAGGGGATCGTCTGAGGGATAATAATGATCTTCAAGGTGCTCTCGTTGCATATGAACAAGCATTGACGGTCGCTTTACAAAAGTTTGGTGCCGAACATCCTGTTGTTGCAACTGTCAGAAATAATATTGGGAGTGTGCAGCATGAATTGGGAGATCTCAAGAGCGCAAAGCGAGAATTTGAGCAATCGTTGGTGATAGATACTTTTGCCTGTGGTTCTTCCCATCCTTTTGTTGCGCGTGACTGGCATAATATTGGAAAGGTACTGGCAGACCTGGGCGATTGGAAAGACGCGCGAGCATGTTATGATCGTTCGCTAAGGATTAGTGAAGAGGCCTATGGTCCTTCTCATCCATTAGTTGCTATTATCCTAAGCCATTTAGGCGCTTTGCTGAAAGATCAGGGCGACCTTCAGGAAGCCAAAAACGTTTTTAAACGCGCACTAACAATCGACATAGCACGCTTTGGCACGAATCACCCCAGCGTGGCAACGGACCATAGCAATCTAGGCAGGCTATTACGTGATCTAGGCGAGCTTTACGAGTCTAAAAGAGCGTTTGAACAGGCTGCCACTATTTTTACGCAAGTTCTGGGTCCTGAGAGCCCGCTTGTCAAGATTGCCGAACATAACCTGTCTACAGTTCTTTTGGCGCTGGAAAGTGGGCGCAATCGTTACGAGCGTACTGAAGAAAACTTTAAAGAAAATTTAGCCCTGGCCCGCCATATAGGACGTCATGAAAATATTAGCGTCTCACTGGCGAATCTAGGAGTGCTGGCACGTGAGCGAGGGGACTACGTACAGGCGAAAGAATATTTTCTAGAGGGACTTGCTCTGGCTCGGCAGATGGGCTTTCGCGAAAATGTTAGCTATCTACTCACAAAACTAGGCTCACTGGAAATTGCGCGTGGAGATCATGCTCAGGCAGAAGCGTATTTGCTTGAGGGTTTAGCGCTAGCCCGCCAGATGGGATACCGCGAAAATATTAGCATCCTGCTGGCAAATTTAGGAACTCTGGCAAGTGCTCGTAAAGATTATGTCCAGGCAGAGAATTCTTTTCAGGAAGGTCTGGATATAGCCCGTAAGATGGGGCACCGCGAAAATATTAGTATTTTGCTTGCTCACCTGGGTGCATTGTCTCGCGCAAGAGGGGAATATGAGCAGGCCAAAGAATACATTCAGGGAGCTTTAAGTGTGGCGCGCAAAATGGGTCATCAGCAGATGATTAATACTTTAAGTTCAAATATTGATATAATAGAACGCGAGCAGCTACAAGAGGGAAGTGTAGAATAGATTCCACCTTCTCTCTCTCGTATCAAGTGTCATGACAGTAGCTGCTCGCACACATCCCCTTCCTTGGCATCTCTCCCCATTCAATAGTACAAATCTAGAAAAGCATTAACGAGATTTGCGTGCAGTCCAAATATTGGTCCCAGATTTATTGACAGATAAACCTCGTCTAGTGTACTATTGGTGCAGGTTAGAACAAAGGTTCGGAACAAAGGTTCAGGTAACTTCTGGCGAAAACCCAGTCTAAAAAGAGAGGACGGTAAACAATGTGGACCAGAGTCACACCCAACGCTCTCGGAACATCTCGACCCCTGTCCGTCAGGTAGCTGATAAGCGCCGAGATTTTTATGATGATGACGAGTATGATGATGTCTTTCCTTCACGTCCACCCAGTAGCGTACGTCGCTACCGCGGGGATGTCAAGACAGAGATCGGGCGTACTCGGGCTGACGTGCAGTCGGTAGTGCTTACAAAGAGTGATGCCCAGATACCTGCTCGCAAGAGTGCTATTCCGCCTCGTCGTACTGCGACTCAAACTTCTATACCTGCTGTGCGAGCGAGTCGTCGCCCTACAGGGCCGGTAGAAACGGAAGAGGTCTCTCCACGAAGGAGCGGCGACTTATCTGTTCATCGCCAGAGAGGATTTAATTGGTCGCGTTTTCACTGGTCTGTGTATGTTGGTGTAGCTATGCTGGTTATGCTGATCGGCTGGATCGCTTTCAGTTCTCTGGCGAGCTGGTGGCAGGTGACACAGGATGATTGGCATTATGGGCGTCCCCGTACATTTCAGACCGATGCCGTTGTTGGTCATAATGATTCAGACACCAATCCCAGTCATTTTATGGCTGTAAACTTACAACGGCATGTAGAAATCATTGAGATGCCCGGTGGGGATGCCTCGAAAGCGAAAATCTATGTTGGCCCCGTCTTGATTGGGCAGGGTCAGGATTTAGCGGTGGTGACGCTGAACTTCAAAGATGTCAATGGTGATGGCAACCCTGATATGATCGTGAATATTCAAGACAGTCGCTTTGTGTTTATCAATGAGAATGGAGGTTTTCGTCCGGCACATCCTGGCGAAAAAGTGCAACTATAGGACTCGTCTGCTCTCTATGTTTCGATACCTGAACAAACGGACCGGCACCCGGCAGAGCCAGTATTTTCCCACCGGGACGCGCTTTATAAGCCCGGCAAAGCCACGTTTATAAGCGCATCCACATAGGAAAGTACTGATACTGCCAGGTGCCGTTTCGTCTGGCTCTCTTATCTTCTTGCCGCTGAAGTTGCTGGAGCTTCAACAACTGATTCTTCAACTTGCTGTTGATTAACTATTACATGCAACTGCGGAAATGAGCCAGTTGATGCGCTGAACTCTTCGAACTCAGCCTTTCTCTTGTGTTCTGGGCGTAGGGCAAGTAGTGCAAATAGAATCATCCATATCAACAACAACCCCATTAGTGACCAGATAAGAAGTAACTGAGTCGGTGTCATTGCGGTTGATACATCCACGTGCGCGTCCTCTTTCAGGCTGTCCTTAGCAAAGGCAGCATAAAATTACCGTCATGCGATAGACGAAAGAAATAGTCAGAATGAACAATGGACATGTAAGGTAGTATCCACTGGTGTTTTTTTATGCAAAGGATTGTCCTGTCTAATTGAGATGACGAAAAATAGGGTGAGAAAGTTTCATGATCATGCCCTGACCTCCCCTCTAAGTTGCCATACTAATATTACTGATGCACTTCGTCAATTATAGTAGGAGTCCTCGTCCCGTAGCGGCATGCCTTGCGTGTGCCGGGTGGGTGGCCCACAATGCACTCTGCCCACCCGGCACACGCAAGGCGTGCCTCTACGTAGAAGAAAACGATTCAGGCTTGTTCTTTTGACAGAAACCTGTCACAATAGGCTAGTAAAGTAGTGGAGGGTCATGTAGTCCTATCTAGCCAGCAAAGGATATAAAGTATGGGCAATGTAAACTGGCAACGTACGCGCGATATATTGATATGTGTTATATGTATAGGCATCATTTTCTGGGCGTCCTGGTCGGTGATGGGCCAGTTTGTGGATGCTATATTAATATTGCTGCTCTCAATGGCGGTCGCATTTCTGGTGACTCCAGCGGTTAATCTGCTGGTAAAATCTGGTTTTCCGCGCTTACTGGCATGTCTGTTAGTGTATGCGTTGTGCATTGCAGCCATCGTGGGCCTGAGTTACGAGTTGACCTCTACGCTTATCCGGCAGGTACAGGAGTTCTCGACAACAATTATCAATTTCGCCAGCGCTCTACCCGCCAATGTCGTCTCTGTGCGCGATCTCTTGATCAAGCAGTGGGGCATTCCACCACAGAATATCCAGAATGCGCTTGATCAGATTCAGTTGCAGGCGACAGCTTTCGCGCAATCTCTGGCAAGCAACGCGCTCAATTTTTTGTTTATAGTCACAAATGCTTTTCTGAATATCGTGCTGATTACGGTGTTAAGTTTCTACCTGACGCTCGATGGCAAACGTATTCGTGATAGCCTGGTGAGTATTGTCCCTAAACGTTCACTACCCAATGTGCTGCTGTTCGAGGATGCGCTAAATCGTGTTGTTGGCAACTACATTCGTGGGCAATTGACATTAGCCTTGCTGATCGCTATCTTCGCCGGTACAATCTGCATCGTTACCGGCCTGGGCAATTATGCATTGATTGTTGGGGTGCTGGCCTTCCTGTTTGAAACAATCCCTATGGTTGGACCCGCGCTCGCGTCGATCCCTGCAATTCTGCTCTCGCTGCTCCTGCCTGATCCGTTCCCACGCACATTTACGGTTGTGGCATTGTTTATTGTAGTGCAGATCCTGGAGAGTAATGTGCTGGGACCGCGTATTGTAGGGCACGCCGTTGGTTTGCATCCGGTGGCGGCGATTCTGGCCTTGCTGATCGGTGCTAAGATGTTTGGCGTCTTTGGAGCACTCCTTGCCACACCTATCGTAGCCGCGGTCTGGGTGGTGATTGCCAGCATCTATCGTTCCGCGCGTGGCGAGAGTCCCGATCAGATGTTGGCCCGTAAGCGTACCCCCTGGACTTTGCAGCGTCCCAGTCGGCTGACCCGCGTCAAACGCCGACCACGTGGCAATGGAGACTCCGATCACGAAGCTCGCGCTGGTGACGTGGTCGTTGACGATCTCACAAAATCAACGCCTGAAGCAATTTCCGAAGGTGCCAATGATGGGGGTACGCAGACTGATCAGGAAGAGCAAGAGAAGCGCATCTCAACGAGTTGATAATGCATCGTTTCCTAAATATAATAACCTGTTGTAAGGATGCGATACCCGCTGGTAGGGGCGCGATATCCACTGGTAGGGGCGCGATTTATAAGCCCGCGTACGATTTATAAACCCGCAGCCTCACTGCATGGCAACGTACGCGGGCTTATAAATCGCGCCCCTACCATTTGGTTCATGACAATCATGGTTGATGACAGTTTTAATTTATTACGTGGTGCCGAAGGTCCGGCGCAATTCCTCCTCGCCCTCGTCTGATACCAGGGCATAGACCTCGTCATTGGCTTGCAGTACAGTATCGCCGGTGGGGAAGATAGGCTCACCGTCGCGCATGAGCATGGCCAGGTTAGATTTACGCGGCAGGTTAATCTGACTGAGCATCTTGCCTACTACTGGCGATAACGGTGGGATACTCATCTCGATGATCTCCAAGCCCGCCTTCTTCAAGGTCATGAGCAAGACGAAGTGTGGGCCAGGCAGTTCAGATTCGATAAGCGAGAGGATGGCTTTGGTTGGACTGATCGTGACATCGATGCCAAGTTTCTGGAACAATACCTCGTGCTTCGGGTTGTTCAGACGCGCTATCGTGCGGTTAACATTGAAGTGCCTTTTCGCCATCTGGCAGATGACCAGGTTATCCTCGTCCTCGCCTGTCACGGCGATAACCACGTCTGCACGTCGTACTCCGGCTTCGTCCATCGTCCTGGCTTCGCATGCATCTCCACGCATAATGGACTGCCCCAGTTCCTCGGCTAACGCATGGGCACGTATGGCATTCTTCTCCAGGAGCAGAACCTCGTGCCCCTGGTTGAGCAAATTTTTGGTGAGGTAGTAACCGACATCGCCCCCACCTCCAATGATGATATACATACAGATACCTCTTTTTCAGTAGAAACATCCCTTGCAGGTGCCGATTGTACTCTATAGCTGTATTCTATGGCGCTCGTTCTTGCTCTCCAGGATCATCTGGATTGCATGCAAGGAAAGACTATTGTTACTGACGTGTAGCAGCGTCCTGTTTGCTTCCGGTGAGTGCATTGAAGAGCAATTGTGCGCCGACAAGTGTGGGGCAGATGGTCTCTATCCCCAATTCCCTGTAAGTACTCTCACGGATGGGATCGTAGATACGGCAGACAACCTTCTTGACATTGAAGATCTCTTTAGCAATCTGGCTTGCCATAATATTTCGGTTGTCGCCATTGGTAACAACGGCGAAGGCGTCGGCTGACTCAATACCTGCGCGACGCAGTACCTCTTCGTCAATGCCATTGCCCTGGATCTTCTCTCCTCTGAAATTGGATTCAAGGCGCTGGAAAGAATCACTGTTGCTATCGATCACCGTGACCTTGTGTCCTGCCTTATCCATCTGTGTGGCAAGCGTCGAGCCCACGCGACCACAGCCCATAATAACAACTTTCACAAGTTCCTCCTATCAGTCTAGGACCGCTTCCTGGGTGAATTACTCCCAAAACATTATAGCATGTCGCCGGATTTTTTATGCCATGAGAGCCGTCCACATGCAAAAATCTTTCCAGTCACCCGTTGGGATATACGTGGTATGCTTTAGGCAAGTTGTATACCAGCAACGTTCTATCAATAGATAGGTTATCGCACTATATTCATCTGAAGAATGAGAGTAAAAATTAATGGTACCTCGTCATGTGGCTGCAAATGCACATCCATCCTTCCTGAGATTGAAATCTGTACCTATAGAACAGCGCGAGCGATGGGATCATTTCGTTACTAATTCCCCCGGCGGACATCTTTTGCAAAGTTGGGGTTGGGGAGAGCTAAAAGCGCATGCAGGCTGGTCTCCGCTGCGCCTCGCGCTCTGGGATGACGAGCAGATCGTTGCCGGCGCCCAGGTATTACGGCGCACAGCCCCCCACCTGCCATTACGAGCTGGACATCTCGCCTATATTCCTAAAGGCCCGGTTATCGACTGGTCGCAGCCTGCATTATGCGATAGCTTTTTCTCCCAACTTGCAACCTATCTGCGCAAGCAAGGTGCGCTGGCCGTACGCATCGAGCCAGGACCGGAGAGCGCTACTCAGGATGGAGAACTGGTCTTGAAACGTTTGCACGCTATGCGTATGCATCCTGTCCCGGCAATCCAGCCTTTACGTACCATCGTACTGGACCTGGCCCCTGCTGAAGAGACGCTGCTAGCTCAGATGAAGGAGAAATGGCGCTACAACGTACGCCTCGCTGGTCGCAAGGGTGTAACGCTCCGCGTGGCAGAGACGCATGATGACGTGCGTGCCTGGTATTCCTTGCTGCAAACCACAGGTGAACGCGATCAATTTGGCATTCACACCTGCGATTATTACCTGAATGTGTGGGATATCTTCGTCTCACGTAATGAAGCTCGCCTGTTGTTGGCTGAACACAATGGACAACTACTGGCTGGAATTTTTGTGGGCCTGTTTGCACGCCAGGCGATCTATCTCTATGGCGCATCGAGTAACGAACAGCGCCAGCTCATGCCTAACTATTTATTGCAGTGGGAAGCTATGCGTTGGGCCAGACAGCAGGGAGCGCATTCCTACGATTTCTGGGGCATTCCTGAGACCGATGGCGAAGACGAAGCTATGGCGGGCGTCTATCGCTTCAAACGTGGCTGGGGCGGTCGTGTGGTACAATTTATAGACTGCTATGAATCCGTCTATAACCCTCTTCTTATGAGAATAGCCAGTAGATTTATGTAAAGATTATCAGGTACAGTTATAGATTACTACCACGAAATAGAGCGCTGGCGGAGACAAGTGACGATGATTTTGCCCTTTGTATTGGAGACTGACCTGGAAAAGCAGATTGCCACGGACCCCGAATGGCAAACTGGCGTTGCCTGGGGCAAACCGCGCTTTGGTCACCTGGAAGGTCCGGTTAAATACCATATCGCAGACGTACTGGCAAATATAGATCGTCAGTGCGTGACGGCAGAGGAACGCATGGCTTTGCGCCTGGTTGCGCTTATTCATGACACCTTTAAGTACCGTGTGGACGAGGCGCGACCCAAGATCGGTACCAACCATCATGCCTACATAGCTCGCAAATTCGCCGAACGTTACATCCAGGACCCTGTGATTTTAGATCTTATCGAATTGCACGACGAGGCGTACAATAGCTGGCGCCTGGGCGCTCATCGTGGCAAATGGCATCATGCTGAAGAGCGCATTAACAATCTACTGCAGCGTATTGGTCCTGCCCTCCCGCTCTACGTACGTTTTTTCCAGGCCGACAGTGCAACAGACTCAAAAGATCAGGCACCCGTCATCTGGTTTGAGCAATTTTTGAAAAACAAAGGTTTTACTTTTAAGATGTAAATTGATGATACGTGTTTTACATACGCCGTCTGGAGGATTAGGTAAACCCCTGTACACTAGAAATAGCACAAGAAAAGGGGGGCCTATGAGCAGAGACAACGATGAAGGCACGAATTTAACCCAAAGAAATGAAATGTGTAGCTTCAACAACTATACTAATGCCGCAATCCTCTCAGAGACGCGAGAAGAACTGACGGAGTATCACTATCGTATTCTGTTCGAGACCATGCCACAAGGAATGATCTGCTATGATAGCAATGGGCAGATTATTATGGCAAATCCCGCAGCCCAACAAATTCTTGGCCTGACGCTCGATCAATTGCGTAGTCGCATCTCGCCCGGTTGTTTGGCCCTCCTGTCTATACAGGACGAAGAGGGAAATCTGCTGCCCGAGGCACTGTGGCCCGTACAACGTATTCTGGCAGGTGAGGAGCTACGAGATGCTACGGCGGTCGACGCCGTTGTGCGCACATTGGATGGGCAGGATCGTCAGATTAGCGTGAGCGGCGTACCTATGTATGATTCCAGGGGACAGATTAGTGGCGCCGTCACTATCCTTCAAGATGTCACAGCGCGTCGTGCTATGGAACGGCGCACACAACGTTCACTCGATGCCATACTGGCAATGACGGGAGCAATGGTAGAGGACCAGGTGGATGGGGAACTGCCAGTTGCGGATGATCTCGAAGTCTCGGGTGCGCCACATATCAGCAGTCTGCCAGCGGAGGGTATCACCGGGCGGCGCTTGCTAGAACTTCCCTGTCAATTGCTGAACTGTCAGCGCGTAGCGATTGCGCAGCTAGATCCGCAGACCGAAATCCTGCAGCCGATGGTAATTATTGGTATCTCGCCTGAACACGAATTGCACTGGCGCAATAGTTTGCAGGGGGCACGTTTGAACACTCTGCTTGGCAGTACCAGCCTGATTGCGCGTCTGCATGCCGGTGAAGTGCTCTCGCTCGATATCTCACATCTACTCTTTAGAGATCAACCATCATACAAGCTCATCGCTCCTATTCTCAAAGGCCACGAGCTTGTTGGTATCTTACTCCTGGAATATGGAAGTGGTAAGCCCGACTTCACGTCTCAGGAGCTGGCAATTATACAGGCGATCGCTGAACTGGCCTTGCTGCTTATTGAGCGTGAGCGGGCACGCTGGGAACGTGATCAGGCCCTGGCAGCTTTACGGACCGCCAACGATGAGCTAGAGCATACGAGCAGACGTAATAATGATTTTTTGTCTATCGTAAGTCATGAATTCCGCACAGCCCTGACAGGTATCCAGGGTTTTAGCGAGCTTATGCGCGACGAAGACCTCAGCATTATGGAGATGAAAGAGTTTGCTGTGGATATTCATACTGATGCGCGTCGCCTGGTACGCATGATTACCGACATGCTCAACCTGGAGCGCCTGGAAGCCGGGCGCATGCAACTCAACCTGAGCCGTCTTGATCTGAATGAGATCATCATGAATGTGGCCGGACGTATGCACTCAAGTACAACGCATCATGTCATTCGTCTACAACTGGCCAGTGTACTTCCTGTTCTACTGGGCGATTATGATAAGCTCACACAGGTCGTATCGAAGCTGTTGCAAAACGCCATTAAGTATTCTCCTGTCGGCGGTGAGGTGATTGTGAGCAGCCACATTGAAGGGAAGATGGTGCATGTCTGTGTGCGAGATTACGGCGCAGGTATTCCAGTCGTCGACCAGGAACGTATCTTTGAACGTTCTGCTCATAGCGAGTTAAGCTCCTCGCGCTACATTGAAGGAACCGGGCCGGGATTGCCGATTGTGCGTGAGATCATCCAGATGCATGGTGGTCAAGTGTGGATCGAAAGTGAGGTGGGCAAAGGTTCTATTTTTCACTTTACTGTCCGTTTTACTGATTCTCACCAGTAAGGAGGGGGATGGGATGTCTAAGATTGTCTTTTGCGAGGATGAAGTAAGGATCCAGAAAGTATTCCGTATTATGTTGCGCTCGACAGAACACGAACTCTACCTCGCCTCTGATGGGTTGGAAGGACTGGAGGTCATCGAGCGCGTGCGTCCCGACCTGATATTCACCGATATCTCGATGCCTATCTGCGACGGCTATCAACTCGCTGATGCGGTCAAGGCGCAACCGCATCTTGCGCATATTCCGATCATCTTTATCTCAGCTTTTGCCCAGCGAGCCGAAATGGAGGAAGGTTACCGCCATGGAGGTGTTAGCTACATCGTCAAGCCCTTCAGTGCCGCGGACCTGTATGAAAAAATCGAACTCTTTTGCAACCAGAAGCTGCCTCATACGTAAAAAAGCTAGAGTACCAGAAAGGTACAATAGAAAAGTTAAAACATGTTTTGCATAATTACGGTAGAGATTTGATTGATCGCGTCCTTCGATTTATTGATCTGGCCCATATTCCAGATGTATCAGTAAATATAGATGCGCTTGCTATATAAGGAGATCCAAGATGTCAGGTAATCGAGGTTGTTTTTTTAATACAGTACTCTTCTTAGTGATCATTTTCGTACCTGTTCTGGGGCATATTCTTGCTACGCTCATGGTCCTGGAAGACGATCATTCCACGACAGGCAAGATTCTCTGGCTGGCCATTATCTGGTTAATGCCGCCCTGGGTTGTGCTTGGTCCATTGCTGTACCTGCTCTTTGGACAACGCCGCCGCAGCCGTGTAAGATTCGGCCAGCCTGCCGCGGCATACTACCAACAGCCCTATCAGCAGCAACAGCAGCCCCCCTACGGTCATTAGAGAAACTGTGTAACAGGGTGCTCTCTTCAGGGTATCCTGTTACTATTTGCAACATAGGTCCACCCTCCACGTATTGATGAAAAGAACGTGTACTTCTATCATCATGATACAGGAGGGTTTTTATGAGCCTGATTGGTCAGCTCTTCAGCACTACACTCATCTATCCCATTTTGAATGGACTCATGGCCTTATATCACTTGCTTGGCGACTTCGGCCTTGCCGTCATCATTTTAACCGTTATCGCCTTTTTAGTGATGCTCCCATTCCTGCATAGGCAAACAAAAGCGCTCAAAGCGCAGCAAGCCTTGCAACCGGAGATAGAAGCTATCAAAAGAAGATATCCCAACGATCCTGCTGCCCGGTTAATGGCGCAGCAGCAATTGTACAAAGAACGTGGTATCTCGCTGATGCCGCCCATTATTCCCATGATTGTGCAGGGCCTTATCCTCACCGGTGTCTTCTTTGCGCTCAACATCGTCCTGCGTAATGCAAATCTCAGCACTATCAACGGTATTATGTATCCATTCCTGTACCACTTTACGTCCATGCCCAATATCAACCTCAACTGGTTCACCGTCTTCAATGCTGCCTGGCATATCTCCCTTGGCTTCCCCGATCCCACGCATATCCTGCCCATTCTGGCGGGTGTCGTCACGTTCATCCAGATGCGCATGGCCCAGCCGCTCAACCTTGCCCAGACGAAAGAAACTGTCCAGCAAGCATCGCACATCATGCAACTGATCATACCTTTACTCATGGTTGGCATCACCATCTTCTTTGCCTGGCAATTTGCCGCTGGTGTCGCGCTCTACCGCCTGGCCTATCTCGTCCTGAGCACTATCCGCCAGTACTTCATCACCGGTTGGGGCTCATTATGGGTGCTCCCGAGCTTTGCTGCCAGTAGCAGTGCAGATATCGTCACTATCAGATCGCAGCAGCAAAAGATAGCCCCGCCGAGTACCAGTAGCCCAAAGCGCTCTCGTAACCGTGGAGGATCATCACGTCGTCGCCACAAAAATCCAAAACGAGGAAAATAATAAGGGAGAACATCAATGACGAAAAAAGCTACCTACTTACCACGTGGTCAACGTATAATGAACACCATCTTTAGTGCTATGGTGCATCTCGGCCTCATTCCAGGTGCGCATCTGCTCAGCGTACGCGGTCGCAAGAGCGGCATGATGCACACAACACCGATTTTTTTGCTCAAATACGAGGGGCACAGATGGCTCGTCGCGGGCTTTGAGCAGTCCGACTGGGTCAAGAACATCCGCGCGGCAGGATGGTGTGTGCTGATTCACGACCGCCTTAAAGAGGGCGTAACAGTTGTTGAAGTCAAAGAGCCAGAGGTCCGCGCACCACTCATACAAGCGTTTGTGCAGCGTGCACCTGGCGGCAGCATGTTAGGCATCAGCCCCAACGCCCCGCTTTCAGAGTTTGTTGCCAGAGCGCCTCAGCACCCTGTTTTTCGCGTCGTAGAAACGGCCAACGCCAGAGTAGAGAACCAGTAATCTGTTCGGGTGTTGTCAGAGCTTCTTTTCTCCGTCGAGAAAAGAAGCTTGCAAGGGGATCGGGTTCACCCCCATCGGGTTCCGAGAGCACTATCTCGCTCCTCCATTTGAAATGTCCTGTCCATAACTGCATCATTAGAAATACAAAAAGGTGTATCCGCTAAATCCTATAGATCTAGCGGGTACATCAATCGATGCGTTTCAATCTAGACGATAAAGTTTAGTATGCCTGTGGAGGACCATCATATGGCGAGCCATACTGTGTCGCTCCATAAGATCCCGGTGCAGGCGGATAAGCGGGAGCCTGCGGTGCTTGAGGCGGTTGTGCAGGATAAGCAGGATAAGCAGGAGCCTGTGGAGCTTGAGGTGGCTGACCATAGGGAGTTGCCCCTGGATATTGTGTGTAACCGCCCTGTGGAGCATACTGAGTAGGATTCGTATAGGGTTGCTGATATGCATTCGGAGGCGCATACGAATTGGGTACAGGCCCCATTGGAGGAACGCCACCCGCAGGCGGAGTCATACTGAAACCTGCCTGATTTTTCTTTCCTATAACGAACTACTCCTGAGGCCAATTATAAATGCGGAAATGAACGGTACCAATGAACTAGTTCACTTTTTGAGTGAATATAGACATGTAAGAACTCAATGTGGCTTACTATAAACGAACAAGTTGACCTGTCGCAACGCTGCGACAAACATAGGAGGATTTTTTCATGGCACCACAGCCTCGCGAAGCTGTCATTGTTGAAGCATTGCGAACACCGATAGGACGCCGCAACGGCAAACTAAAGGACTGGCATCCCGTAGACTTACTGGCCCAGGTACTCTCAACACTCGTCAAGCGTACAGACCTGGATGCCTCCCTGATCGATGATGTTATCGTAGGTTGTGTGAGCCAGGTTGGTGAGCAGAGTCTCAATGTGGCACGCAACGCTGTCCTCGCCGCCGGATTCCCTGAATCAATCCCTGCCACGACCGTCGATCGCCAGTGCGGATCAAGCCAGCAGGCCATCCATTTTGCGGCCCAGGGCGTCATCAGTGGCGCATACGATATCGCTATTGCTGCGGGCGTAGAATCCATGACGCGCGTGCCTATGGGTTCCTCCTCCCAGATCGCAGGAGCACCCTTTGGCCCACGAATGTTGGAGCGTTATGACAACAAACTGGTCCATCAGGGCATCAGCGCCGAATTGATTGCCACTCGTTGGGAACTCAGCCGCCAGGAACTGGATGCACTTTCGCTAGAGAGCCATCGCCGCGCAGCTCACGCCACAGCCGAAGGCTATTTTGCGTCGCAGATCGTACCCATTCCGGTCAAAAATGAGGATGGAAGTACTGGTATTTTCGATCGTGACGAAGGTATTCGCGCCGAGACGAGTCTGGAAAAACTGGCAAGCCTGAAAACCGCCTTCAAACCCGATGGTGTAATTACTGCAGGCAACTCCTCGCAGATCAGCGATGGTGCCGCGGCTCTCCTGATCATGGAACGTGCTACCGCTGAGCGCCTTGGCTTCAAACCGCTGGCACGTTTTGTCTCCTTTGCCCTGGCTGGCGACGACCCTCTCTTCATGCTCACTGCGCCAATTCCTGCCACGCACAAAATCCTGGCGAAATCGGGCCTCACCCTCGATCAGATCGACCTCGTGGAGATCAATGAAGCCTTTGCCAGCGTCGTACTTGCCTGGCAGCATGACACGCAGGCCGATATGCAAAAAGTCAACGTCAATGGAGGTGCAATCGCCGTCGGGCATCCTCTCGGAGCTTCCGGTGCACGTCTTGCCACTGTCCTCGTGCACGAACTGGTGCGCAGAGGTGGACGCTATGGCCTCCAGACCATGTGCGAAGGTGGCGGCATGGCTAATGCTACCATCATCGAGCGCCTGTAATACCAATAGGAGTGGAGTTGACCTCCACTCCTACTCCTATGGGATCTACCGCAAGCAGTGATGAGCTATCAAGGATGTTCGACTAGTACCCGTTATTATGCACGCTTGCTCTTGGCTCGCCGCACCTCCCTGGTGATAGCATCAGCAAAACGTTCTACCGCCTCTGGTACCCACTCCAGCCATAATCCCTGCTCTACCAATTCTATCTCCATTACACGCAGTTGTCCATCCACATCATGTACAAGGTCAATACGCCCATAGAGCACAGGCGAACAGAGGGTATCAATGATCTTGTATGCCAAACGCAATTCCTCTTCCTGAGGGACGATGAGTCCTTTCTTTGGCAGGCCAGACTTCATAACGCCATCACGGCTAAGCACTGGCGGATATACCACCGCATGGGTGATTTTGCCATCAATAAATATGAGCGACCGCTCTCCGCTGCTCATTACAGTAGGTAAATATGGCTGGATGAGCATATCATGTATAGATAACATGTGGTCAAGATACAACTGGCCCTCGGTAGCTATCCCCTCTACCAGGAGCGTACCATATGCATTGGCTGAGACCGCTGGTTTGATCACCACCTCCGGCCAACCATGCACCTCCATCAGTTGCGCAAGATTGGCCGACGATCCTTGCGCAAAGGAGAGTGTTGGGATAATGGGCACACCACGCTCTTCGAGATCATGCAAATAGCTTTTATGCGTATTCCAGCATAGCAATGGAAAAGGATTCCAGAGTGTATGCAACTGCGAAACGCGCTGCGCCCACTCCAGAAAGGCAGCGTGCTGACGATAATAGTCCCCCGTCGAACGAATGATGCTGACCAGCGGACGAGACCAGTCCACCGCAGGGTCGTCCCAGATCAGTGGGTGTGTATCAATGTCCCGTGCAACTAGCGCGCTCTGCAAAAGGCTATCAGAATGGCTCAGATGAGGCCGTTGAGAGCAGGTAACTAAGGCTACATCCATGAGGAAATGTATCACTCCTTTTCAAGACAGAATGGTGATTGGTACGAAGCAGTTCGTATCGATCTGCTCTAGTACTGCCAATCATGAGTACGTTCCGCACTTGAGACCGGATATCAGGTCGGACGAGAGCCACAGCGCCCGGAACGAATTCTTGACCGGGAGTACTAATATAGTAACGTACGAGACCGTTTCATAACATGGTGGCTCTCCCGAATGAACCCTTGCAATCGCATTTTTGAGAAAAAAATTTACTTGTTGTGACCAGACTTGTATGTTAGACTAAGTTCAGCACTGTTCCTGGTTAAAAAAGAAATATACGGGACTTACGACTACAAAAATGTATCTCTTATGCTTATTAATCTGTTGCCATTTGATTCGGACTCCTGTTAGCGTTCCTATGAAGGAGAATCATGTCCACGTCTACTTGTCCAGTGTGTCATTCACCTGTCAACCCGGCTGATGATGTCTGCGAAAATTGCGGCGCTGTGCTTTCCACCATCTCTTTGCCACCTGTGCGCACTGTTTCCCCGACTGCGCCGTCTCGCTCCTCAACCACGGCTGCGCCTGTATCCTCTAACGGGACTGACGTGTGTCCAAACTGTAAGGAGCCGATCGGCCCTGGAGATGATATCTGCGAACACTGTGGTGCGGTGCTCAGTACTATCGTCATACCCCCCGTCAAGACCGTTCCACCGCCGCCTGCTCCTGTGACACAGGCAGCTTCCCAGGACGAGTGTCCACGCTGCCACGCCCGCCGTAATCCTGGCAAATCCTTCTGTGGCAAGTGTGGCTTCAAATACTCTATGCCTACCAACAATGCAACTACTACTCTGCCGTCAGCCGAACTTCAAGCCCCCATTGTGCAGCTCGCGATGGATAGCGTGATTAACGATAAATATAAAATTGAGAAGGCCATCGGTACGGGCGGTATGGGTTCAGTCTACCTTGCCAGGGATATCATATTGAAGCGCCAGGTTGTGATCAAAACCCTGGTTAGCAATGCCACTCCAGGTATGGTGGAGCAGAGTGTGAAGGAGCGCGAGTTCCTGGCGTCCATCAAGCATGCTAATATCGTTTCGATCTACGACTTTATCACGATTGGCAAGCAGGGCTATATTGTGATGGAGTATGTACACGGCAAGACGTTGGGCGATATTATGGAAGAGCAGGGCAAGCCGTTTGAGGTTGAGGATGCGATCCGTTATATCCTGGGTATTCTGCCCGCATTCTCTTACCTGGCGAAGCTGGGCCTGGTCTACTGCGACTTCAAACCGCAGAATGTGATGCTTGAAGCACTCAAAGATGGCACACAGATCGTCAAGCTGATCGACCTGGGTACCGTTATCAAGTATGCACCTCATCCCGACGATGTCTATGGCACGCATGGTTTTTATGCACCAGAAGCTGTCAAGAATCCTTCACCGGAGACCGATCTCTATTCGATCTGTCGCACGCTGGCCTATATGGTTACGATGATGGACCTCTCTAATCCCATCTTTGGTATGCCATCTTCAGAATACTACAAAGCCTTTCGTGATCATCCCGCGCTCTACCGTTTGCTCTACAAGGGCACACATCCTAAATTTGCGCAGCGCTTTCACAGTGCCGAAGAGCTATCCGATCAGCTGAACGACGTGCTACGGCTCATCGTCGGTGGCACTCCAGGCATATCTGTCAATTCGCGCCTGTTTGTATCGAGCATCATGACGACAACTGGCAAGCCTGGTCTACGCGCTGAGGTAGCCCTGGATGAGAAAGACAAAGCCATCAGCGAACTGCGTTATGGAGACCAGTCGCTGCGCAGTGGTAACTTTAACAATGCGCTGACTTTGTATCGACAGGCGCTTCATGTCAATCCGCAAAGCGTTGATGCTCATCTGCGCCTGGTCGAAGTCTTGATCGAGATGGGTGAATTCTCGCAGGCCCTTGCCGAGATCACTAAGGTCCAACGCATGGTTCCTGGTAACTGGAAGATTGCCTGGTATACCGGACGCCTGCTTGAAGCACAGGAGAAATATACTGCTGCCTCCGATCAGTATCGCGAGTTGATGGCCGATCTACCAGGCGAGATACCCCCGCAGCTTGCTCTGGCTCGTGTAAGCGCACGCCAGGGTGAGGACAATGCTGCTGTAGAGCTCTATTCTGGCATCATCAAAGCCGATCCAGGCAATATCGACGCCATTCTGGGCATCACCAACTCTTATCTCAATCTGCAACGTTGGGATGAAGCTGCCCAGGTACTGAGTGGTGTAAGCGAAGCTGCCGCGAAATTCGTTGACGCGCAAATATTGCTCTGCGAACTCTATATTCATCATATGACGCCATTGACTGCACACAATGTAGAAAGCGCCTCTCAAGCTGTAGAGATACTGACGGGACGTACTGAGGATGCACGCTACTATCTCGTACGTGGCGACATCTACCGCGCGGCATGGCAGTTATCCCGTAGCGGTAAGCTGCAATCAAGCGCCACTATTGCGGGCGTAACCGATACTCGTCCGCGTACACTGGGTGCCGCCGCTGAAGAAAGCTATGCGCAGTACTTACGCCGTACGAAGCGGCCTGATGAACGCGAAGCCATCGTCCGTCGCAAACTTGAAGTTGCTCCCTGGCGTCTCTTTTAATGAGCAGGAACCCGGCTTGCCCGCGTCCAGCCCATAACTAGTAGAGGGGCGCGATCAACGTTGGGTGCGCCAGCAGGCTAACAGGATAAAAGCCATGATTACACAACAAAAATCATCAGCCGCGCAATCCGTATCATCGGCAGCGTCTGCGAAAACTGGCAACGTACCAGATGTGCGGCACCGTATCAGTATCGGAAGACTCTGGCAGCAGATCAGAAATACGCTCCGGGGCCGTTTTACCCTGTTTGCCATCTGTCTCATCATCTTAGCACTGGCCCAGGGACTTTTCCTCGCCCACTCATTTCAGCAAGCCGCCAGTGACCTTGACACGATCAGCAGTGGCAGTACTCCTAGCATCGATGCTGCCCAGGCCATAGCGCAATATATCGAAGATATCGACGCCAGATCTGCCGACTATCTGGCGACCGCTGCACTCACTGCTGCTGTACCCTGCCAGGTCGTTGGCTCCAATGCCAATCCTGGCCCGCTCACCGTCCACGATTGTGATGACCGCAATATCGCCGCAGAAATTGTAGCAACGAATCACCAGGTGTTTCTTGCTGCACATAATGTCACCTATTCTGGCGAACGTACAGCCATAGAGCGCATCATCGCGGGCTTCCAGGACTATATCGCGCAGATCGAAATTATGCGCCACGAGTATGGACTTGCTGCATCCAAATCCAATATCCATGATCAGCATCTACAACTGGCGCACCAGGCATATATTGCCGCCAACAACATTTTAACGACACGCATCACCGCCCAGGCGACTACTGACGCCACACGCGAAACCAATTTGCCCAGTTGTACCATCGCAGGTCATACTATGGCTCCAAACGACTGGGTATCTGGTAGTATACGCGACAATCGAGATTGTCTGAGTTATATTAACAGGTCCCATCTCGACGCCGCTTACAACGATACTGTTAACTTCCTGGGTGCTACCGTAGCATTGAGCATCATCTCTTGTATCATATTCTCCCTGCTTATCTCTGGCGCCACGTGGTCCATGATCGCTTTTACGCATCGCGTCGTCAACGTCGGCCTCACCCTTGCATTGCTCGTGAGTATCATCTTTGGTATCGCATCCGTCGCACGCCTTGCTCAGGCTTCGGGGCGGCACGGAGATTTCGGTCAGATGGTACAGGATGACTATAATAGCATCTACTACGCTGCCTTGCTCAAAAAATATGGCACCGACACCAACGCCGACGAAGCGCGCTGGCTCGTCTCTCTCGAATTCGGCGATAATACAGAAGCGGCTCGCTGGCAACAGGACTGGACGACCAACACGGCCCAGGTACGCCAACTGATCAGCAGCGCCGTCGCCAATCGCACCTGGGTAGAGGAAGACCAGCCGCTCGCCGATATGCAGACCAACTGGAACAAATACTTCCAGATCGATAGCAACATCCGCTCAACTGCCAACGCCGGTCGCATCCTCGATGCCGAACGCCTGAGTACTGGCGCTTCAAACGTAGCCTTTGGCAACTTCACTGATACTGTCGATCGTCTTAGCCAGGCTAATCGTGACCATTACAACAGCACTCTCAAAGACACACAGGGAGCGCTCACATTGTATATATTCCTGAGTGCCATATTATTCCCTCTCGCTGGCCTGTCGGCTGCCTGGGGCATAGTGCAACGCCTCAAAGACTTCTAGATGTTCGACTACACAATTTGATGCAATCGAGGTGCTTATGTTCGGTTCCAACATTCTTGAGGTAGCGATAGGCGTTGTGTTTGTCTATCTGCTCTTGAGCCTACTCTGTACCACCATTAACGAGCAGGTCATTACACGTATATTGGCTCTGCGTGCAAAAACCCTTGAGGACAGCATAAAAAATATGATGGCCCATCCTCAGGCAGGCGATGAGCTGGTAAAGCAAATTTACAATAACCCGCTTATTAAAGGACTTTCGCAGAACGCAGCTTCGAGCAAACCACGAAAACCTTCTTACATTCCCGCGGATCTTTTTGCGGCTGCGGTAATGAGCTCAAAGCTCGTTCAATCTTACAAAAATAATCCTGATGCAGTGGATAGTCACGTGCCGGAGGCTCTTGCATTGATAATACAAAGGGCCAATAATGATACTGCAAAAGAGTTAGCGGGTATAGAAAAGTGGTTCAATGACACGATGGAGCGTGTTTCTGGCTGGTATAAGCGTAGAGTACAGTTGATCATTTTCTTTTTGGGACTCGTCATCGTCGTAGGTTTGAACGTTGATACCATTTCTCTTATCACCAATATCTCCAACGATACAGTCTTACGCTCCACTATTGTTGCCGCGGCTCAGGGACCTGCTGCTACCCAGCCAAATGCAAATCTACCGACGCTGGTGAATGATATCAAGCAAATTCAGCCTGTGATTGGCTGGTCCAGCTCGACCTTACCAGGAGATTTTTGGGGTTGGGTATTAAAAATCGTTGGATTGCTGGCGACCACATTTGCCATCTCTTTGGGAGCGCCATTCTGGTTTGACGTACTGAATAAATTTATCGCCTTCCGTGCATCTGGCCCTCCGCCACAACCGAGCCCGAGTAGCGCCGGACCAGCAATTCCTACCACAAAATTAGTAGTCGAGGCTGCTCCATCGTCCAATAACATCATCCCGCCAGTGGCTGACTTATCCAATACTAACACACAGCCATCTGCTAGCAACGGAGGATCAACAGGCAATCCATAATAACTTATGAGTTCCTCTTGGAAGAAAGAGATGGCTATGAAACCACAAAGAAAAGCTCTACGCGACGCAGCACTCATCAGTGCTGTAACCATCATCGTTGCTGGAATAGCGCTGCTAAGCATCAAAATGCTGGTGGTCATCTCTTCTGAACATGGAGTTGATGCATTTCTGCCTTCGTTGGTATTAGGAGGAGTGGCCTGCTTCACGTTGTTTGCCCGTCGCTATAGACAGGCGCAACTTGCATTGGGAGTGTATCTGCTGGCAATAGGAGGAGCAGTGATTTTCCTGCCCCGCCTCCTGTTGCTGGATTATGGACAGAATGACTTTGATGTCCTACCACTCCTCCTGGGCCCCTGGTACTTACTTGCAGGAAGTGTACTGCTCATTATCAGCCTTCTCGATCATCGACACTGGATGAGCAATCTGAGTACAGTGCTGGCGCGAACACTGCTCCTTGCTGGCCCAGGAGCTTTACTCATCATCTTATTCCTCAGTATATCTGGTTCAGGTATATGGAGAGTTAGCCCCTACGGCCTTGATATCATTGTGGCGAGTTGGTTCGTAGGGATTGGCATTTTCATCGCCGGAAGCAGATTTATCCAATATTAGACAGGAACCTCTTGTACAGAAAAGAGCGGTGATGTTTTAGGACGTTCCTCGTTTTCTGGCTCACTCTTTCGTTTACGTTTTGATGCACTTGCTTTCCGCTTCTCCCTGGGTTTGGGTTCTTCCTGCCCATCGCTTATACCAGGAATCTCTTTTATAGGATGGCGCTGAAGATTAAAATAATTTTTTAGATGTTTAACAGAAGTTTTAGCCAGGCCCTCTATTGCATACACTTCAGATAGCGATGTAAATTCAGCAATTTCTCGCAACGCGAAAACTTTTTTAGCATCCTTTGAATTGAGAGATACTTCTTGCTTCAGGCAATCTAGAGAGAGCGCAAGTTCGTTGAAATGGTGCAGGATAGCAGCCTCTAACTTACTTTCTGATGCGGCATCATAGTAATATTCTCTATCATCTTCAGCAATGTAGATATAGACATCTATATCCAGGTCACTGAGATATCTGGCCATCAATGGTCCTACCTCATCCCACGATAACTTACCATTCTGCGCCCCCAGCTTAGGAAAAGCGATGCTGGTGATACTTACCTCTTTATAGTGTGCGGCGAAATAATCTAGCCCTTTTTCCAGGTATTCTAGCTTTGAATTGGCTTTCCAGCTATCTTTCGTGGGAAAGTTAAGGATCCAGGGAGTGCTCTCTCGGTAAAGCGATGGCTTACCAATACGCAATTTTCTGGTCTTGCATTCTTGCTGGTAGACAGGAAACATAGCTGGATACCGCTGCTTAAAAGCTAATGCGAGCCCCTTGCCCATAATACCCTGACAATTTACTGTGTTGACGATGACTTGCGCTTTCGATTCAAAGATGTCGCCTCTTTGATACTTTATGCTTGTCATGGAACACTCCTGAATTTAGTAATTTTGTACTACATTGGTTCAATTGTAACATCGCTTTGTCAGATACGCAACAACTTCATACCCAAAGTGAAAAGAGTACCATGCGTATTCATTCAATATTATGTATAGACTTGCGCTTTAGGGTCAAAATAGTACAAAATGATTACCGAGTTCAAAAAATAAAGAAACGTGAAGGAGTGTACATGGAGCAATCAGATCACTTGAGTGGATATATCTATCATATGGTGCACGTTAATAATTTATCCAGTATTTTTCGTCAAGGGGCGCTTTTATCTAAAGAAATGCTGAGTCAGAAAGGGATTGATCCGCACTCGATTGCATATGAAAGTGTGCAGGATCTCAGGGATCGCATTTTCATTTGGGACGTTTCCAGACAACGTTATCGTAGTTTGCATAACTATGTTCCTTTCTATTTTTGTAAACATCCACCAATGTTATATGTACAGCGCAATGCAGGGATACAGAACCAGATAGTTTTCTTTGTGATTAGTCGCGCTATCCTTAAAGATCAAGGAGTGTTGTTTACTGACGGAAACGCGTCTACTCAACAACTTTCGCGAAAAGGTGGAGAAAGAGCAGGTATTGTACCCGCGACCAACAATAGTCCTTGCCAACGTAGGTATCGTCCAGGTGGTCCATGTGGCACTAACGAGAGCCGCTCTAATTTTTATAGTGACGTCACATTTTTGGAAGATCTTGATTGGGCAGTAATTAACGGTATACGTCGTATTGAATCATTGGAAGAGCATAAACGTATAAGAAGTGCTGAGGTTCTTGTTCCTGATAGTCTTGCTTTGACAAAAGTACAGTGTATTGCTGTTAATACAGAAAGGATGGTGCAAGTAGTAAAAACTATTGCAACTGAGTATGGATTACCGGAGTTTGCTCCATTTATTTCTCTCGATCCGTCTCTGTTTCCTTAGTAAAAGAAAGACAGGAGAGTACTAATAGTACCCTCCTGCAAATTCTTTTTGGTCAACGATTGGTTTAGCCGACGCTCCCGGACATCTCCAACTGGATCAGGCGGTTCAGTTCGACTGCGTATTCCATTGGCAGTTCCTTGGTGATTGGCTCAATGAAACCATTGACGATCAAGGAGTAGGCTTCGGACTCGTCGAGGCCACGGCTCATCAGGTAGAAAAGCTGATCCTCGCCGACTTTGGAGACGGTTGCCTCGTGGCCGATCTCGGTCTGATTCTCTTCGACGCGGATGGTCGGATAGGTGTCGGTGCGGGCGTTCTCGTCAAGCAAGAGCGCGTCACAGCGGACACTGGATTTGGTGTGGTGCGCACCCGAATTGATGCGGACCAGCCCACGATAGGAGGCACGACCGGTCCCCTTCGAAACGGATTTCGACAGGATCTGCGAAGTCGTGTGTGGTGCCAGGTGCGTTACCTTCGCGCCCGCATCCTGGTGCATACCGTTGTTCGCGAATGCGACCGAAAGAATGTCGCCACGAGCGCCCGGCTCCATCAGCAGAACCGCAGGATACTTCATTGTCACCTTCGAGCCGAGGTTGCCATCGACCCATTCCATCGTCGCATCTCTGTAAGCGGCGGCGCGCTTGGTGACCAGGTTGTACACATTCTTCGACCAGTTCTGAATCGTTGTGTAGCGGACGCGTGCGCCATTCATGACCTTAATCTCTACCACCGCGCTATGCAAACTATCGCTGGCATACGTTGGAGCAGTGCAACCCTCAACATAATGGACATAGGAGCCAGGAGCAGCAATGATCAGAGTGCGCTCGAACTGACCCATATTCTGTGCGTTGATACGGAAGTACGCCTGCAGCGGAATCTCTACGCGCACATTCTCCGGCACATATACGAAGCTACCACCGCTCCAGACCGCGCTATTCAGCGACGCAAACTTATTATCGGAAGGCGGAATAACGCTCCCGAAATGTTCCTTCACAATGTCAGGATACTCGCGCAGTGCCGTATCCATATCGGTAAAGATAACGCCCAGCTTCTCAAGATCTTCGCGCACCTTATGGTAAACGGCCTCACTCTCATACTGCGCCGTCACGCCCGCCAGGTACTTCTGCTCGGCCTGTGGAATGCCCAGGCGATCAAACGTATCCTTAATCTCGGCAGGGATCTCATTCCAGTTTTTACCTTGCTGCGCGACAGGCTTAATATAATAGTAGATATTATCGAAGTCGATGCCCGACAGATCAGCACCCCAGGTTGGCATTGGGCGTTTCTCAAAGAGTTTCAGGCTCTTAAGACGGAAGTCTCGCATCCAACTGGGTTCGCCCTTCATTTCAGAAATCTGCGCGACGACCTTCTCGCTCAGTCCTCTTTCGGACTTGTATGCATAGTTTTCAGCAACGTGGAACCCGGCGCTATACGCCCCCTGTTCCAATTCGAATGCCTGACTCATGATTCACTCCACTTGCTGGCTGATTTATTCTTACGCAGAAAGCCGTTTGCTTCCTTAAAATTTAATCCATACTTGCGAACTAGGATTTAGTTGTATTATAGGTCTTACGGCAGCTCTTGTCAAGATACATTACCGGCCTGTGACATCCGTACTACGCTTCTGACGCCTGCTCTCAGGCAAGCGGGTAGAACGTCCTGGTTATATTGGGAAGTATGGAAGTACAGATTGTGATGTATTCCTGGTACGTATTGCTACATTTTCCTGGGAAAACTGCTTGACAGACCGCAATGAGACTTGCTATTATGAACAACGATGGTGGGAAAAATTTATTCCTCCATTTATGGGTGTTGCGCCCATAGCTCAGTGGATAGAGCAACCGCCTTCTGTGCGCCACGAGGCGTAGAGTGTGAGTACGGCGAGTACATTAACATAGTGCGAGACGGCAGTTCTGGGTAAGTGGAACTGACTCCTGACTCCAGCGCGTATTCTCTCCGATAGGAGGATAGGTGTTAAGCGGGGTTGAGGAGTGAGCAGTTATATGGTCAGCGTAAGCGAATGCCCGTTGAGGCGTCGTTACTTGCAACCGACCTGTTTAAGCAGCAGGTTGGGTGAGTGGGGTAAGGTGGCTCCAGAAGAACCCACCCAAAGGGCTTACCTATAGGTAGGCTTGAAGTCGAGAACTTACCATTCAAAGACAACCACTCACAAGCTGTTCGGAGATGGACAGCATCGGCGTATAGGGCAGACCTACGTAGCTGCGTTGAGGCACACTCTATGAACGTGGGAACCACTACTTAGCAAAAAAGTTGTCGGACTGTCAGGTAGTGGGACGGAGCTCCTGTAGTAGTCAGAATGTGGGAAAGCCACGTACAAGGCGAAGGGGGGCAGTTGTGAATGTGAGGCCCAAAAACTCAGCGAGATGTCCCTGAAAGGTGTTGGGAATGCAAATCGCCAAAGTTCAGGAAAGCCTTGCGAGGAAAGCACTTTACCAACCGAATACGAGATTTGACGACCTGTTCAGCCTTGTTGCGCATCCATACTGGTTATGGGTCGCAACAGAAAGCTTCCTCCAGAGTAACGGTGCGAAGCTAGCTGGCATAGACGGTGTAGCACGAGATGATATCAAAGGTGACACCCATGAATATGCGAAAGTTTTAGCTACTGAATTGAAATCTGGAACGTACAGGCCCGGCCCTGTAAAACGGGTCTATGTCCTAAAGGCAGATGATACGTATCGACCCGTCGGTATTTCATCTCTGCGTGATCGTGTCGTGCAGGAAGCAGTCAGAATGGTGTTGGAGCCAATACTGGAAAGCCATTTCCTGAATTGTTCGACCGGGTTTCGTCCAGGACGAAGAGTGATGGACGCTATCCACCTCATTGAATACTTTACGCGTAATAAAGTAAAAATGTGGTGGCTTGTAGAGGGAAATATCAAAGCATGCTTCGAGAGTATTCCGCATAGCAAGCTCCGTGGTGTACTTGAACAATACATCAAGGATAAGAAGCTTCTCTCATTGCTGTTAAGTTTCCTAAGTGCGGGCATAATCGAAGCTGGCAATTTGTCGATACCCAATCGGGGCGTGCTGCAAGCAGGAATGCTTTCTTCCCTCCTGGCAAATACATACCTTCATGAATTTGATAAGGCCTGGTGGAGTCGATATGGAGGTCTCACTGAGGGACAGAAGACATACCGGCGCACTAAAGGACTGGGTAATGTTCAACTTGTACGGCATGCAGACGATTTCGTAGTTTTAACCAACGGCGACAAAAAATTTGCATACGAGTTGCGAGAAGAGTTTGGTACGATTGTCGAAGGATTGGCATTAGAGCTAAAAGAAGAAAAATTTCAGGTCACTCACTTGAATGACGGAATTGACTTTCTGGGTTTTCACCTGCGGAAGGTATATAGCGCAATGTCCAACAAGGATATGGTGCTGGTAAAACCGACGCAGCAGAATATAGAGAAATTCAAGGAGATGGCCCGCTCTATTACATCAAGAAATACGGTAGGCGATGATGTACCAAATAAAATTCGTGCAATGAATGCTCTGGTACGAGAGTGGGCCAACTATTATCGTTATGCCAATGTTCATGACGAGTTCAGCACTCTTGAAAGCTTCGTACATATGAGGATGTACTACTGGTTGAAAGCCAAGCACTCTAATTTAAGTGCTAGAGAGAGCGTTGGGAAGTATGTAGTAACTACCTACCTGACTCAACATTCTAGTACGCGGAAAACCTGGGGAATGCATGGCGTGAAGCTTGTGCCCATGACTACCATTGAAAGAAAGCATTATCTCATCAAGTGGCCGAAAGAGAGGAATCCTTACCTTGAGTATGGAGTAACTCAAATGAAGGTCAACGATGAGCTTCCGATACAGGAACCAGAACATATCTGGAGAGGGCACTCGGAGCAAAGTGCGTATGCAGTGGCAAGGCTTGAACGGTTGGAATTGGTTGGACACAAATGTGAAGAATGTGGCAGTTCTGAAGGTTATCTTCATGCCCACCACGTTATACCACAGCGTGAAAATGGTAAACATACTGTTGACAATCTTTGCATGCTTTGTGAATCCTGTCATACTAAAACGTATTCGCGAAAGTAAAGGATAGCAGACCGATACCGTAAGGCATTCACGATGGAGAGCCGTGTGAAGGGAAACTTTCACGCACGGTTCGGAGGGGGATGAGAGCAAGCATGTTGGCGCTTTCAGACGAAAGAAAGCTGTCAATTGATACTAACTTGTCTACCCTACAAGCGGTCGGTCGCAGGTTCGAGCCCTGCTGGGCGCGCCTTCTAAGTGCGAGGTGAAGATTCGATATTCTCCACTTCGCACTTTCTATATTACATACTTCGAGGCGTTAAATATATTTGTATATAGGTACCAGGCGTGCTACTATTACTAGTAAGACATCGGCACTTGTGATGCTTCGTATGTATGTGCAGTTTTCCGTGGAGTAAACTATGAATTCTGATTCCAATCCTTACGACCCAAATGCACCCATTCGCAATCCTTATGAAACAACAGCGTATGGATCACCGCCTCCGTCTAATCCAAACCAGAATAATCCATCCTATCCACCTGCTCCAGACCAGAATTACTCACCCTATCCTTACGCGCCGGAAAACCCACCTTCGGGAGGGAACCCGTATCCACCAGGACAATATCAGCAGTATCCACCACCGCCGCCACCTGCTCCAGGAGGACAACCTTACCAATATCCTAATGCCGTTCCTCCCCTGCCAACATATAATGCTGGCGGTCCGTCACCCAGGCCACGTTCATCCACGGGTCTGCGTATCGGGGTGATCGTGTTGGTAGTGCTCGTTATTATCGTTGGGGCAATCGCTATTGCTATACCCGTCCATAATACTCAGGTAGCTAATGACAATGCGACAGTGACCGCTCAGGCACTTAGCCGAACTGCAACCGCTCAAGCATCAAATCAGGCTACGGCAACTGCTCAAGCATTCGCTCAGGCAACAGCAACTGCGGCAGCGAACACATACCCATTTAGCGCTAATATCAAATTGAATGATCCGTTGACTGACAACAGTCGTGGGTATGGTTGGCAAACGACGTCGAACTGTTCATTTACTGGGGGAGCCTATCATAATCTGGATACCACTGCCAACACCTTTTTACCTTGTGTTGCGCTACAGACCAATTTCAGTAACTTCACGTACCAGGCGTCAATGCAAATACTGAAAGGCACTATTGGTGGTATTACCTTCCGAGGAAACGATGTCAAGAGCCAGTTCTACGCCTTCGTACTTGGTACGGATGGTTCCTACGCGTTCTTCCTCTATACTCATAATGGCAAGCCACAGACCCTCAAAGATGGTTCGGTACCTCAATTTAACACAAATCAGGCGAATCTGGTTGGCGTAGTGGCACGTGGTAACAGCCTTGGTTTATATGTGAATAAACAAGAGGTAACGACGCTGACTGATAGCACCTATAGTAGTGGTCAGGTTGGTACAATTTCATATGATGTCGGTCAGGTCGGAGAAGCAGCATATACGAATGCAGAGGTGTGGGCTCTATAGCTACATTCTTAGCAAAACAGATCTTATCGGGTATTCTCACGAAACTTATCTCCTCACTGATGCGTGCCTGTATTATATAAGGAGGGAGGAAATACTCTAATGGCAGAGCATCATACATCTGTGAAGGTTAATGCTCCAGTGCACCAGGTCTATGCACTGTTTACTCATTTTAATGACTTTCCCAAGTTTATGAGTTTTCTTAAAGAAGTGACATACTATGATGAGCAGCGTAGTCACTGGGTGGCGGGTGTGCTGGGTACGCATGAGTGGGATGCGGTAAATGAGGATTGGGTGGTAGATCAACAGATTGGCTGGCGCTCAACGAGCGGCCTCGAGAATTCTGGGAAGGTGAAGTTTACGCCCGTGGGATCTGAGCAGACCCTGGTCGATGTATTCATTTATTATACACCACCTGTCGGTGCCATTGGCAATGCCGTAGAGACATTGGGCTTTGGCAACCGTTTGGATGCGGTCTTGCAGAAAGATCTGGATAATTTTGCCCGCATGGTGGAGCAGGCTCCGGTGGGGGCGCTTGATCCTATGCAGTCTCACTATCTGTTCCATGACCGGAGTGCAACGGCAAAGGGCAAAGCGACAGAGCGACAACAGGCGGCGATGCAGCAAGATCCGATGATGAGTTCCGAATAGAGTGCGACTGTCCCCTATCAATTTATAGAAAAAACTCCATCCTTGTTTACTGATACCAGGATGGAGTTTTTTCTAGCTTTGTGACACAAGTATCTATGGCCTGCATCGTTTGTATTCCTTTATGTTACTTGATCCTCATGTGTGCGTCCTCTCCAATAGGACTTCTTTTGTGTAATGTTGTGATGCAATGTAGAAATTTTATCCATCTCGAAGCTATCTAATGATTTTTCTATATCACCTGCATCCATGAAACCAGTGAGCAGATCCCGATACGCAAAAACTGCCGTGTGGCAGTTTAATAAGATAGGAATGTCTGATAACGTTATAACAACTTTTAAAATGGGAATCTGTACAAAGTTTTTGTATGATAGGGGTATAACATGCGACGACATGCCATCCGGCACCTGTTAGTGATTGTCTCATTGGCGGTCTTGCTTGGAGCTGGTGTTACGACTCTACATCTTAGTGTATTAGCGGATGATAATACACCGGTATCTTTAAATCAGGCTGTAAATCCGCTTTTACAACATGCGCAGTTTACGCAAGCAGCTAGTGGGTCTCAGCTTTTGGATCTCTCGGTCGGGTTGCAGGTGCAAAATGCATCGGCATTGGATTCCATGTTACAGTCGATCTATGATCCACAGTCACCACTGTATGGGCGATACCTTTCACCGACTCAGTTCAAGCAGCTCTTTGCTCCTGCAGATGCTCAGGTGCAGCAAGTAACTTCTTTCCTGCAAAGCAATGGGTGTAGTGTAACAGAAGTTGCGACTGATAATCTGCTGGTTGATGCCTCCTGTCATGTCTCGCAAGCTCAGCAGGCCTTTGGTGCCCAGATCAATATCTATAAAAACGGCAAACAAACCTTTTTTGCAAATAGCTCAGCGTTAAAGATACCAAAGAGGCTCAAAAAGCTCATCGCAAGCATCAATGGATTGGATAGCAGCAAAAAATTTCATCCACTGTACAGTCAGAAACAACAGCGCCAGGCAGTTGGGTCATCACCCGTTGGTTACGGGCCACCAGCTCTATCAAATGCATATGATTTTACTCCCCTACAGAGTGCCGGTATCTCAGGTGACAATCAATCGGTCGCCTTTCTGGAATTAGATGGTTTTCAACAGAGTGATATTAATACATATTACCAGGCTTATAACTTGAATCACTCACAAAACGCATCAGGCAACACACTGGCTACTCCGAATATAACGACCATTAAGGTGAAAAATGCCAGAGGAATTCCAGGTGAATCTGCTATAGAGCCTACACTGGACCTGGAAGTACTACTTGGACTGGCACCGCATGCAAATGCCCTGGTTTATGAGGGAGCCGACTCGTTTACACCATCTTTTAATGATGTGCTGAGCCAGATTGTGAACGATAATAGGGCGCAGATAGTGAGCATTAGCTGGGAGGCGGAATGTGAGTCGGATGCAAGTCTGCGGGGAGAGTGGCAAACGGTTGATAACATCCTGAAGCAAGGAGCAGCACAGGGCATGTCGTTCTTTGCGGCTTCCGGCGACGCAGGCGCTTACGATTGCAAGGATACCAACTTACAAGTTGGAGTACCTGCGAGTGATCCTTATGTGACCTCTGTTGGTGGTACTACGCTATCATTGAACGCGGATAATACATATAAGAGCGAAATGGGATGGTCAGATATCCTTGATAATTTGCATGGTGAGATGGGAAGTGGGAGTGGAGGAGGCATTAGTTCATACTGGCCTATGCCCTCCTGGCAACGAGGACCAGGAGTCATTAACACATATAGTTCGTCGAAGCCTTGTGGGGCAGGTAAATATTGTCGCCAGGTGCCAGATGTGGCTGCAAATGCAGATGAGGGCAATGCAAATCCTGCTACCGCTGATGCAGTGTACTGTACTGTGTGTACTCTTTCTGGCTGGCAGCGAGTAGGTGGAACGAGCGCTGCCGCTCCTATCTGGGCGGCGGCGGCAGTACTGATTAATCAATACCTGCAAAGTCAGGGCAAGCCTCATATGGGACTGGCAAGTCCAGCTCTGTACGGCCTCTTTAATTCTCAGACACTCTACCCACCGTTCCATGATGTTACTACGGGCACAACGAATCCTCCTGCCGCATTCTCAGGCGTGAGCATTTTAAATCCGAAGGTGAATAAGTCGAAGCTCACTAACTATCGAGCCGGTCCGGCCTACGATCTGGTAACGGGCCTGGGATCGCCGGATGTTTACAATATCGCACGTGACCTGGCCGCAATTTCTGGTAAGTTATCAGCATGATTTTTTTCACCGTTTTGATCATGACCTAAGTACTCATTATCAACCACTCATAATCCTCATCTGTTACGTAATTCCCGGCTATACGTCAAGGGAAATAGAACCAGTTGCGTATGTATCTTGTGATCGGCAGTGTAGAACTGCTATTTATACGTTCTTTTTATTTAATTTATTCTTAATCTTACAATTCCCTATTTGAAGCCATTGTTCTAAAACAATTCATGAGGGGGACTGCTGGTTTTTTCTGTGGTGGATGTCTTATTCCACTTGCCGCTGCTGCGTGGATAGGCGAATGTCCATGCGTAATTTGTAGTATTGGGGGATACTATGAGACGTAAATACGTACGCAATCTAATCTTTTTTGGGGCTGTACTCCTCTTGATAGGGGTAAGTGTAGGGGTGTTGGGTAGTAATAGTAGTCAGAGTGCTCAAGCCGATTCTGGGCCGCCCGTCTCTTTAGAGCAACGGCTGAATCCGTTGCTTAATAAGGCACAATTGGTCCAGCAGACGCCAGGATCTCAGCCACTGGCAATTTCTGTTGGGCTACAGATGCGCAATCAAGCGGAGTTTACAAATGTAGTGCACTCAATTTATGATATGCATTCGCCGCTATACCACCAGTATTTGACACCTGCTCAGTTCGCGCAAGAATTTGCTCCTACCTCTGACCAGGTGCAGCAGGTTGTAACATATTTACAGAAACAGGGCATGTCTGTAACAAACATAGCCCCGAACAATCTGCTTCTTGATGTAAGCGCAAACGTCTCGCAGGCTCAACATGCGTTTAGTGTACAGATTAATAATTATAAAATAGGTAAGAGTACTTTTTATGCAAACGCATCTCCATTAAAAGTACCTGCCAGAATTGGATCTCTGGTGACGGCGGTGGTAGGGACGGATAGTAGCATAAAGTTTCATACAAGTTCCCCACATGCAAAAATGACTCCAGCAAGTGGACCTGTTGGCTATCAACCGAAGGATATTGCGAGTGCGTATGATCTCGCTCTCTTGCAAAGTGCAGGATTCCTGGGCGAAAATCAGACGATAGCTTTATTTGAGCTGGATGGCTACCAGTCGAGCGATGTTGCGCAATATATACAGTACTTTAATCTAGCGTCTTCTTCGAATGGAACATTGCCAAATGTAAGCGATATCCTGGTTGATAACTACAGTGGAGCCGCCGGGCAGGGAGCGGCAGAAGTAACGTTGGATATGGAAATGGTAGCTGCTGTTGCTCCCCACGCAAACATGCTGGTCTATGAAGGTCCTAATACATTGCAGGGCCTGAACGATACCTATGCCCGGATTGTGAATGACAACAAAGCCCAGACGGTCAGTATAAGCTGGGGCATATCATTCTTCGCGGCTGCCGGTGACGCGGGTGCCTATGATTGTGGTGATACGAACCTTGCCGTTGACTCTCCTGCAGACGATCCCTATGTAACAGGAGTAGGCGGTACTTCTCTCCTACTCAATCCTGATGGAAGCTACAACAGCGAATCGGTATGGGCCGATCCAAATGATACTTTCCATGGCCCCAAGGGAGCGGGTGGTGGTGGCGGTGTAAGCAGTGTCTACAGGCAGCCCATCTGGCAGATAGGATCAGGTGTACAAAATCGTTATAGCACTGGCTATCGTGAAGTTCCCGATATAAGTGCTAATGCCAGTCCAAAACCTGGCTATGCTGTCTATTGTACAGCATCGAATGCCGCCTGTCCCTCTACTGGCTGGGTCAGTATTGCGGGCACGAGCGCGGCAGCACCTATATGGGCAGCCAGTACCGCTTTAATGAATCAGTATATGCAAGTGCAAGCCAAAAAGCAGCTTGGATTGATCAATCCAGCACTTTATGGGCTTTTCAACGGCTATCAAGCCTTTCCAGCCTTCCACGATGTGACAACAGGAACGAATAATTACTACCCGGCAACCT
>WNFY01000963.1_pt1 | contig 42357 bp, 39 predicted proteins | sample 5400091 | NCBI WGS metagenome assembly WNFY01 (sample SAMN13153364, study PRJNA577476) | soil metagenome | isolation source: 60 cm soil or saprolite under grassland replicate 1 | place: USA:California | collected 2016-06-15 | reverse complement strand
AGGCACAGTGGAGAGCAAGGGATGCGCAAGTAAAGTATAGGCAGATGCGAGGAATGTATGATCGCGGCTTGCACTACCGTCCAGATCAAGTACAAGCAGGTCAACTTGCTGCACATCAAAGGACGGTATACGTGCAGGAGAGCTGGCTTCGATAACGTGCATACCACGATGTTGCAGGCCCAGAGTAATGAGTCGCCGTAGTGATGAATCGGCTTCGACGAGGAAGACGGTTGCCTTCTTCCCTTGCGACATGTATGCTCCTCCATGCTTCAAATGCATGTATTCGGGATCAGTATATTCTTACACTGAGCATACTTAGTATACATTACAAAGCCTTTACACCTTAGGGTACGTACCTTACAGCGACCTGAATGAATTGAGAACTTCGTAACTCTTCAGGACTCCTCGCCACCTGTGGTGGCTCGCCCGTTTGTTTGTGGGTGGGTGGTGGGGTTGGCGGCCCCGGGCCGCCAACCCCACCACCCACCCACAAACGGCTTGCGAAGCGCCGTAGGTGCTGAGAAGTCAGGAAAAGAGCACGTGAATAGTTACAAAACTTCTTTGAAGAAGCGTTATTTCACACTGAAATTCCTGGAAGTATTGAGCGATTTTCCATTCAAGGTCTCTGTTACATACGCAGTAGCTACTCCCCGACATTTTGTCTGAGGAACCCAACTCCAGAGATGATTTCCTTTTGTATCAGCGTATTGTGTGCCTTTGAGGCTACTACTTGTCGCGTAAGCACCAGAACAGTAGCGGATTTTGATCGTTAGAGCAGCTTTTGCCTGTGTATGGACACATACGGAGCCAGATCGATAATCAACTGCCTGAGCGCAAGTAAATTGAATACTTAGCACAGGTGCAGCCGCCTGGGTTCTCGATGGCTGGGCGAATACAAAGGTACTGACGGCAATACCTGCCAGCACGAAAAGTAATGCGAAAGTGAGCATGAAACGCTTAAAGCGAGGTGACGAAAACATAGTTGACATACAACTTCCTTTCAACTCTAAATGGGTGTTTTTTTAACCACTACTATTATGATCGGCACCTTGACAATAAATATTAAGAGTTTATGAGGAAATTTTTGAAGTATGTCGAAAAGTTGAAGATTTGGAGTTAAAGGTTTGAGGTTGATGCGCCATCATGAATTGAAACAAATTAATCGGGATACGCAAAGGCAATGAATTGATTCCCTACGGTGATACGCGTGAAAGGCGTATCACGCTCAAATTTTTGCCAGTTTGTATCCGACATCTGGCACGGTCAAGATATACCTGGGATGGCGTGAGTCGGATTCGATTTTGCGGCGCAGGCGGCTGATATAGACCCAGATGAAATCTATGTCACGGTTGTACTCGGGTCCCCAGACTTTTTCGAGCAGGAGTTCGTGCGTTACGACCATGCCCACATTCTGAGCCAGGACACTCAGCAGTTTGTACTCGGTACGACTGAGTTGTACAGGCTCTCCTCGCACGGTCACGAGATGCTGCGCGTGGTCGATGACAATCTCGCCGGTAGTGAAGATGCTCTGGGTTGGAGCTTGTTCGCTTGCGCTCCCCTGACGGCGCAGGAGAGCACGTACACGGGCAAGGAGTTCTTTCATGCCGAACGGCTTCATTACCAGGTCGTCGCTACCTATGTCGAAGAGGTGTACACGCTCATCTTCATCGCAATCGTCACAGAGCATGATTACTGGGATCTGTGAGAATTCACGCAGGCGTTGCAGCAGTTCAACGCCGCTCATATCCGCGAGATGGGTTGCCAACAGGATAAGGTCGGGCTCTTCCAGATCGAGCTGGCGCAAGAACTGGACACCGTGATTGACCGTATGTACGCGATATTGTTGCTCCTCCAGGTTGGCACGTAGATAACGAGTCAGGCGAGCATCGTTTTCCGCCAGCAACACACGGACGCGCCGATCCTGCTTGAGCAGAAGAGCACGGGAGGGAGTTCGCTGTATGGTCGGAGGACTGCCTGTTATATCGGTGATGGTCGTGGATGATGTCGCCTGAGCCACTGCTGGTACATGTGGGGTGAAGGGTAATGTAAAATAGAAGGTAGAACCCTGTCCTGGTCCCAGAGAATCCGCCCATATCTTGCCACCATGCGCTTCAATCGTTGCACGAGCGGAGGCAAGACCCAGGCCGCTACCACCAGAGCGCTCTTCTTCCTGTGACACACGGTAGAAACGATCAAAGATAGGGTCCAGGTGTTCCGAGGCGATGCCGATCCCCTCGTCGGTCACACTTACGCGCAATTCAATATCGTTGGACTCTACCCGGATGGTGATCGTTGTGCCAGCCTGCGAATACATCACAGCATTATTGAGCAGGTGATTAATAGCCTGCTCGATGCGCATAGCATCACATACAACTGCTGGCACCTCTGGAGCCATATTGAGCATAAAATAGTGATCGGATGCATGCTTCTGCCAGCGTCTGATCAGTTGCTGCAGCAGATCTGGAAGACGAACTTGCGCCAGGCGTAGAGATTGTGCACCGGCATCAAGGCGCCATACATCCAACAGCGTATTGAGCACATCGTGCAGGCGATCGGACTGTGTGTCTATCATCTGCAACATTTCGCGCTGCATAGCCGGGTCCCAACGCGCCGAACTGCCAAGCAGCGTGGTAGCACAACCCTTAATAATTGCCAGTGGAGTCTTGAGTTCGTGAGCGGCAAGTGCTAGCGTTTCGCCGCGAGACTCAACCACCGAACGTTCCAGCGTAATATCATCAAAAAGAATACCGCGTCCAAGCAAAGAACCCTTATTATCGCGCACAGGGAAACTGCGCACGCGCAACCAGCGCACGGCGGCATCGGCCAGAGCGAGATCAGTTGAGAAATCCTCATCGGAATGCTGCCATACATGATCCAGTTCCGGACGTGCAATCTGTGGTTCGGCGGCGATGGAGAGCAGATGTTTGCGCACATCGAAATCGTGGGTAGTAACGAGGTCGTGCTTGCTGATACGCAGCAGGCGTAGCGCGCTTGGATTGGTATAGATCACGCGTTGTTGATTGAGCAACATAAAGCCACTGCTCATACTCGCACACACATCGGCAAGCACATGGTATTCATGTGTGAAAGCTGCTGGCACCATATCTAAATTTTTTGCCGACGATTGTACAGGTGATAGAGTATTCTCCGGGACTAACCGCCTGGCATTGGTATTGTCGGCATTATCTGCGCCGCCCGTGGAGTTCATCCGAAACCCACCCTTTCCCGCCTGTCTGCCTCTTTTATATGACTATTCTTATTTTAGCAAAGGGAGTCAACTGCAAGGAAGGTATAGGATATCTAGATGGGTCATTTCAAGGCGGCAATCATAACGATCAGAGCAAGATGGAGCAGCATTGCAACGACGAAGCTGACAGCGATAAAGACGACCCACTTACGATCGCTGATATATGCTTGTACCCTGGTGGGATAAGCATGAGGCCAGTAATCAGAGGCAACCATACCCATAGCGATGCGCAAACGCAACGGTGAGAGCACAGGGGAACGGCGCATTTCGTCAGTGAGTGCCTGGTAGCAACGTTTACAGAGCACCCATGAGAGGCGTGGCTCTGGCACCCCCTCTGGTTCCGTGAGATAGGAGGGGTCGAGCCAGATATGGCGTGTGCAAATCGAACAGCATGCGGTAGAGAAGCGCATTTTCCTGGGCGCTCCCTCTTGACGAACTGCTACGATAGACCGTCTTCTGCGTAGTGCCTCCTTCATCAAAAATCCTTTCTGTTGCCCGGTCACCTGCATATCACTTCGTAACACGAAGTCATAGATACAATTGTAACACATTTACGCGGATATTTATTTTGCAATTAAGAGGTCTGAAAAGATGAAGACGGGTAAGAGGAACATATAAATACAACATGTCTGACGCCCCGTCTGGGGGTGCCCAACCTGGCAACCTTACGGGATACTCAGGTTGGACACAGATCTGACCGACTGGTTTAGCCTCGCAGCAGTGGCAGCAGATACACAACGCTGAACACAAAGATCCACGCGATATCAACAAAGTGCCAGTACATTTCACCGGCCTCTACCGCGAAGTGCTTCTTCTGGGTAAAGTCACCACGTAGAGCGCGAATAAAGCAGATGGTCAGGAAAATCAGTCCGACAGTCACGTGCAGACCATGAAAACCGGTCAGCGTAAAGAAAGCCGAACCAAATACTCCCTTCTGAAGGCTAAAGCCTTCGCCGCCCAGAAGGATATATTCAACGATCTGACCACCCAGGAAGAAGGCTCCCATAAAAATCGTCAGACCCAGACCAATTACCAGATTACGCTTATTGCCTTTAGCAATTCCTGCACCAGCAAGCAAGCGAATTGGTACACTACTGCCAAGCAGAACAAACGTATTGAACAGAGGATAGTGCCAGTCCAGAGGCTCTCCAGAAGGCAACAGCCAACTCCCCCCGCGGATCTCCAGATAGAGATACGACGCAATCAAGTTTGCAAAGATCAAAGCTTCTGAAGTGATGAAGAAGATCATGCCCCACCAGTTAATGCCGCGGCCTACTTCTACATGCTCCTCAATGATCCTGACCTGCTCACCGTGAGCAGTGCTCATAGCCATAACTCCCTATCACTACTGGCGCGTGTATTATCTTTACTTTATACACGCGCCAGACCTTATCGACGTTCCAGGCTCCAACCGATAATGGACGCGATGACCATTATCACACCAACACCCAGGAGAATGGGATGGGTAGCGATGCCGACAAGCATTACAGCCAGCGAAACGGCAAGTGCAAACGGCCAGAGGCTGGGGCGAGGCATCAATTCAGCCTCGGTCACTTGCCGTATCCTTTTCACACGCTTCTTGCCGCGACGGCGGGCAGGAGTCTCGGGAGTTTCCACTGAAGTGGTGGATGTATCAAGCACATCCTGATTATCCACCACTTCAGACTGCTCCTTGCCATTGTCAGAGGTCTGCACAACAGATTGCTGCTCCTGCTCAGGCATTGCTACTTCGTTCATCTCTCTCTTCTCTTGTGAATTTCCTGGGTTTATCATCGTTACTTCCTATCCAGCTAGTGGATAACCGTTTTCCAGTCAGCGATCTCTGGATTCTTCTTATCATAGAATGGGCGACGGCTACGTACCACCGGGATATGCAAGAAATTGTACTTCTTCGGCGGAGATGTAGTATCCCATTCCAGCGTGTAGGCATCCCAGGGATCGGTACCGGCTTTCCGACCATTCTTCAAACTGGCGATGAGGTTGTAGAGAAACACCATTATAGAGAGACCGATCATGAAAGCTCCAATCGTTGCCATCAGGTTCAGCTCGTTCCAGCCGCTAGTGGCGGGATAGGTGTAGACACGGCGCGGCATACCGAGCACTCCCAGCAAGTGCATGGGGAAGAAGGCAAGGTTCATACCGATCAGCATCAGCCAGAAATGAATCTGAGCCATGCGCTCACTCAGGAACTTCCCGGTTATCTTGGGGAACCAGTAGTAGAAACCCGCGAAGATGGCGAAGACGCTGCCACCGAAGAGCACATAGTGGATATGAGACACCACAAAGTAGCTATCAGTTATCTGGTAGTCGAAAGGTACGATAGCCAGGGCCGCGCCATTCAGACCGCCGATCAGGAACATAGCAATGAACCCAAGGGCGAAGATCATCGGTGCCTTAAAGCTAATCTTACCTCCGAAGATAGTTGCCAGCCAGTTGAAGATCTTCACAGCAGTCGGGATAGCAATCAGCGTCGTGCTGGTAGCGAAGAATGCCTGCGCAATGGATGGCAGACCGACAGCAAACATGTGGTGTGCCCACACCGTGAAGCTCAAGAAACCGATAGCGACGCCCGACCAGGCGATAAAGGTATAGCCAAAGATAGGCTTGCGCGAGAAGACTGGCAAGACCTCCGAGATGATACCGAAGGCAGGCAAGATCAGGATATACACCTCTGGATGGCCAAAGGACCAGAAGAGATGCTGCCAGAGCAGCGGATCACCTCCAAATGCATACTGATAGAAATGCGTACCAATACGGCGATCCAGCAGCAGCAGTATGCTAGCCGCAGTCAGGCTGGGTAGAGCAAAGAGCAACAGGAACGAAGTAACCAGCGTCATCCAGGAGAACAACGGCATGCGGTTAATACTCATACCTGGAGCGCGTAATTTCAGGATCGTCACCACGAAGTTCAGACCGCTGGCGATGGAGGCGACACCGAGCAACATAATGCCCAGCAGCCAGAAATCATCATTCATGCCAGCCGTACACTGAACAGCATGTACACCGCAGGCAGCTGTGCTCAAAGGTGTATAGTTAAACCAGCCAGCGTTTGGTGCAGAGCCGAATAAGAAGCTCGACTGCAGGAACACGCCAGCAAAGAGCGTGGTCCAAAAACCAAACGCGTTCATGCGTGGGAAGGCCATATCACGAGCACCGATCATCAGCGGCACCACGTAGTTACCTAAACCAGTCAACGTAGGCATCACAAACAGGAAGATCATAGTGACGCCATGCATCGTGAAGATCTGGTTATAGACATCAGGGCTGAGTAATTTCCCATCAGGCCTTGCCAGTTCCGCTCGGATCAGGAGAGCCTCCAGACCGCCAACCAGGAAGAAGAGAAAGCCTGTGATGATGTACATCAACCCAATCATTTTGTGATCGGTCGTCGTAAGCCACTGACCAATGTAGGTTTCACCGAGCGTCCTACGACGAACCACTGTTGTTGCGCTCTCACCGATAGTGCGCGTTGCCATGAGCAATTCCTCCAATGTCTAGCCCCACAGGCGCAGGATAGATGGCTTACTTTAGACTCTCCAGATACGCCACTAATTTATTGATGGAATCCGTGTTCAGACTACCGATATTCATATCGTTGCCTGGTTTTATGCCCTGGGGATCTTGCAACCACTGTGCCAGGTGACAGTTCTGCAATAAATGAGGATCACCAGGTGTACATTGATCCGCATTATTCGTCAATACGCCACCAGCTATCAGACCACGGCTCCCAAAGTGTGTCAGATTCGGTCCAACCAGGCAAGCACCAGTAGTTGGTCCGGCAGGATTATTACATTGGACCTTTGGATCAGCATAGCCATTCAGATCAACACCAATGATACCATGACAGGAGGTACACTGTTGCTTGAAGATCTGTTGACCGGCAGCAGCAAGACTACCAGCAGCAGGTGCCGCAGATGCCTGTTGTTGAGCAATTGCCCAGCTATTAAATGCGGCAGAATCCTCGGCAACAACATCAAAGCGCATATTTGCGTGCTGCAAGCCACAGAACTCTGCACATATACCTTCATAAGTGCCAGGCTTATCGGCAATAAACCACTTCCGGTTGTCGTGTCCCGGTACTACATCGGTCTTACCAGTAAGGGCCGGTACCCAGAAGCTATGGATCACATTATTCGAATAGAGTTCGACCTGGATGGTTTCACCAGTCGGCACATGCAGCGAATCGGCTGTAGTGATATTGTACTTCGGATAATAGAACTCCCACCACCACTGATGGCCAATTGCTCTGACCACCTCTGTCGGACCACCCGGCTGATTTTCAGGTGCCACCTCGATCAATCCTCGAATAGTGAAGATCAGCACCACAAATAGAATAAGTGCAGGGATCACGGTCCAGATCAACTCGACCCTGAGATTCCCATGTGATTGCTGTGGCGCGGGAGCGTTGGGGCGTTCGCGAAATCTCCACGAGGAGAAGATGAGCATACCTTCCACACCCACAAAGACCACAGTTGCAATGATCAGAATCACCCAGAAGACGAAACTTTCGCTATTGGCAACCGGGCCAGCAGTATCCAGGATAGAGGGAGAGTTCTCACCACATGCGGCTAAAAGTATCGAGGACAGCAGCATGCCGGTGACGAGAAGCAACCAGCGCTTTTTTGTCCCGCGAAATAGAGGCATCCTCACGTCTAAATCTCCTAAAAAATGGTTTGACGATGGACGATGATGTCATTGTACAAGCGACATTCTCTCCATATTACTGGAGTAGTGTAGCGATACACCCTGAAAGAAGGCTTGCAGTTACTTACATCAACCTTACAAAGACCTGAATGTTACATGATCGGACATTCCAGTAGGAGATAATAATGACGAGTGCCTAACTGATCTCTACGTTACCCTCTACCTCCTCCAACTCTTCCGACTCGTCCTCTTCATCCATCCTGGCCTCTTGTGTCCGTTGTCTGGCATCTTGCAACTGCATCCAGCGGATAAAGAGAATACTCACGACCACAATATAGGCAATATTGAGAGGAACCCACATAATCAGGCCACCCAATTGCTGATCAATGGCCGGTGAGATTCCCCATGCGCGTACAGTTTGTTGAATATAAGGAGCGTAGAGTGGTGACGAGAACGTCAGTCCGGCTCCCAGAGCGACCGATGGCATCCCACCCAGGAAGATATACAGTATCTGTCCGCCGAGAGAGAGATGAGGTAACCCTTCTTCAACAGGACTAAAGACGGGCCACCAGTAGATCGTCGCAGTTACCATAAACAGCATATGCTCAAAGATATGCAGGTTCTCGTTTGAGAGTGTTGCGTTATAGAGGGGAGGGGCATGCCAGAGCCAGAAATCGACATTAAAGAGAAAAAAGGCCACCGCCGGATATGTCAACATCTTCCCGATGCGCAAGAGTGTACGATCGCGCAACAGAGGTTGGATCAGCCAGCCAGGGGTGCCTAGCAACAGCAAAGGAGGCCCAACCACAGTGATGAGGATATGCTGCACCATATGCGCGCTAAACAGATACTCATCGCCCAGTTCGTCCAATGGAGAGGCGATCGCCAGGAAGATAATCAACATCCCGGACACAAAGGTAATTACCTGGCTGCGTTTCACAGAATCGGCAAGGTGATATTTTCTACGCAGCGGACCAACGGCGTAGAGATAGAGACCGATAATAAGAGCTATCCCGATATAAATAGATGGTGAGCGATTCCACTCGGTCAGCCAGAAATGCAGTCCTAAGTTTGCTTCCACAGATACAGAGACCTTTCCAGTGTTACCTCCCTACTCTTACAATACTATAGCATAGTTACGCAATCTGGTGTTGCCATAGGAGATTGACCTTTCGTCTTTTGAGAGCACCTCACTCTGCTTCTCTCTCCCGTGCGCGTGGTACCAGGTGAATATCGACTTCCGGGTCCATGCGCAGCAGGCGGTTGATAATGGAACCACGAAGTATCTCCTCCCAGGCGCTGCGAGCCGGTTGTCCCAGCACGATCTGGGTGATCTGTCGTTCGCGTGCCACCTCGACCAGTGTGCGCGCAATATCTGAACTACGTACGCGGATGACTTCGGCCCCCAGGTCTTCGGCCAGAACAATATGCTCCTCCAGGCGATGCTGTGCTATTTCCCGTTGTCGGGGGGCATCCTGACCATATCTGAACAAACCGATGAGTCTGCTCATGAACTTGAGATAGCCCTCTGGTTCTATCGAGATCGCGAACAGGTCCGCGTGCAGTCCATGGGCAAGTCGCCAGGCATCACGCAAGACCTGGCGCGTATGGGGTCGATGGTCAAATCCGACCAGAACCCGTTCACTTGCAGGCCAGAGCTGGCTGATCCCATGGCGAGTCATGTATTGCTGCAATTGCGTCTCGGTCTTCTCTGCCGTACGTCGCAGTGCCAGTTCGCGTAGTGCCGTCAGGTTGCCCTCGCGAAAGAAATTCCCCAGCGCCGCCTCAATGCGTTCCAGTGGGTAGATGTTGCCATGCCGCATACGCTGGCGCAGGGCTGCCGGTGAGATATCCACCAGTTCTACTTCGTCTGCCTGGTCCAGAATACGATCAGGCAGCGTTTCGCGCACACGCACGCCTGTAATACTCGCTACCAGATCGTTCAGGCTCTCCAGGTGCTGGATATTGAGGGTTGTAACTACGTTGATCCCTGCATCAAGGAGTTCCTCCACATCCTGGTAGCGCTTGACATGTTTTGATCCTGGCACATTGGTATGAGCCAGCTCATCGACCAGTGCAACATTCGAGTGGCGAGCAAGGATAGCCTCAGTATCCATCTCCTCAAGCGTCACGCCCCGATAGGTGATCTTCTTGCGAGGAATGACCTCTAAATCGCCGATCTGAGCTTCTGTTTGCGGGCGTCCATGCGTTTCGACATAGCCGATGACCACATCGGCACCGCGTCCCTCGCGCCGGTGTCCCTCATTGAGCATCGCATACGTTTTACCTGATCCCGCCACACTAGCTAGATAGATACGTAGTCGTCCGCGCCTGTGTGGATGGCGATCAGTCCGAGAGGGCCCTTCACCCACTTCATCGAGTGAAGAGTCTTCTATATCACTATCGCGCAGCCCATAGCGCTTGAGGAGCTCCTCTGGATCAGGGCGTCCCTCTTCGCGCCGACGATGGTCGGTTGGATTCTGACTCATCGCACACCTACTTTAGCCCATCCAGAGCCAGATTCACTTCCAGGACGTTGACATAAGGTTCACCAAAGATGCCCAGGAAGCGCCCGTGTATGTGGTCATTCACAATCTGCTGCACCGCTGCAGGATTCATGCCGCGTACGCGGGCAATGCGATTAACCTGGAGCAGCGCCCCTTCTATCGAGATATCGGGGTCCAGACCTGATCCCGATGCCGTCACCATATCCACCGGGACGGGCGCGTTGGGAGCCAGATTGTTCTCCTTACGGAACTGGTCCGCATAGTTTTTCACACCCAGGTAGGTGCCAGGGACATAATAGGTATCCTTCTTACCAGCTACCGGAGTTGCCCCGGCTGGCACAGGTGTTCCCTGGGCGATCGTCACCTCGCTCCCATTCCCATTGATGAGCTGGGAGCTGGTTGGCCCAAGGTTCGAGGCCGCTGTGTTGTCGGCTTCATAGGGAGAAGGTGTGCTGTTTGGATTCAGCGTCGCTGACGGACGACCATGTAAGTATTTGGGCGAGGTCCATTGCTGCCCGATCAGGTCGGAGCCGATCACCTTGCCATTGACAGTATGCAGGCTCCCATTGGCCTGGTACGGGAAGATCAGTTGGGCCAGAGCCGTGATCACGCCGGGATAGATCAAGCCCGTGAGCACAGTCAAGAGCAAGGTGATCACCACCGCCGGACGCAGATACTTGCTTAAGAATGTCTTCATCTCTCGTTTCCTTCCAGGGTCGGGAGCCCATGACCATTGCGTATCAGGAAGCAGGCACCCCGAGAGGTTTCCGTCTCCTGGACGCAAGGTAGTGACTCCCACCCACTCTTGCTTACAATGTCAGATGCAGCACCTGCAGAATCACATCGATGGCTTTAATGCCGATGAACGGAACGATGATGCCACCGATGCCATAGATCAGCAAGTTGCGCCGCAGCAGTGGACCCGCACCGATCGGGCGGTACTTGATTCCGCGCAGCGCCAGGGGGATCAGGGCAACGATGATAACTGCGTTAAAGATCACAGCAGACAGCACGGCACTATGCGGCGTCGCCAGTTGCATGACATTGAGTGCATTCAACTGCGGATAGGTCACCGCGAATGCAGCCGGGATAATGGCGAAGTACTTGGCCACGTCGTTGGCGATACTGAAGGTTGTGAGCGCCCCACGCGTGATCAGGAGCTGCTTACCCACCTCCACGACCTCGATCAACTTGGTTGGGTTGGAGTCCAGATCCACCATGTTGGCCGCTTCTTTGGCCGCCTGCGTCCCGGTATTCATCGCCACCCCGACATCCGCCTGGGCGAGCGCAGGAGCATCGTTGGTGCCATCACCGGTCATCGCCACCATGCGTCCACCCGTCTGCTGCTCCTTGATCAGCTTCATCTTCGTCTCTGGCGTAGCCTGCGCCAGGAAGTCATCCACGCCCGCTTCTTTGGCAATGGCGGCGGCGGTAAGTGGGTTGTCTCCGGTGATCATGATCGTACGAATACCCATGCGGCGCAGTTCATCGAAGCGTGCGCGCATGCCGCCTTTCACGATGTCTTTGAGTTCGATCACCCCCAGCACACGTGCGTGGGCATCCGCCCCGTCGGCCCCTGCCTTCACCTCTGCCACCACCAGAGGCGTGCTGCCCGCGCTGGCGATGCCCCTCACCAGCGTCTTCAGTTCCTCATTCTGTGATGTATCGCCTCCGTGCTCCGCGACGTAAGCAATGACCGATTCCGAGGCTCCTTTGCGAATCGCGTGCATGATCCCCCTGCCGTTGTGTGCACCATTCAGATTGACGCCGCTCATGCGCGTCATGGCCGAGAAGGGAATAAATTCCGTGGAAGGATCTAACTCGTCGGTGAAGCCATATTTCTCCTTCGCCAGGCTCACGATCGAGCGGCCCTCCGGAGTCTCGTCCGAGAGGCTGGAGAGCATGGCCGCCTCCGCCACCTCCCGCTCGTTCACGCTGTGCAGCGGCACGAAGCGCGTCGCCTGGCGATTGCCCAGCGTAATAGTGCCGGTTTTGTCCAGCAGCAGCACATCGACGTCACCTGCCGCCTCCACCGCGCGCCCGCTCATAGCCAGCACGTTGCGCCGCACCATGCGGTCCATGCCCGCGATGCCGATCGCCGAGAGCAGTCCACCAATGGTAGTCGGGATCAGGCACACCAGCAGCGCGATCAGCGTTGTCACTGAGACTGCCTCACCTGAGTAGATGGCGAACGGTTCGAGCGAGACCACCACCAGCAGGAAGATGATGGTCAGGGCGGCGATCAGGATATTGAGCGCGATCTCGTTGGGAGTCTTCTGGCGTTTGGCCCCCTCCACCAGGGCGATCATGCGGTCCAGGAAGGTCTCGCCGGGGTTGGCGCTGATCTTGACCACGATCCAGTCTGAAAGGACGCGCGTACCACCAGTCACCGCGCTGCGGTCGCCGCCGCTCTCGCGGATAACAGGGGCCGACTCTCCCGTGATAGCCGACTCGTCCACCGAGGCCACACCTTCCACCACGTCGCCGTCACCGGGGATGACCTCGCCTGCTTCGATCAGGACCAGGTCGCCCTTGCGCAACTCGGGGGCGGCGACTTCCTGCGTCAGGCCAAAGCGGTCGGAGCTGGCAAGACGCTTCGCCATCGTGATGGTGCGTGCGCGGCGCAGCGTATCGGCCTGCGCCTTGCCGCGCCCCTCGGCCATGGCCTCAGCGAAGTTGGCGAAGACGACGGTGAACCACAGCCAGATGGCTACCGCCAGCACGAAGATGATCTCAAAGTTGAGCTGGGTGCGGGGAAGCTGCACCGTGGGTTGGGCAAAGAGTAGGCGTACGAACTCGATGGTGGTGACCACGCTGCCTACCTCCACCACGAACATCACCGGGTTCTTGAGCTGTACGTGTGGGTCCAGCTTCTTAAAGGACTCCGGGATGGCGGCGCGGATGATCTTCGGGTCGAAGATGGAGATATCTCCTTTGCGGCGCGTCTTCCACTGCTTGACTTCTAGCCCATCTGTTTCCATCTCAGGTTGCATTTTATCCGTCAGCATCTCAGAAAGTCCTCCCCGCATGCATCAACAAATGTTCGACGATCGGTCCCAACGAGTACGCAGGGAAGTAGGTCAGCGCGCCCACGATCAGGATCACGCCGATCAAGAGGGCCACGAAAAGCGGTCCCGTAGTAGGGAAGGTTCCCAGACCGGCAGGCACCACTCGCTTCCTGACCAGCGAGCCGCCAAAGGCCAGGACCGGGATGACTTCGGCGAAGCGGCCAAGCAGCATGACAAGGCCCAGCGTCCAATTGTAGAATGGGGTGTTACCGGAGAGACCGGCGAAGGCCGAACCGTTGTTGCCGTTAGCAGAAGTGTAGGCGTACAGCACCTCAGTGAGACCGTGTGGCCCCGCGTTTAAGATCGACGAAGTGCCCGCCGAGATCGCCATAGCGACGGCGGAAAAGCCCAGGACCAGCAAAGGGGAGATCAGCAGAGCCAGCACGGCCATCATGATCTCCTTGCGCTCGATCTTCTTGCCCAGATACTCCGGCGTGCGCCCTACCATCAGTCCGGCGATGAAGACCGCGATGATGGCGAAGTAGAGCATGCTGTAGAGGCCCGAGCCGACGCCTCCAAAGATAAGTTCACCGAGGGCGATGTTGCCGATCAGCACCAGGCCGCCCAGGGGCGTATAGCTATCGTGGAAGCTCATAACGGTGCCCGTCGAGGTAGCTGTTGTGGTCACCTCCTGGATGGCAGAGACAGTGATGCCGAAGCGCACCTCCTTGCCTTCCATGTTGCCGCCCGCCTGTGTGTTACTCACGACCTGGTTCGCGCCGACTTGCGTCAGCAGGGGATTTCCGGTCTGCTCGGCAGGAATTACGACCGCCAGGCCGACCACAAAAATGATGGCCGAGACAATCCACAATACCCAACCCTGCCGGGTATCGCCCACCATCTTGCCGAACATGTAGAACAGCCCGGCCCCCAGGGAGATCTCACAGAGGATGATCAGATAGGCGGTCAAGGCGTTGGGGTTCTCGAAGGGATGAGCCGAGTTGACGTTAAAGAAACCGCCGCCGTTGGTGCCCAGGTCCTTGATGATCTCCATCGAGGCGACCGGCCCCTGGGCGATCGTCTGCGTGCCTCCATTGAGGGTATGCACGACGGTGTAGGGATCGAAGTTCTGGATCATGCCCTGCGATACGAAGACTAGCGCACCCACCACACAGATGGGCAGCAGGATGTAGAGCGTGCAGCGGACAAGATCCACCCAGAAATTGCCCAGGTGTTGCGCGCTGCGGCGGGCGAGTCCGCGCACCAGGGCCACCGCCAGCGCGATGCCTGCGGCGGCGGAGACGAACTGGTGAAAGGTCAGGCCTGCCATCTGCGTCAGATAGCTCATGGTCTGCTCGCCCGTGTAGTTTTGCCAGTTAGTATTGGTGGTGAAGCTGGAGGCAGTATTAAATGCCAACTGTGGCTCGACATTCGGTAAGCTTTGTGGGTTAAAGAGCGTCCCGTGCCACTGCTGAGTGCGCTCAAAGAGATATAGGAGCAGCATACCCACCAGGCTGAAGATCAGCATGGAGATCACGTAGCCAGTCCACTTCTGCTCCTCCTCCGGGTTGATGCCGGAGAGTCGGTAAAACAGTCGTTCAACAGGGGTCCACACAGGCGAGAGCCAGGTGCGCTCCCCGGAAAAGACTTTGGTCATGTATAGACCGATCGGCCTGGTCACGAGCAGCACAATGACCAGGAAGATCAGTACCTGCAAGACACCATTGAGTGTTACAGGCATAAGTATCCCTCACTTGTTTCTGAATAGAAGACAGCGTTAAAATTTCTCGGGTGCCAGCAGCGCGATCAGTAAGTAGATCAGGACGCCCAGCGTGACGATGCCCACCAGGATGTATTCAAGCTCTGAGTTCATCGTCTCCTCCTTTCCTACAGGCGCTCACAGCCCTCGGTGAAGCCGATGAACGCCACAAACGTTGCAATGGTAACCACAATCACAAGTAAATCAAGTAATGGACCTGGCATATAATTCCTCCTTATGAAAGGATGGGCACAATAGACCGACAGGCCAACGTACTAAACACTCGTTTCCCGGCGGTGAGATGCCTCTGCCGCCAGACGCAGTAGAGCCTCCATCGGAAACGGTTTAGGCAGATATGCCAGCGGGTGAAACTCGGTCAGGCGACGTGGACTGACTCGTACCGCGGAGAGGACCACCACAGGCAACGTATCGAGCGCACCATCAATCGCCTGTGGCCGAAGAAATCCTTCTCGTTGCGCGGTGCGCAGGATATCCCATCCCGTCTGGTCAGGCAGATTGATATCCAGAAAAATCAAATCGAAGGTCGTCTTGCGCATCTGCGCGAGCGCACTCCTGGCATCGGGTGCAGTACTCACCTCGTACTCACGCGCCAGTAAGTTGCGCTCCAGCAGGTCGCGCAAAACGTCATCATCCTCCACCAACAAAATTCTTGCTCCTGGCATACGTACATTCCTTCCTGCTCATAGGCACAAAGCATACGGTCATAAATGTGTTGTTCTTCTAACGTGAGACGCTTCCACGTCTTCATGTAAGGAGAGATGGACCTTCTATCATCCTGTCGCTTTGATGTCTATGTGGGAAGTACAAAAAGGCTGTTCTCAGATGTAGTTTCAGCGGATATTCCTGCTGTTCTGGCAAACGAAGCAGTACCAGCGAAGCGGGTGGACTCATCAACAGAGATGCTACCTCAGCAGGAAGATTCACTGTATGTGTAAAGGGCAAGAGCCTACGTTGTTTGTCCATCATATCTCTCCTTCCAGGATGCTTCATAGCCGTCGCCAGTATTGGACCTGTTTCTCCCATTTCCAGTAATATAGTTCAGAAGAGGTAAATGGGCGTTCCGAGGTTTCCATGGTTTGCTCAGAATCTACTCAAGATTCTCGAAGCGATGATGCTAATCTGTTGTTTCAGGATATAGGCTCCCTGCTTGCTCATACCAATTGTCCTTCTTTGACGCTAGCGGGCAGTGTGAACACAAAAACGACACCACCCTCATCGCGTGCTTCAGCCCAGATCTGTCCTCCATGAGCTTCGATCACACCTTTACATACAGCCAGCCCCAGGCCTGAGCCAGTTGGATATTCGCCATTACGGAAAGGACGCTCGCTGTCCAGAACGCGGTAAAACTTGTCAAAAACACGTTCCAGGTCGGTTGCTGGAATGCCCGGCCCCCGATCTGCCACGCGCACTGTCAGTTGAGAACCATCGTAGTGGGTACTGATTTCGATAGGAGAAGCAGGAGGCGTATAGCGCAACGCATTCTCAATAAGATTTGTCAGGACCTGATCGATCTGCAAATAGTCTAGCTCGACGGGCGGCACATCCTGAGCCAGATCGGTATGCACGTCGCGTCCCTGTAATAGAGACTGCATGCGATTCAGGACATCATGAAGCAAGGAATTGAATACGTACTGCTCTTTCTCTGGCTTGAGGGCACCGTCTTCAATACGCGACATATCGAGCAGATTGCCAACCAGGCGATTGAGTCGATCCGCTTCACGTTCAATAGAGGACGCGAAGCCCCGCCTGGTCTCGTCATCCCATTGCACATCTTCCTGCAAGAGCGAACTCGCGGCAGCTTTAATCGTCGTGAGTGGTGTGCGCAGATCATGCGAGACCGAGGAAAGGAGAGCTGCGCGCAAAGCATCGGTACGTTGTAGAATTGCAATGCGCAGATTGTCCTGGCGCAAACGCACACGCTCGATCAATGATGATGCCTGGTCGAGAAACGTCCAGAAGAAGGTAGTACGCGCATTGGGCATATCGTGTTCTTCTTCCAGGCGCTCTTCCTGTTCGGCCAGCCGTTCATCATCTAAAATACGTAAACGCAGAACCCCCACCACCTGCTGTCCCATTTTCAGCGGGATCAGTCGCAACGAGCGGCGCACAACGGCCCGCCCGGCAACGGTAGTGTGTATCAGGACGCGTTTCATAATATGAGGAGAAGTGGAGTGAGCGAGGGCGTCATCATCAAACAAACGCATACTGCGACCATGGGCCATCACCCACGCAGCGACGGTTCGTTCATCGGACGACAGAGTCAATTGTCCAGCAGGCTGGTAGGCACTTGCTTGCACCTGCAGTGTACCCTTACCATCAGGCTGGAGAATAGCGCAATCATGGACTCCCCAGGAAGAAAATACATCAACGATCGCTCTGGCAATGGACTGCAACTGGCGTTCTGGTTCTTCTTCGCTGGTTGCCACTCGCATCAGATCATACAGTCTGCGTGTCTCCCGTTCACGGCGCGCAGACTGTTCTGCCCGCTTGCGCAGACTCACAGCGAGCTGGCTGGTAAGTAATGCATCGACCAGAAAGACGAAGAGCGCAATCCATTCCTCGACGTGATAGATGACAAAGGTATATAAGGGTGGCACGAGAAAAAAGTCGAAAGAGAGGAATGCAAGCACCGATGCCAGGATCGCAGCATAGCTGCCCCTGGTACTGGCCAGCCCCAGGATCACGAGCAGGTAAATGATAGAGATATTAGGAATACGTGGATAGAGGTGAAATAGAGCAATGATTCCCGTGATAAACAGAACACCTACAAACGCGAACACGCTATCGAGAAGATACTGTTGCCAGGAAGAGGTCCTTCTGATATCAAGCGGTGGAACATGCTCAACAGCGCTCATAGTCAAGCCACCTTTCTTATTCGAGATAACGATAAGTGGGGGAAAGATGCATTTATATGGAACCAAGGTGTATACACCAAAACCGATTCTTCACCCACATTCCTCAGTATAGGCTAAACGATATAAATGAAAGCTCCAGGTAGCAAACAGATTGCTCAAAGTGTGCTCAAAAAAATAGAGCGTAAACCATTCCCAATCTCCACTGCACTTTAGACTTCTTTGATCTTTTTATAATCCAAATTCAATAAATCTCCACTACACTTGAACTTGTAATCAGCTTTATGACTGTACGAACCAGCACTAAGGTCAGTTCCGTTGTAAAGGCTGGAAGGATATATTCTCTACACGCGTCCCTCAGTATTCTTTAATACATGAGGTTTCCCACTATACAAATAAAAGGAATAAGGTAAAATGATACAGAACGCCAGAACCACTGCCGGTAACACAAAGGAAACAGTAGGGAGAAACGATGGAATGAACGAGCAAGAAATGAGCATAGAAAAGCAGGAAACAGAGCATCCGATTTATTCTATAATTGCACCAGTTTTTAATGAAGTAGAGACGCTTCCACACTTTTATGAGCGTATTATCAAAGTCATGGAAGATATCGGTGAGCCTTTTGAGCTGGTGCTGGTCAATGATGGCAGTCGCGACGGATCGTATAAAGTTATGCAGGAACTTCATTCACGCGATCCACGTGTGCACGTTATCGACTTTTCGCGTAACTTTGGACATCAGATCGCCATCTCTGCCGGACTGGATCATGCCCGAGGGGACGCAGTGGTTATCATCGACTCTGACCTGCAGGACCCACCCGAAGTTATCACTCAGTTGATTGTCCACTGGAAAGATGGTGCCGAGGTGGTCTACGCCCAGCGGGCAAAGCGCAAGGGAGAGACAGCTTTCAAATTGATGACGGCAGCAGCCTTCTATCGCCTGATTGCACATATCACCGCCGTGAATATTCCTCGTGATACAGGGGATTTCCGTCTGCTTGATCGCCAGGTTGTCGAGGCATTGGTGAAGATGCGAGAGCACCATCGCTTTATGCGTGGGCTCTCAGCGTGGGTTGGTTTTCGACAGGAGGCGGTAACTTACGAACGGCAGGAGCGCTTTGCAGGTACAACCAAATATCCATTGAGCAAAATGATCCGCTTCTCACTCGATGCGATTACAAGCTTCAGCCATGTACCGTTACAACTGGCAACTACATTCGGTTTCATCCTGGCATGTATCAGCCTGGTTGGTATCCTGGTGGCTATTGTGCTGCGTGTCTTTACTGGTGCCATTGTCGGCCAGGCGTCTACACTGATCCTGGTGCTCTTCCTGGGTGGTATCCAGTTGATTTTCCTGGGTATTATCGGTGAGTATCTTGGACGCATCTACGATGAAGTGCGCGCACGCCCACTTTATATCGTGCGCAAAGTGCTGAATTGATCACGAACAGGATGACCGCGCGGGTCAATGGTGAAGTTACCGCGGTGTCCTCATGATCATTGCAGGAACTGATCCTCGTGACCGCCCTGTTCGTGATCATCCCGTGAGAATTTTGAGCTTTTCATTCAGGCAACTGTAAGGTGCTGGTTATTGGTTGCAAGGAAGGTATCAGGGAAGACGACGACAATAATAAACGTCGAAATATCTACCCGCTAGAGGGAGTTGCCTCTATGAAGCTTATACGTAATAGCGCGTGGGTAGAAGAATCAGTCAAAACTGAGGTAGAGATGAGCGAAGTGTTAGTGCCGGTTCTGGAGGATGCGCAGCCGAAGAAAGAGGTAAGACGTGTCCAACCCATACGGCAGACTATTTCCAGCTACGTGAACCTGATGAAGCCACATGTAACAGTACTTCTGTTAGGAACTACTGTCGCGGCGATGGCGATCGCTTATAGAGGTCTCCCACCTCTGGGTCTTGTGTTGGCAACACTACTCGGCGGCGCAATGGCAGCCGGGAGCGCAAACTGCATCAACTGCTACATTGATCGCGACATCGACCAGATCATGGGCCGCACGCAGCGCCGCTCATTGCCATCAGGCAGAGTAGAACCACGCAACGCGCTGGTCTTTGGCGTCGTCCTGGGCATTAGCTCGTTCGTTATCCTTGCTGCCTTCGTCAACGTGCTTAGCGCGGTACTGGCATTTGCCGCCATTCTCTTCTATATCTTCGTCTACACGATAGGATTGAAGCGTACCTCCGCGCAGAATATTGTAATTGGTGGCGCGGCTGGCGCGGTTCCCGTCCTGGTTGGTTGGGCCGCAGTCACGAATAATGTATCGCTCACAGCAATCTGGCTCTTCGCGATTATTTTCTACTGGACGCCGCCACATTTCTGGGCGCTCTCACTGCTCATTCAGAAGGACTACGAGAAGGCAGGCGTTCCCATGATGCCGGTAGTGCTGGGCGAACGTGAGACGCGGCGTCAGATCTTCCTGTACTCGTTGTTGTTACTGGCAGTCACCCTGGTCCTCTTTGCGATGCACGAGATGGGCTACATCTACCTCGTCTCGGCGATCGTTCTGGGCGGCGTTCTGCTCTATATGGCCATACGCTTGCTACGTGATCAGAAAAAGAACTGGGCGCGCACGCTCTTCTGGTATTCCAACTGTTACCTCGCCGCGATCTTCGCTGCGATGGTGGTAGACAGGGTTATTCGTTAACAAAGAGAAATTACTATGAGTATGAATTGGCGTCTTGCTTCTCGGCTCTCTGTTGTCACGCTGGCAGTGCTGGTGCTTTTAGTGGTGGTGCTGTACCAACAGCGCCATACAGCCGTCCCAGCGACAGTGAGTAGTGCCAACACAAGCGCATCCGGTTTACAAGGGACTGATCTGGGTGATACGCCTGCCCCAGGTTTTAGCCTGACAGACCAGTATGGGAAACAGGTTTCACTCTCACAGTTCAAAGGCAAACCAGTCGTTCTGACATTTATGTATACGAGTTGCCCCGATCAGTGCCCACTGACCGCCGAGAAGTTGCATAGTACCATGCAAACCCTTGGCAGCGCTGCTCAGAACGTCGGCATCCTGGCAGTAAGCACCGATCCGGCACGCGATAATACTGCTGCTGCGCTCAAATTCTCAATGAACCACCAGATGCAGAATTACTGGCATTATCTTACTGGTGCACGAAATACGCTGGTGCCAGTCTGGTCGTCTTACAAGATCTATGCACAGGCAGATCAACAGACGGTGAACCATAGCCTGGGCCTCTTTATTATCGACAAGCAGGGCAACGAACGTGTCTTTCTCGACAACGATTTCACTCCTGTGCAGTTGGCGGCTGATCTGCAAATGTTGTTAAAAGAGTAAGGGGCAAGAACAGAGGGGCGAGATCGAGATTATCCTGACGCAGGCGAGTCATCCTCTGGACAAGAAAGTTTCGTACGGATTGTGGGAGTGGGGCGTGCGCCAGGCAAATCGGAAAATAGGTATAGGGTACTCAGATTAAGCCACGCTTTGTCAGCATCGCTCTCTAACACCAGTCCGGCAAATGCGTATCCAAGTGCCAGCAAATCCTTCTTGTCTGCCGCTATCAACGCCTCTATCATCTCATCAACGACCTCGTATCGCGCCCCGTTTTTAGTTAAAGGCAACAGAGGTAACAATCCCTCCAACCCGGACTGCTTCAACGTGTCGCTTTCAACTTCCCACAGTTTAATAACCAGGTAATAGAAGCGACCCACACCTTTGGCATAACACCAGCCTTCCTCCACCCTTCCAATTTAAGCATAACACATAAAGAGTGGTATGTATACAGTATAATAAGATCATGAATTGATATATAGTTTCTATAGCGATTTAAAAGGCCCAAATGTCCTGTATAATGCATTGTCTTAGATCGCGTGGCAAATCTAACCTGTATCCTTGATATACATTTAAGTAGCACAATGGTATAATTCTCATAAATAGACTTGTGTATATGAGAAGATGGGATAGAGCAATATGCAAACACAAGAGCAGGAACCAGATATAGGACAAAAGGCGTTACGTAGGAAAGTACCGTGGCTGAGATTAAGTTTTCTTGCTCTTACGGTATTTATAATTATTATTCTGGGTATCTTCCTTATAGGTAGAACCCCGCTAAGTGGTGAAATGGGGGGGTGGGGGGACTTGAAAAAAGACGCATAGGTGGGCATTCTGTGAATATGCAAATATCAACAGAACCCATGAACGCGTCCCTTCAATTTTGCCCCAATCCGACGTGTTCCGCAAGGGGTCAAAGACTGGGGGGCAACATCAGGATTCATGATCGCAAGAGAGAGCGTTATCGCTGTATTCTCTGTCGCCGCACATTTACTGCTCGGACGGGAACGATGCTGGAAGGACTTCGCAAGCCAGCCGAGCTCATTGTTCTCGTTGTAGGATTGCTCTCGTATGGCTGCCCGTTGCAGGCCATTGTGCATGTTTTTGGGTTAGATGAGCGCACGGTAGCTGCCTGGCGTGATCGAGCAGGACAACACTGCCAGAAAGTTCAACAAGCCGTCGTTGAACAAGGCCAGCTTTCTTTGACTCATGTGCAGGCAGATGAGATTCGTGTGAGGGGCAAAAAGGAGATTTTCTGGATGGGTTTAGCCATGGAAGTGAGGTCCCGACTGTGGCTGGCTGGCATTGTCCAGGTCGCACGAGATCAAGTATTAGCAGACCGCCTGTTGCAAAGAGTACGCCGATGCGCCTCTGGAGCCAGTCAACTCCTGATCTGTGTTGATGGATGGATGTGCTATCCTGCGGCGATTTTGCGTGCCTTTAGCCAGCAGGTCAAACGGGGAATCCAAGTTTGGCCAGAGCTTATCATTGGACAAGTCATCAAAACGCGGAAGCACTACCACCTGGAGTCCGTGAAGCAGACCTTGCTCTGTGGAGAGGAGAAAGGGCTCAAATCGTGCTTAGAACAATCGCAAGGAGGAACACAAATCAATACCGCCTACATTGAGCGGCTCAATGGGACGATGAGAGAACGACTTGCCTCATTAACCCGCAAATGTCGGCATGCCAATTGGCACCTCTCAGCCTTTCAATGGGGGATGTACCTGATTGGGTGCACCTACAATTTGTGTTGGAGCCATCACCAACTGGAACAAACTCCCGCAATGGCTGCTGGTTTAACCGATCATGCTTGGAGTCTGAGGGAGGTTCTCACCTACAAAGTCCCGCCTGACCTGCTTGCCAAAATCAAAGAAGATGAGTTGCAAGAACTAGCTCCCCCTCTTCCTGTTCCACGCTTGTCCCAGTGTGTCAGAGGCAATCCCTCTCCTGCCTATCTTGCTCTTCTGCGACTCAAGGAGCAAGAAGCTGGGTTAAGCTCGATCACCACTTAGCGGGGTTCTACCTCCTTATAGAGAATAGCGCAAACTCTTCTGCCACACTCTTAAATTCGGTATTCATCGTTATTGCGGTTCTGGTCGGAATTGTACAGGGTATTCCTATTTTATTTCCTTCTAAATCTCACTCAACAACCGTAGTACAGCACATCTATCCATCTACAGAAGCGGAGCAGAATCAGCAGCATACACCACCAGTACCGAATTCTTCGACCCATCCGCTGCCCGTTTCTACTCAGGAAGATGCCAGGACTCTGTCTCCGATGGACAGGCCGCCAGTATCTCAACCTGCCAGTATTACAATTGAGTCAATTTTCCACTTCAACGTCACGCATCTCCCCAACTCTGACGAACTATATGGCAGGAAGCGTGAACGCTCAACATTGCTGGATCGCATACGGAAAGGCGCATCCACTTCAATCGTCGGACCACGACGCATTGGCAAGTCGTGGTTACTCGACTATGTGAAAATGGTTGCACCCACTGAAATCAGTACAGATCTTCGTCTGGCCAGCCTGGATGGAACCACGCCGAAGCGCAAAAGCGTCTCAGATTTTATTGCCCAGGCGCTAGATGCCTTTGATGTTCCTCTTCCTTCTAATCAAACAAATCTTGAACTGGATATGCTGGCAAAGGTCGTTGCGAGTATGCAAACAAAGAATGTGGCACCAGTGCTATGTATCGATGAATTTGAGGGTTTCTTTAATCAGCAAGATTTTGACTGCGAGTTCTTTGAGGGCCTGCGCTATGTAGCAATGAACGGACTTGTGCTGGTTATTGCGAGCAAAAGCCCATTGATGGATCTGGTGAGTGAACGTTGCAGGACCAGTCCGTTTTTCAATATTTTTGAGCAGGTTGCGCTCAAACCGTTTACTAAAGTAGAGGCTGAGGAGTTTGCGCAGGCAAAAAGCAAGGAAGCAAGATTTAACGACGACGAGTGTGTCGCATTGCTTAAGTACGGGCAAATAGATAAGCAAGAATGGCCACCATTACGATTGCAACTGGTGGGTAAGATGCTGCTGGAGGATAAAAATCTGGCGGCAGCAGGTAATCCCGATTATTATCAACCTGGAGAGCAGGATTACTGGAAAGATTTTAAGCAGAGACTGGAAGAGAAGTATCGAGGGACGGTGCGCTAAATGAATGCGCTCAAACAAACATGGCATTATCTACTGGTAGAGCCTTTTAGCTGGATGTTCTACTGCTTTTTTCAGCCCGGCAGGTTTGCCAGGGAATTTGATAAAGAACATCTATTACAGCGCATCGTTCCAATGCTGAGACTGGCCTTGCCGATGTTCCTGCTATCCTATCCCTTCGGATTTGCAGGGCAACTCTTGCTTATCCCACTCCATCTCTCCAGATCTTCCGATATCAGCAAAATCCTGCTATCGACCGCGGTCGGCATCGCGGTCGGCATCGCTTTCGGCATCGCGGTCGGCATCGCGGTCGGCATCGCGGGAGGCATCGCGGGAGGCATCGCGGGAGGCATCGCGGGAGGCATCGCGGGAGGCATCGCGGTCGGCATCGCGGGAGGCATCGCGGTCGGCATCGCTTTCGGCATCTCCTTCATAATTAGTTATCTGGTGGGGCTCTACCGTATACCGCTCTATCCTATCAGTGGAGGCACCTTTCTATTCCACGCGTACATCGCTAGCTACAAGCGGCCTCCTCAGGTCTTTACAGCCTTACGCCATTCTGCTCTGCACTGGGATGAACGAGTTTACTTACCTTTGCCATTTCTGAAGCGAACTCTGCTCATCGCCATGCGGGAAGACATGACCCGCACATTGGAGGAGATTGCCTTCATAGCTGCCGAACGACCACAACAACGTCGTGCAGCACGTGCCGTTTCATTGACTATCGCGGTAGGAGACCTGGAGACACGGACACACCTGACTTCTATCGCTGAAGCCACGCAACGTCTCAACGAGATTTTTCCACCTGAGGCCAATCTGCTCGATCCACAATGGGTGACACCCTTCGCACGCCTGCGCGATGCATGCCAGGATGCGGCACGTGCCTGTAGTCCCATTGGTCGCCAGGCACGTATCAATGCATTGGAAGATATGAAGGCCAATCTGCTCAAAGTCCATCCCGATGTTGCTTTTAGAGACCAGAAACTCAATCGCCGCCTGGGCAACGTAGTCAAGCTATGGCTGGAAGTTGCTCGACAAGAACAGGAAAAGTTAGCGAGCGGTCCACAGGAGATCGGTCGCATCGATAATCCTTACAAACCTGGGCAGGTACTTAAACTGAGCGATACCCTGTTTGTGGGTCGTCGCGACCTTGCCCAACAACTAGAAGAAGCTTTGCGTAAAGGTGATCGCCGCCCGACACTTATGCTTAATGGTGAACGGCGTATGGGAAAGAGTACCACGCTGGTACAATTACCACGCCTGCTTGGTTCTCGCTATCTGCCCATTTTCTATGATCTACAAAATCCTGGCATCATCGCGAACACTGCTATTTTCTTATATGCTCTAGCTAAAGAGATACATAAAGTTATGAACACAAATGGTATGCAGGTAAAACCGCTCTCCTATGATCTATTGAAAGATGTGCTTAAGGAGAGCGACGGCGCAGTTTATCATGAATTTGATGGCTGGCTCTCTAGCGTGGAAGGTATATTGGAGCAAGAAGATCGTACGCTATTGCTTGCATTTGATGAGTTTGAGAAATTGGATGAAGAGAGACAGGGCGAACATTTGCACCTTCCATCGCTGTTGAACTGGCTCCGCAATGTGATGCAGTATCGCTCACGACTGGCTTTACTCTTTAGCGGCGTCCGCACTATAAGTGAGATGGGGGCAACCACGGGCACAAACTGGTCGAGCTATTTCGTGAATGTACAGACTCTACGCGTGAGTTTCCTGCGGCCTGATGAGGCTCGCCGACTTATTACGCAGCCTGTACCAGACTATCCAGGCGACGAGATTTTTGGGACAGGAGTTGTCGATAAAATTATTGCAGATACAGGCTGCCATCCGTTCCTGGTACAGGCAGTCTGCTCAGCTTTGATCGAGACGTTGAATGCTGATCAAAAAGAGCGGGCAGAAATACAGGACGTGGAAATAGCAGTAAACCAGGTATTAGAAGCATGGTGGGATACGTATTTCCGCGATTTATGGTATCGTACGGATGAGGAGCAACGAGCATGTCTTGTGGCATTACATACAACTAAGGTTTTAATGTTATAAATGTCCCCAAATTTGGCCGGAGAGGGACGCATGCTAGAGCGCCACGCCCCTCTCATCTAACAAAATATTGTGGATCAGCCTCAGCGAGCAATTTCTCTGAGGGCATGCTTAGCCTCTTCGACCGTCTGTGCCACAACAATTCTGGTATTCAGCCTGCGCAACAGTGCTGGATCTTGCATCTCCTCAACACATCGCTGCGCCAGTTCTCTAAGAGCAGGAAAACGCTCTTGTACTACATCCAGGATAACCAGGCACCAGGTTTGAAGCATTCCTTCTTCACGTCCTTCTTCACGTCCTTCTTCACGCCCTTCTTCACGTCCTTCTTCACGCCCTTCCTCACGCCCGGCTTCAATGCCTTTCTCAAGCCCTTCTTTCAAAATTTTCTGGTAGAACCAGGTATCACGTACAATATCTTCGAGCATAGCGACCTCCCCTTCTAGCCATTGCTGATCGGATTCACTCGTAAGCACCATTGACGCTAATGTAAGCGTCAGTGTAAGCAAATCATCATTGTCCTTAACACTTTCGATTACTTCCTTCACAATATCACGCCGTGCGCCGTCTCTTGCCAACAGACAGAGTGGGAGCAATCCTTTCAGACGCATCCTCTTTAAGACCTCCACAGGTAATTCCCATAGCTTGATATTTGTATAACGAAAGATGTGCACGACTTCGCGCTCAGGCAATCCCCATACAAGAGGAGCTTCGGGAATCGTGCACCCCGGTATGAGATAGATAATAAATGAGTAGACAGGACAGTCGTGAGTTAACGTGGCTAACACATTATATTCCCAGGAACGCTGCGCCGTATCCGGTTTAGCCTGTCTCTGAAATTCAATGTGCAGCAAAGCTTTTTTACCACTTAGACGGACTTCAAACAACGTATCGGTGGTTACCGTTCGCGTCAACGTCTTCAGTTCGAGCGATAAGACACGAACCAGGCGCGCACCCGGCAACAACCATTTTACATAATCACGTGGACGGATGCCTGCCAGACGCTTCAACCTATCGTCCCAGACTTTTACCATATACAACCTCTTCCACCACCCTATCTATTTGAGCATAACATATAAAGAGTGGTCTGTCTACATTATAAAAGCGTCATGAATTTATATATAATTACTATATCGATTTAAAAGGCCAAAACTGAATTTGAAAGTATGATAAAAAGTCAGGAAGAAAGGGTCAGAGAGCCAGAGACAACAGCTTGCACGAATGGCCCATATTTGGTATGCTTAATAAAAGGGCAACTATGCGAATTAATAGTCCTCGCTATTGTAAATCATTTGCGGAGGAAAGCGAGAGCATATGGAAACATCTCTTCAAAGCGCCAGTCTTACAGCGAACGAGCTGAGTGATTCTCTTGCAGCGGAACAGGTGGCAGAGGAGGAGCATCACGTTCATCTACCAAATCCCAGTCTGTGGCCATTTATTTTAAGCGTGGCCCTTCTGGTAACGATAGCTGGAGTGCTCTTCTTCCCCACCAATCCATGGCTCACCATCGTCGGTGCCCCTTTCGTGTTCATCGGTATTCTGGGATGGGCATTGGAAGATCCTATGGCCGCACCTTATGACGCAAGCGTGGAAGCCTATAGATACACATACGATCCTGCCATCACGCCTCATGATGTTTTGGAAGAGGCTGGAGCGGTGGTAGACAGAACCGTTACGGTTAGCAGTACCGCTTACAGTACCCATCCGGTCAAGGTCGAGATAGACCAGGTGAAGGATGACGGAGTTATTCTGGCTCTGTATGGGAAGGTCGAGCTAGAAGCGCAGCGTCAGCGCATTGAGGAGTCTCTACGTGAGTTGCCTAATGTGCTCGATGTACGCAACTTCATTGTTGCCGAAGACGAGATACTGAATATCGCCTATGGCCGCCTTGAAGACCTCAAGACTAAAGGCAAGCTAAACGGCGCACAGAACCTGCGTATCCTGGTCGAGAATTATATCTTGAACCTGTACGGCGATGTACCAACCAGCGATATGCGGCTCGCGCTTGAGCGTGAGATGCTTGGTATTCCTGGCGTACGTGTCGTTGTGAACCACATCGGTTTGAATAAAGATATCCCAGGCAACCTGGGCCGAACCCGAAACAAGATTTAGTCCAGGCATAAAAAACAGGCTACACACGATGTAGCCTGTTTTTTATGCCTGGAAGCGGCTTTTACTATCGCTTCCGTAGAAACGCAGGGATATCGATGACATCACCAGAAGGGGCATTACGGCCCCCACGCTGCACCTCAGGAGCACGATCCAGGCGACGAATCTGGCGTTGATTCGCTGCTTGACGCTGCAAAGGCTGAGCTTCCGGTTCGGGAACGGGCAGGCTGCGATGCCCATCCTCCATGTCAACGGCATCGCGATCCAGTTCGAAGTCGCTGTCATCCACATCGTCCATGAGCGGCATAGAGTCACGCATAAGAGGCACATGAGGTGGCTGGTGTGTTGGCGTCATTGGACGCTGCCGGTTCATGTCTGCTGACTGCTGTGGTGATGGACGCTGCCGATTCGCATCAGGTGCGAGAGGTGGCGTTACCGCGCGCTGCCGACCAGTGTCCGAAGACAGAGGTGCACGATTGGACTGTAATGGTCCTGTCGGATGATTTGAAACGCTTATAGATTGCGGCACAGCAGGTGCCTGTGCATAACCATTAGACTGCTGCGCACGTGGCTGCGTACTATAATTGCTACCATTACTCATGTTGTTTGCCGCCGGTGACGACACCTGATAGAGTCGACTGCGATCGTACTCTGGTCGCGACTGCGCATACTGATAGGGCTGGTGAGACTGGACCAGAGGCGCTGGCTGAGCACGCCCACTACCATTCTCAAAGCCCGTCGCGATCACAGTGATTTTGACCTTGCCGTCGTAGCTGGGATCCTGCACCGCGCCAAAGATAATATTCGCCTCCGGGTGCGCCGCCTGGCTGATAATATCAGCAGCCTCGTTGACCTCGAACAGAGTCATATCCATGCCGCCAGTGATATTGAACAGTACACCGCGCGCACCGCTAATATCGATATCTAACAAAGGACTGGCAATCGCAATCTGCGCCGCATCGGTAGCACGTGTTTCGCCGCCTGCTTCTCCGATCGCCATCAAAGCGGAGCCAGCGGCAGACATGATCGTCTTCACATCAGCGAAGTCCAGATTAATCAGGCCCGGTACAGTGATCAGGTCGCTGATACCCTGGATACCTTGACGCAGCACATCGTCGGCCAATCTGAAGGCATCCGAGAGAGGAGTACGCTTGTCCGCCACCTGCAAGAGGCGATCGTTAGGAACAGTGATCAGCGTATCCACATGTTGCTTCAGGTTCGCGATACCCTCTTCGGCAGCGAGCAGGCGCTTCTTCCCCTCAAAGGAGAAAGGCTTGGTGACAACGCCGACGGTCAGCGCGCCTACCTCATGCGCAATCTGCGCCACCACCGGACTGGCCCCTGTACCGGTGCCACCACCCATGCCAGCGGTGATAAAGACCATATCGGAGCCTTTCAGCGCCTCATAGATCTCTTCTGCATTCTCCTCAGCGGCCTTCGATCCAACGCCCGGGTTGCCGCCTGCACCGAGGCCACGGGTAAGCTTATCGCCGATACGAATGCGATGAGGCGCATCTGTAAGCAGCAAGGCCTGGGCATCGGTATTGATGGCGATAAACTCGATGCCCATCATATTCGCCTGGATCATGCGATTCACCGCATTACTGCCACCTCCGCCCACACCAATCACACGGATCTGAGCAAAGCCTTCAAGTTGATGATTTCCCATAGGTAACATAATTCGTGGCCCCCTTCCGAGTTTCCTCTCTGTAGTATAGAACGACGAAAGCCAGTTACTGTCCTACAGACAAGAAACTGCTTAAGGAATAAATGCACGCAGCCAACGGCCAAAGCGAGATATAAAATCTATTGATCCCTCATCCTCCGGCTCTTCATCGTCGATCATAAGGGAAGTGTGACGCAGCCCCCAGAGTAACAGACCCACTGCTGTTGCATAGGCAGGTCTGCTGATCGAATCAGCAAGGCCATGCAGGCCAAGCGGAGAGCCGATACGGGCAGGTAAGTCGAGGGTCTGGCTCGAAAGTTCCAGGATACCTGGTAATTCAGCGCTCCCACCCGTAATGACAATACCTGCTGGCAGTAACCCATCGTACCCCGATTTTTTGATCTCTTCGTGAACCATAGAGAATAGCTCTTCCACGCGTGCCTGGATAATCTCAGCCAGAAGTTTGCGTGGGACAAGATCATCACAATCGGGCATAAACTGCGATAGATCGATCATATCATCCTCGTCTATGGTCGCTGGATCGCAATGCCCGTATGTCACTTTAAGTTCCTCGGCTACCCCTGGCGGTAAACGCAGACCAATCGCGATATCGCTGGTGATCAGGTTGCCACCAATAGGTAAAACGGCGGTTTGCCAGATAGCCCCATCGGAGAAGATAGCGATATCAGTGGTTCCACCACCAATATCGACCAGCACCACTCCCAGGTCAGTCTCTCCGTCTGCCAGCACTGCCTCGCTAGAAGCCAGAGGTTCCAACACGAGGTCCTCGATCTCGACATGTGCTTTATGGACACATTTAATCAAGTTATGGATAGAAGACACAGAACCCGTAATGATATGCGTCTCCACCTCAAGGCGGAAGCCAGACATGCCAATTGGATTTTTGATGCCCTCTTGCCCGTCTACAACATAGCCGCGGGGGATCACATGAATGATCTCGCGGTTGGCAGGTATGGCAATCGCACGAGCCACCTCAATAGCACGGCTGATGTCGTTCTGTACGATGTCGCTATGACTGGGCGAGATGGCGACAAAGCCCTTGCTATTCTCTGATACGATATGGCTCCCGGCAATTCCCACATATGCCGTAAGAATTTTCTTCCCTGAAAGGCGTTCAGCACGATCTAGCGCCGCTGCAATTGAAGTGACGGTCTCTTCAATGTTCACCACCACCCCGCGGCGCAAACCCTGTGAAGGGCAGGTGCCAACGCCAACAATATTCAGCTTCCCGTCGCGATCCAGCTCGCCGACCAGGACACAGATTTTTGTTGTTCCGACGTCGATCCCGACGATCACCCGCTCTTGCACGATAGACGCTCCTATTGGGCGGTACACTTGTGAGACGCACTACGAAAAACATTGATAAGAATAAGACCTGTCATGTGTATCCTCTCTCGCCCTAGTGCTTCAAGGTATACACTGGTCGCAGGCCATAACGCAGGTCAACGGTGGCCAGATTGGACTGCTGCTTCTGCACCAGGGCGAGAACTTGCTGCAATTCAATCAGCCTGTTGTCCAATGGGTTGGTGTCATTGGCGCCTCCCAGGTAGGCTAACCAGCCATCCGGACTTTCAACAATATACGATCCCTCACTACTTAACCGCCCAGATTGTTGATTGGTATTAGCATATATTGTGCCATTGTAGTGCAGTGTGAAATTGTTAATCCCCGTTACCTGTGGTAGACGGTTGAGTACAGCGACCGCAAAAGCGATATCCGCCTGATTCAAGTGTACCCCTGGATGTACTGGTTGCACCGAATTTCCACCTTTTCTGGCTGAACCCTGTGCCTTCACCTGACTATTTGTGTCTATGACCTTCCTTAAATGATCGGCTCCCTGCGTTTTACTGACTGACGCAATCACCACCCCTTGATTATCGACGCTATATGTTCCTTGTCCTGTCTGCCACAGCAATACTGGCGTTCGTTCAACCACGTTGATCGTGACCTGGTTGGGCCACTGTTTGTCCACGCTGGCCGACGCTACGAGCGGCGAGGTCTCGATCCGCTCTTTGAGGGCCACAACATCCATAAGAAAGATATTTTGACCCTGCATTCCCATGTGCTGAATGGTACGAGTCAGCACATCGTTGTGCGTACCCGTGATATTGATCTGTTCAACCCGAAAAGCGCTGCTGTTGAGTACCAGGTTTGCGACAAAGATAAGCGCGATAATGCCGAATAACATGCTCAGCAGTTTCCAGAAGAAGCCACGCTTCACCTGGCGTTGCGCACCACTACGTACAGGCACAGGTGAGGGATGGTACGCAGGCAGACGCCGAATAGCTTTCAGTCGCCCGCTAGAAGCACGTATCCCTGTTTGTGCATAGGTGCGTGGCGCCATCGGTACCGCTTCTTCGTATACCGGCCTGGCACGAGCACGCCGCCTCTGTTCCTGACGCTGGGCAAAAGTATTCCATGCAGTTGATGGATCAGCCTCCGGTATCGTCACTACACGCTGCAAAGTATGCCGGGCTTCACGTCTCTCCGCTCTGTATGAATCTCTCCGCACGGGTTGCCTGCTGGCAGGACGTGCTGGCATCTCTATAGCTGCCTGTTTTCTATAAGTATGCGAAGCCACTTGCTCTGAAAGTCGTTTCTTCTCTGTCATGATGCTGATACCTTCCACTCGCCGCGCAGTTCAACCTCCAACTCAAGGTTCACGCCAAACCGTTCACTCACGCGGTTATGTGCCTCCCTGACAAGTGCCGCGACATCAGCGGCACTTGCGCCTCCTACATTCACAATAAAATTGGCGTGGCGCTCTGAAATTTGCGCCCGACCGTGAAACATTCCCTTCATGCCAGCGGCCTCTATGAGTCGCCCGGCATAATCCCCCTCAGGATTCTTGAAAACTGAGCCTGCACTTTGCTGCGGTGGTTGTGTCCGCTTACGATGCTGTTTATGCTCATCAATGACGGCACGCAATCTGTGGGGATCTTCATGATGAAGATGCACACCCACCTGCATAATGATCTCAGATGGCTCAATTAACTGACGTGGAGCTGCTACAGGGTAGCCTTGCTCATCAAACTGGACGCTGCGTTGAGCACGAAAACGACTGTGACGATAGCTCAGGTCGAGTTCGGCGTGTTGATAACGCCGCACTGTTGGCACTCCAGGTCGCTCCTCTATTTCACGCGCATCCAGTACATCGACCCACTCCAGCACTCGTCCCAGGTCGCTATTATGGGCGCCTGCATTGCTTATGACGCCGCCGCCAAGCGTCCCCGGAATACCCGGACCGAACTCCAACCCTCCCCAACCAGGGGGAGCCAGCTCGTTCAGCAGACGAGGCCAACTTATACCTGCATCTGCCAGTAACAGTGCAGTACCATCGCCATGATCTTCAATTGTGTAGCTGTTAAGAGCTATGCGCGCTACAATACCTCGTACGCCAGCATCGCCGTACAATACGTTTGTACCATTGCCGGTCAGCAACAAGGGCCAGCGTTGTTCGCTACACATTGTTACCAGACCTACCAGTTCGTCTTGTGTGTCGAGTGAGACCCACACATCTGCCGGGCCACCTACGCCAAAAGTACAATGACGTGCTAGTGGCTCGTTGCAACGTACCCGCCCTTCAAATTGTGAGCACAGTTCGCGATATGCAGTCTCAGCATCGAAAGTCATAACAGATTTCCTCTAAGCCAGTGCCGCTTTACGCAGCAATAATTCAGTTACGTTATAGATATCTCCTGCACCCATTATCACCACCAGATCATTTGTTTGCAGTGTCTTACTTAACAAATCAAGTGTATCCTGCAAACCTGCTCCATATAGTACCTGTGCACCACTCTGTGAGAAGTGGGGTCGCTGCGCAATGGCCTCCACCATGTCGTTTGCATGTACGAGACCCATATCATGCTCACGAGCAGGAAAGATATCAGTGATGATTGCTATGTCTGCCATATCAAAAGAAGACAGGAACTGCTTAAAAAATGTCTTCGTTCGACTATACATGTGCGGCTGGTAGACCGCGACTAAGCGTCGCTCGGGATAGCGTCGGTGCGCTGCCTCCAGGGTTGCAGCAATCGCTGTAGGATGGTGTGCGTAGTCATCTACTAATATGACATCAAGCTCACGCCCATCGATAGCCAGAGGTCCCTGGTGACGTATCTCAAAACGCCTCCTGGTACCGCCAAAGCCCTCTAGCGTACACGCAATAGTCTCGGCATCCACACCAACCACTCGCGCTACACAGAGAGCTGCCAGGGCATTTTCTATATTATGTGCACCCGGCAGTTGCAAATGGATCACACGGTCCTCCGGGAACGCATCGTCGGTATGCGCTCTTACACGAAAACTCGTTTCTCCATCTATTTTTAGATCATACGCTTCAAACGTTGCAGGCTCATTTTGTATAGATTGCTTAGCTGCACCAGATTCATTTACTGTATAGGTAACAATATCGCCCGGCCAATCGACGAGACGAGCAAGCAATTCCAGGCAACCTGGACTGTTCGCGTTCAGAATCAGCGTTGGGGGCACCGGCCAGTCCCCTTGCAGATCCATGCCACGAATAAAGTGCTCAAAAGCCGCCAGAAATGCCTCATAGTCGGCAAAGAACTCCGGATGTTCAAACTCTATCGATGTCACCACGGCCACACGCGGATGGTAGTGCCAGAAATTGTGATTGAACTCATCGGCCTCATTCACAAAGTACTGACCATTGCCCAGGCGATAATTCGCTCCGAAACGAGGCACGACAGCTCCAATCTCACAGGTCGGGTCCAGCCCGGCATCGACCAGGATCAACGAGAGCATAGCCGTCGTCGTTCCCTTGCCATGCACACCGGAGATCGAGAGAACGCATTTCTGCTGCATTAGAGAGCCGAGCAGTTCTTGCCAGGTACAGACCCGGATGCCACGGCGCTGGGCCTCCAGCAACTCTGGATTCTCTGGATTAAGTGCTGTCACAGCAGGGCTGATCACCAGCATATCAACGTCCGCAAGGTGATCCGCACTATGACCAATCTGCACCGCTATCCCTGCAAGCTCTAAAGCACGCGTAGTTGCCGAGGGTTGGCGATCACAGCCCGTTACTACATCTCCACGCATAAGCGCCATCTGCGCCACCGCGGAGATACCTTGCCCGCCTAAACCCATGAAATGCAAGTGTGACTTCCTCAACTGCTTGTAACCTCGTGCTTCGGTACTTTTACGCCATGCTCTTGCGCCATCTTAACAATAGTTTCGACAATATCTTGCGTAGCACTGGGCTTCGCCAGACACCTGACAGCCTCTGCCATCGTATTCAACTTGACATAAGATGTAAAATTACTTATTACACGTTCTAGAAGAACTTCGGGTTTCAAATCATCGTTACGAATTATCTCCGCCGCTTGCTTACGTCCAAACATAGCAGCATTTGCCTCCTGCGGAGAATTGCCTATAGCTGGTGGTAGTGGTACCAGAATACTGGGCTTCCCCAATACAGCCAGTTCACTAAGCGTAGCAGCTCCAGCGCGGCAGACGACCATCTCAGCTGATTGCAAAGCCACCGGCATCTCCGCATCCATGTATGGGACTAGTCGATAGCGCTGCCTCTCCTCCTCGGGCAAGTTTGCCAAGATACCCTCGGATAATTCGTGCGTCTCATTAAAAAGGTTCTTGCCACTGATCTGTAAGACCTGGCAACGAGTGAGCAAGCCTGGCAGGGCACGGCACACGGTCTGATTAAGATGGCGTGCGCCCTGACTTCCTCCCGTCACCAGCAGGAGCGGCAGATCTGGTGCAAAGCCAAGAGTTACACGCGCCTGTTGGGGCGTTGTTTGTTGCACATCCAGGATCGCCTGCCGGACAGGATTGCCAGATTGTACCGTCTTGTCCATAGGAAAGTAGCGTAACGAATCGGCAAAGGCAACTGAAATGCGCGTTGCCAGTGGTGCTAAGAGCCTGTTCGACAGATTGGGCGGCACATCCTGTTGATGCATTAAGAGCGGCACACCATTAAGTCTGGCAGCAAGTCCTGCCGGGACTGCTACATAGCCGCCGCTGGTAAATGCTACATCAGCATGAAAATTTCGTACAATGCTTACCGCCTGCGTCATACCAACCGGAACACGTGCAACGCCAGTCACCGTGCGCCAGGAGATAAAACGCTGTAGCTTGCCAGCTTTGATCCGCGCAAAACGCAAACCTGCAGCTGGTATCAGCTCTGTCTCTAAGCCGTCATCACTACCAAGGTAGAGAATATCAGCTTTATATACATCTCGTAACTGCGTCGCCACCGAAAGTGCCGGATAGATATGACCGCCAGTGCCGCCGCCCGATATTAGAACCCGCATACGTTTCCTCTGTCGTTATTTATTTCAATCCCCAATGGGTTGGGAGCTCCCCCTGCGACCACCCAGAAGCTAACGTTCATGGGCCTCACGCTTTCTTTTTGATGGTTTTCGTTATAGTACGCCTTGAGAGTGCTGGATTCTCTGGCTCCTGAATGTAGCGCGAGATATTTAGCAACACTCCCACAGCGGCCATAGTAATGACCAACGAAGAGCCACCATAAGTAATAAACGGTAGCGGCACTCCTGTATAAGGGATCGAACCGGTGGTCGATCCGATATTGATCATTGCCTGTAAGATCAGCCAGGTAGTGATACCGGTTGCCAGTAGAGCGCCATAGATGTCCTGCGTACGCCTCGCCAGCCGGAAGCCGCGAAACGCTAAAGCCAGAAACAATATGACAATAACTGTACAGCCAATAAAACCCAGCTCCTCGCCAATAATGGCAAAGATTGAGTCAACCTGGGGAAATGGTAGATAGCCTGCCTTCTGGCGGCTTGCCCCCAATCCAAGACCAAACCAGCCACCCGATCCCAAAGCTAACAAAGACTGATAGAGTTGCAGATTGATACTTGTGACATTTTTAAATGGGTCCAGAAACCCCATCAGCCGGAAGTACCGATAGCCCCGCAATGCCTGTGTCAGGAAAATTGACCCGCCGCAGCCCAGGGCCAGCAAAAACTGTATGATATTAGCCCCTGCTGTAAAGAACATGACTCCGGCAAGTCCCGCAATAATGATCGCAGTCCCCATATCGTTTTCTAGCAGTACCAGCCCCAGGATCAGCCCTACCAGGATCACAAATGGAGCAAGACCGTACAGAAACGTTCCTACCTGCTTCCCTTTACGCGCCAGCCAGTCGGCGATATAGAGTGCCAGCACCAGCTTGGTAAGCTCGCTCGGCTGAAACGAGAAGAACGAGCCAAAGCCCAGCCAGCGGGAAGCTCCATACGCATTCGTACCAATTACTAAAACAACAATAAGCAACGGGAGCACAATTATCATACCAATCAAGGAGACGCGTCGCCATTGCCGATAGTCTATACGCATAGTCACTATCATTACAACTACACCAAGTAATGCCCATACGAGTTGCTTCTGGAAGAAGTAAGAAGCATCACCATAGTAACGTGCAGCCAGGAATGAACTTGCGCTATAGACCATCACCAGACCAATGCACAACAACGCCAACACTGTTGTAAGCAGCCAGGCGTCAAATTTGCCTGCCACGCGCGGGAGGCGCATCTCCAGTTCAGTAAGCTTCTTCTGTTCCTCAGAGCTAATCACCTGTACTGGTGTACTCGGTAGCGTGGGAGGTGTAGGAGTCTCAACTGAACGCAGGCGCCAACTCGCAGTCAACCCGGTGCGTCGCTTTTCGGCAGTCCAGGCTGCGACTCCAGGGCGACTGCCACGAGGCGGCAAGCTCTTGCGCGCCGGACGCACCAGCGTATCCTGTGCAGCATAGCTCATCCCGGCATTACGAGGAGGTGCCACCTTTTTCGCAGGCAGGGATCGTCTTACGCCCTTTTCTGCCTGTTGCTCCTGGCGTTCAGCAGACTCTAGCGCAGGGGAACGCATGACAGGAGGAGAAAGCTCACTCCTGTGTCTTCCTCTAGCCACTCGTTCGTCCACATTATATCCTTGTCTCAGCCTATCTCGTAGCATGCACGCCTGTCTTCTTCACTTGACATAGAACATTTTTTCGAGTATACTTTCTACAAATCACCTGAACCAGTGTTATTGTTCGTATCTTGAACAGAATGTTCCTGCATAATTTGCAGCACCTGTTCAAGATCCTTATCGCTCATATGCAATCGTAGTTGTTGCAGATCAACAATCTCAACACCGTTTGCATGTAATAACGCACTCCAGGGATCACTCTCAAGCGTTGGTATTAGCGCTTCAGTGGGAGTTAGCGGGGCCTTCACCTCAATGGGATTGCCTCCCAGGAGCTCCTGCCATACATCGCTTAGTGGCGACTGAATGAGACGCCGTGTGTCTTTATTCTCTTGTTGCATAGTATACCTTCTTGATGCGATATTCCCCACGCATTACCACTTCCACACGCTTTTACATTACTATTGATCGGGCGGGACGTTATAATGCCACATCAATTGTTCGGCAAGAGTTTTCCACAAAGGACCCGCTGCCGTACCGCCAAAGATAGTGACCTGTGGCCGATCTAATTTCACCAGGATCACAAACTGTGGATTTGATGCGGGTAAGAATCCTACCATCGATGCCACCGTCTGATCTTCTGGGATACCTTGCGTCGTGGCCGTCCCTGTCTTTACCGCAACGCTATAGCCTGGAAATGTTGCCTGTTTATTAAAATTAGCTGCACTTACCAGCATGCCTTTCAGCGACTCGGCCGCCTGTACGCTGATCACGCGCTGCCTGACCTGTGGTTGTGTCGTCACTGTATGCCCGTTGTTGTCAACAGAAGCTACCAGGTAAGGCCGCATCATAACGCCATCATTTGCAATCGCCTGATAGACCATTGCCATTTGCAGCGGAGTCGCCAGAATACTCTGTCCAAACCCCTGCCGTGCCAGATCGCTCGGTGACCAATCTGGAGATGCTGGATTACGATACGAGCCTGATGCCTCGGGATCTTCCAGGCCGGTACTCTGTCCAAAGCCGAAACGCTGCAGGTAGGGATAGAAGCGATCGGCCTTCAAAATGTTATGTGCTACATAGGCCGCACCAACATTAGCAGAGTGCTCTAACACCTGTGTCATTGACTCCACACCATACCCTTGATAGTTCCAGTTTGTAACAGCAGGTGTACCATCATTAAAGTTAATGTAACCCGGATCATTGAGCGTCGTGTCGGGCGTGATCAGGTTCTGGTCAAGCGCCGCTGCCATAGTGACCGACTTCATTGTCGAGCCAGGCTCATACGCGCAATAGAGAGCCGGATTAAAGTACACTTCCTCTGTCCCAATACAACCCATTTTATTGGCAGCAGCGCCGTAGTTGTTAGGATCAAAGGTTGGCTCTCCGGCCATCGCCACCACTGCACCGGTACGAGCATTTAATATAACAACGGTCCCACTCTGAGCCTGCAACTTCGTTATCGCAGCAGCCAGTTCACGCTGCACCGTATACTGAACAGAGCCATCAATTGTCAGCATCAGGTTCGCGCCCGGAATAGCCTGTTGTCGTGAGCTCGCTCCTACCGTCAGTCCTCCTGTACATAGCCCAGTACTTGCGCAGCCAGATCACCATCGGGATAGACACGCAGGGTACGTGGTTCCAGAAAAGTATCTGGAAGCTGCAGGTTGCGTAACTGTTGACTTTGTGCTGGCTCAATTGGTCCCGCGATACGTACCGTCGCTACATGCGAGTTAAAGAGCTGTTTGATTTTCTCCTCCGAGAGTTGCGGCAGAACCTGGTGCAGCTTACTGGTCAACAGCGCGAGTGCAGCCTGAGCATTATCATTTGCATAGTCGGTTGCAAACTGGATCGGCGCTATATAAACGTCGTCGCGTACTACATTTGTCGCAAGAATACGTCCCTGTGCATCATAGATATAGCCCCGTGGCGCATTTACTATCTGGTTCTGGATATGTTCACTAGCCGCCTGTTGCGAAAGATCGCCAGAACGTATCACCTGCCAGTAGTAGAGCCGTCCTAATAGGGCCAGCATCCCAACGCAGACCAAAGAAAAGATGATCATCTGCCGGTTACGTGCTCGCTGCAGGGCTACACTCATCTACTGGCTCCTCTTTCCATTAGACAATTTACGGTCGAAAGTTCTGCCTATTATCTACAAAAGGTAAAAGATTTTTAACAATCAGTATCTGTATCGTTTTGGGATCAGCAAGGACTAGTCCAAGTTTGCTTGCATTATTGGCAATATACGCAGGCGATTGTTCCTGGGCAATAGTATCCACCAGGTCCTGGTTCTGTCTCTTCAGAGAAACCTGTTGCGCAGTAATATTCTGCAATTGCTGATTGTCAGAGACGGCCTGGCTGACCTGGCTCAGATAGAGTACAGCCATTAACCCGATTAAGAGCACGCTGGTGATACACAACGCGACCGGACCCATGTGGAAAAAGAATGGGTAAAGTTGTCGGCGTCGCCTGGCAGCCAGTCTCGTTCTTTGTGGTGCTGCTTGCGAAGCACTTTTCTGCCCTTTCAGGCCATTCATAAGCTGTGTTCCTTCGAGATGCTGAATTCTCATTTGCATGCTCATCAACGTGACGCACTACGAAGCAACAACTATTTCAGCGGCTCGCAGTTTTGCACTGCGGGCCCGAGGATTTTGCTCAATCTCCTGGACAGTCGGTGTCACAGGCTTCCGCGTCAAGATACGCAGACTCGCTTTATGTCCACAGACACAGACAGGAATATGCGGGGGACAGATACAATCCGTCGCTTCCCGCCGCATAAACTCTTTAACAATCCTATCCTCCAAAGAATGAAAAGCGATGATCACCATTCTTCCATCTCCCTCCATGTTCGTTTCGCCTGTCGTTCTCCTTGCCTGTAAAACATCAACCATTTGTGGGAGCACTGTTGTCAGCCGCTCCAATTCGGAATTCACCGCGATACGCAACGCTTGAAACACACGCGTGGCCGGGTGGATTGCCCCAGGCTTGTATGGAACTCCGGCGGATGCCAGAGCAGCCAGTTGCTTTGTCCGGGTAATGGCACCCTTTGTACGTTCGCGCACAATGCGTCTTGCCACCTGGCGGGAACGTGTCTCTTCACCATAGCGCCAGAAAATGTCTGTCAGTTCCTCTTCACTAGCAGTATTTACCAGGTCAGTAGCCGAAACTGCCAGTGATTGATCGAGCCGCATATCTAGAGGGCCATCGGTAGTAAAGGAGAACCCACGTTGTGGATCTTCCATCTGGTCCGATGAGAACCCCAGATCGAGCAAAATTCCCTGTACAGAGCCAGACCAGGTCTCGTCTACGAGACGAGCCAGATCTGCAAAATTGCCCTGTGCCAGCAGCAATCGTCCATTGTCTACAAATGTTGAGAGCCGTGCCCCCACGCGTGCCAGCGCCTGAGCGTCAGCATCAATACCCAACACTTTACCATCGGGCCCTGAACGCTCAAGGATAGCCTGGGTATGTCCTCCTCCACCTAACGTGCCATCAATATAATGGCCACCGGGCCGAGGCTGAAGAAACTTCAAGACCTCGTCCAGCATCACCGGCACATGCTGTGTCTGCTCTATACTCATGAATAGTGAACTCTATATTTTAGAAGGGAATTGTGCTCCCCTCGACGTCTAGTCGCTCTTGATAGGTCTGCCATGCCGTGCGATCCCAGATTTCAAAGTGATCCCGTACGCCCGCAATCGTCACCTCGGCACCCAGACTTGCATAGGCCCGTAACCTGGCGGGAATAACAATGCGTCCCTGCGCGTCCAGTTCCACTTCACTGGCACTTGGATAGATCCGTCGCTCGAAGTCGCGCAAGTCATCACTCGCCTTCCCCGCCACCAGTTCATCCGACTTCTGCTCCCAGCGTTGCATCGTATAGACCGACAGGCAGGTTCCCATACCTTTACTAATGACAGCGCCGCGGTCCATCTGTGCCCGGAACTTTGCCGGAACCGCCATGCGCCCTTTTGCGTCGATCGTATGTTCATACTCGCCAAGAAACATTGCGCCTCTTCTAATCTTGAGCCAATGCGGTGGCCCCTTGTGAAACAACCAGGAATTTCTCCCTTATCCTGGTACCATTCACCGATTTTCCCCCCC